>OOAQ01001303.1_pt1 | contig 17999 bp, 16 predicted proteins | sample 1671051 | NCBI WGS metagenome assembly OOAQ01 (sample SAMN06348117, study PRJEB24527) | human gut metagenome | biome: human gut; feature: ankylosing spondylitis patient; material: feces | host: Homo sapiens | place: China | collected 2015-10
TTGCTCTCATCCCGCTCAACTTCTTGGATCGCTAATATTTCACCAGCAGACGTCATGATCCTGAGTCTTGCCGCCGTCGTGCCAGCCTTCTTATCTTCTGTCTTGACCAAAAGGATCAAGCGGTCGTGCGCAAATAATAAGCATCCTTGTATGCCATTTTGTCTGAGTTGGTCGTAATTCATTGGCATAATGATATCCTCATGTTCCAATGCTATGCGCCAGCGCATATCCCCATTTTTATCAATGCAGCCTACATATTTCGGTCGACTCAAAAAATAAAAATTACTATCTCTATCGACAGCATAATTAACAACAGTCAGATCGTCTAAAAACAGCCGTTTTTCCCAGCGCTGACCATTGAACGCCAAAAAAGTCGTTCCAACAGATACGGATTCCAGTGCTAAGACCTCATGAGTCAAGATTCCTTCCATATCGCACGACGCCAAAATATGGGGCATCATATAAGCGCTGTGCGTTGTGACTGCCACTTCTCTGGAGACATCTAGGGCTTGCTCCAATCGAGCAGCTGACGATGTTGGTTCGATTCCTTTTTTGATAATGGTCATACGTCCTAACCTCTTTTCATAATGGTTATGTATTGTACGGCTGGTCAAACCAGCCGTATTTTATTTATCACTTGTTAAATATTAGAATCAAATCCTCGCGAGTTGCAGTCAGCATAAACTCTGCGAAATCCTGCCCCTTTGCCTCCGCTGCTTTGCGCAAAGCTTCCATTTGTTCTGGGGTGTAATATGCTGCTATTTTTTCTTGTTTTGATTCATCCTTTTCCATATTGGTCATGTAGTCCACCTCCTTTTCACTCGATACAGCCTATTGGGCTTTCAGCGTAACGCTGGAGGCCAGCTGATCGTCTTGGACAAAGCCGTACACGTACCAGCCGACTGTTTGGCCATCATCTGCTTGGTCGGTTTCCAGCACGCGTCCTGTCTGCACTTGCTCTGCGGGCTGTACGCCCTGACTTAATTGAATGATCGCCGAGGGCTGCGGGAAATTTTTATCCGTCATCTTCTGGACATCACTTGCTGGGGATTCTAATTCTACTGCCGTTTGCCCCGTCAAGCGCATTTCTCCGCCATCCATGATGAGGCGGGGCTTGGCTGGCATTTGTGTAGAATACGTGCTGCCAAAGACTGCGACGCCGCTGGCTGTGATCACTGCCTGCCCGCCGTGCATAATCATTTGAGCCTCGGGCTGGTACAAATTGATCCCCACGAAGGCATGCATGCCCATATTCAGCGTATCGATCTTGAGCAGGCCGTCATTGATGACCAACTGACCGCCAATGATCTGAATGCCCATGGATATGGTGCTGATATCCACTGTTCCCTTATTGATCACCATATCTTTGGTGCCGATGCCGCTGAGCAGCCCATCCAAAAAAAGCTGCCCGCCATTGATCGTTACTGTTTGGCCTTCTATAGCGCTGCCTTTTGATCGGATAGAGAGTTTGCCGCTGTCCTGGACAAAACTGTGGGCGCTGACCCCAGTGTAAATGGCTGTGATGGAGACATCCGCTCCCTCGATCCGACATTGGCCTGCGCATTGGATGCCTATGCCACTGTCGATATATAATCTTCCGGTGCCTTTGATCGTGATATCGCCGTCGCTGAATAGGCCATTATTGTAAGAACCGTTCTGAGTGACGATGTAATTATCCGAGCCTTCCTGCAAAATGATCTCTGTGCCATCTGGCAGGCGCACATTATCAAATGTACTGTAGATGACCGCTCCCTTCAGCGTCAGCTGCCGCTTAGCGCCATCCCAAGACCAGCCATCACCGGAAGTCTGTCCTGTCCGCTCGGTGAAATTATAATTGGGCAGTCTGCTGACATCTATACTCGCCTGTCCGGCCTTGGCCTCCAGCGGAAAACAGCACAGCAGCATAGCCGTCAGGAGCATAAAAAGCGTTGTCTTTTTCCCCATTGCTAGTCCCCCTTTTGTGTCGTAGTGATCATGACTTGCGGCGTACCGTCTGCCGCTTGGCGCATCTCTACCGCCGCACCTAAGCTTTCTGCGGCAAAACGCAGCGGCACATGAGTGCGCCCTGGCGGCAGGGAGACGGCTGTGGTATCCATCTGTCGCCGTTCGCCATTAACCACATAATCCGGCTGGTTTACGTAAAAGATGACGCTATCGCCCGCCCTATTGCTCAGCGTGATGCTTTGATCTGCTTCACGCCACTGGGCTGTATAACCCAGCGCTTTGCTGAGCGTGCGCAGGGGGACCATGGTGCGGCCATGCTCATCGATATAGATCTGGCCTTCGTTGGCAGAGGACAAGGTCACTTTTCGGCCATCGACATAGAAACCATCCAGTCCCGCTGGCTGTACGCCCTCCTGCCCTGAGACCAACGTCACGCGGGAAGCCAATTGTCCGCCCTCGGCATAGCCATAGCAATACTGCACGCCCGCTTGGTCACTGTCCCAAAAGGTCACCGGCGTCTCCAGCCGCTGCGGCGAGAGACCATTGACCTCCCTGATATCGCCGCTAACTTTTATCATACTATCGATGGGCGGCGCCTCCTGAGCGCGGGCTGCCTCCAGGGTCAAAATCACGTTCATCGCCCTGCTTCCTTGGAGAGCCACTCGGCCGCCGTTGAACTCGATCTTCTGCGCTGTCTGCTCAGGCAGCATGACGCCGCCTAAAGCTGTCTCTCGGGCATAGATCTCCACATCACCGCCGCTCACAGTAAGCTTTGCCTGCTCGCTTAAGAGCACGCCATCCAACGGCAAAGTGCCGCCGGAAGCTTGACCGATCTTGAGCGTCCCGCTGTTGATCACCCCTTGGCCATCTAATATCATCATCCCATAGCCATAAGCATGCAGCTCCATCAGCCCCTCGTTCAACGCTAAGTTTGCTGTCATGATACCGCATTCCTTGCCCGCAATGATCAGCTGTCCGTTGTTGATGATGACCTTTTCTGCGGTCACACCCTCATTCGCTGTTATCTGGACCGTGCCGCCGTTTTGAAGATAGCTCTCCGCTGAGATCCCTTCCTCCACAGCATCGACCGTGATCTGCCCTGCTTCGATGATCGATCGGCCCTCGGCCACTATCCCCTTGCTGTCACTGTTGATCAGCAGACTGCCCGGTCCGCTGATGGTGAGATCGCCGTCAGCGTATAGGCCGCAGCTGCCGCCGGAGAAAGCCAGATAATTTTCTGTACCCGCCGCCAAAATGATCTCGCTCCCTCCAGGCAGCTGGATATCCTCGCTCGTTATGACGGTCACGCCGCTTAAATAAAGCTGCTTTAAAGCGGCCTTCCACTGCCAGCCTTTTCCGGAAATATCTTCGGGCTGCTTGCTCAGATCCAGCTCGTCATAGAGCCCGTACACATTGGTCGTCGTGATCTTTTCCAGATCAAACCCCGCCCAGGCTTGCGTCGGCATACTGCACAGAAGCGCCAGACATGCGCCGCATAAGCACATTTTTACTTTCTTGTCCAATCCCTTCACCTCCCCTTTCCGTATCGTTTGGCTGCAAGATTTCTTTTTTTCCACAAAATATCTGCTTATATTGTAACATAAGTCATCATTTTTGGGAATCGTCTCTGGCTGCTGGGCGCATCAGGTGCACCCAAAAAAGAGGCAGGATGTGTTGGCGCACATCCTGCCTCTTTTTTGGGTATCTATTTTGTTTAGAAGCTGGCGATCACGTCAGCGTTCAGACGTTTGAGGATCGCGACAGCCAATTTCACGCCGTTTTCCCAGTCAGCATAGCTGGATATCCCATAATGGGTATGCGCATAGCGGACAGGGATACCGATGACGATGGTGGGCACGCCTTGATTGGACAAATGGATGGACGCGCCGTTGGTGCTGCCGCCGGAACGGACAGCTGTCTGCACGGGGATAGACAGTTCTTCGCACAGATCCAGTGCATAGCGCTGGAAACGGGGATTGGTGATCATGCGGGCATCGATATGACGCAGCATAGGCCCTTTCTTGAGCGCGGTCTGGATAGCATATTCTGGGGAGAAGGTATCATCAGCCGGGCAGCCTTCAAAAACGATGGCAATGTCGGGCTTGATGGTATTGGCGGTGACGACAGCGCCGCGAGCGCCGACTTCTTCCTGACAGTCGAAAGCGCCGGCAATATCCACGGCCAATTCTTCGCCTTTGAGCGCATCCAGCGTGGCAATAATGGAAGCACAGCCCAGACGATTGTCCAGGGCTTTGCTGATGATCAGATCGTGCTGATCGACGTATTCAAAAGTCACATCAGGCACAACGGGCGCACCGATGCGGATATGGTAGTCTTCTACAGCTTCCTTTAGCGAGGACGCGCCGATGTCGATGACCAGGCTGTTCACATCCAGGGGCGCTTTTTTCTCCGCGTCGCTCATAAAATGAGGCGGCTTGCTGGCCACGATGCCGGGGATATACTCGCCCAGGCTGTTTTGTACCCAGACGCGGTGCGCTGGGATATTGCTTGAGACCCAGTTGCCGATATTGATGAATTGCAGCGTGCCGTTGGGGCGAATGGCCTGCACCATGAAGCCGACCTCGTCGGTATGGGCATCCAGCTGGACCATCGGACGGCCGCCTTTATTTTCCGCGCGATAGATGATCAGATCACGCAGAGAGTCTTCTTGAAACTGGCCTAAGCCTTCGCCAAAACGGCGGACCTCAGCCACTACTTCGTCTTCAAAGCCGGAGATGCCTTTGGCGTTGCAGAGGTCCTCCATCATTTTCAAAATGGCTTGTTTTTCCATTGTTATTGCCTCCCAATCGATAATAACGCCTATGAGACCGCTGCCCAAAAGCCCTGCTCAGCCTTTGTACAGCGGTCCCATACTTTTTATAATACTTCTTCGATCAGCCGCCCGACTAAGGTGCGGGGAATGATGACCGGTCGGCCGGTGATGGCCTTGACGATATATTTCATCCGTTGGCTGTAGCCCAGGCAGTCCAGGACGATGAGATCCACATCCTGCTTTTTGAGCCGCTCTGCCGCCTGTTCCAAAAGATGGGTGTCGCCGGCGTAGGGCGAGCCAAAATCGGTGATGACCTCATTGTCAATGTATTTGGCCCAGCGGCGGACGATGTCCTCCTGCTGATCTTTTTCAGGCACGATGACGCCTAGTCTCTGGCCGGGCTTTAAGATGCCGCGGACCGTATTGCGCAGGATGCGGTCAGGCTCAAAGAGCGGCACAGGTGACGCCATAGGCGGGAATTCGCCGGTGCAGAGCAAAAAAACGGCACTGGCTTGGCGCGCGGTCAAGGTGATGGCCTCCTGCACCAGCGGGATCAAGCGCTCCTCTGCCATGCGGGCGCAGCCGCCTTCACGGAGACGGCTGACCAGCACCGTCTCGCCAGCTGTCGGCGCCAATTGGGCAATAGCCTCTGGCGTGAGGTCGTCCAAGGCGCCGCGCTCCAAAATGGTATAACGCGACTGCCAGAGGTCTTCCAGATCAGGCGTCAGATCGATGCGGGGACTTTGTCCGATGGTGACCAGTCCTATGGTCGGTTTCATTGGACATCGCCTTCTTTTTTAAGCAGCGGCTTCTGCGCCTTTTCCTGCTCCTCTAAGAGCAGGCAGGCGGCGAAATGGCCGGGCTCGTATTCCTTGTAGACCGGTTCCCGCTGACTGCAGATCGGCATGGCCTTGGGGCAGCGGGTGTGGAAATTGCAGCCGCTGGGCGGATTGACGGGGCTGGGGATATCGCCCTCTAAGATGATCTGATCCTTATCGTAGGAGGGGTCTGCCACAGGGATAGCGGAGAACAGCGCCTGCGTGTACGGATGCAGCGGATTGGCAAAGAGGGTGATGTCATCGGCAGACTCGACCATTTTGCCCAGATACATAACGCCGATGCGGTCGCAGATGTGCTTGACCACACTGAGGTCGTGGGAAATGAAAATATAGGTGTAGCCGAATTCGTCCTGCAATTCTTTGAGCAGATTGATGATCTGCGCTTGGATGGAGACGTCCAGCGCGGAGACCGGCTCGTCGCAGATGATGAGCTTCGGTTCCAAGGCCAATGCGCGGGCAATACCGATACGCTGCCGCTGGCCGCCGGAAAATTCGTGAGGATAGCGCTTGGCATGGCTGGGATTGAGGCCGACCTTGGCGATCAGGTCGCGCACCTTGGCTTCGCGCTCTTCTTTGGTGCCGATATTGTGGATGATCAAGGGCTCCATGATGATGTCCTCGACCGTTTTCCGCGGGTCGAGAGAAGCATACGGGTCCTGAAAGACCATCTGGATCTCCTTGCGCAGCTGACGCAGCTCTTCTTTGTTCATGTCGGTCAGTTCTTTGCCGTCAAAGACGACGCTACCGGCGGTGGGCTTCAAAAGCTGCATGACCAGCCGGCCGGTGGTGGACTTGCCGCAGCCGGACTCACCGACTAAGCCGAAGGTCTCGCCGCGGTTGACGAAAAAGGACACGCCGTCCACTGCTTTGACATCACCGGTCTTGTGGCTGAAAATGATGCCTTTGTTCACCGGGAAATATTTTTTCAGGCCAGTGACCTGTAATAATACATCACTCATTTGCTTACACCCCCAAAGTCAGGCGCTTTCAGCTGGCCGGTAAAGTGGCAGGCCACTTGGTGGCCGCTCTCAAATTCCACCAGCTCAGGTTTTTTCTCCATGCAGATGGGCTGGCAGTATGGGCATCTCTCGTGGAAATTGCAGCCGCCGGTGAGATTTGCCAAATCAGGCGGATTGCCCTCGATGGGCTCCAGTTTTTCTTTGCCGTGCGAATTGAGCTTGGGCTGTGAATTGAGCAGTCCCCAAGTGTAGGGATGCAGCGGCTGGGCGAAAAGCGTCTTGACATCGGTATACTCGATGCAGTTGCCCGCGTACATGACCGCTACAAAATCGCAGGTCTCCGCTACTACGCCCAAGTCATGGGTGATAAGGATGATAGCGGTGTCGAATTTGTCCTGCAAACGTTTCATCAAGCGCAGGATCTGCGCTTGGACGGTCACGTCCAGCGCGGTGGTCGGCTCATCGGCAATGAGCAGCTTGGGGTTGCAGGCCAACGCCATAGCGATCATGGCGCGCTGGCGCATACCGCCGGAAAATTCGTGAGGATACTGCTTGACCCGCTGCTCAGGCTCAGGAATGCCGACGATGCGCAGCATTTCCACAGCCCGCTGCATGGCCTCTTTTTTGGAGGCTTTTTGATGCAGCCGGATGGCTTCAGCGATCTGATCGCCTACAGTAAAGACGGGATTGAGCGCTGTCATCGGGTCCTGAAAGATCATGGAGATCTCGTTGCCTCTGATCTTGCGCATCTCCTGCTCGGACAATTTGAGCAGATCCCGGCCTTCAAAGATGATCTCGCCTTCGACGATCTTGCCGGGATGGGCGATCAGGCGCATGACGGACATGGATGTGACGCTTTTGCCCGAGCCGGATTCACCGACGATGCCCAGCGTCTGGCCCTTGTCCACGGCCAAATTGACGCCGTCAACGGATTTGACCGGATTGGGGCCGGTGAAGAAGTAAGTCCGCAAATTTTTGATCTGTAACAATTCGTCGCTCACAAAAGCACCTCCTTAGGATTACGGTCGCAATAAGTCTGCCAGCGTGCCTTACGCATTTCTGCCCGGCGTCTGGATGTGGGTCATGGAACCATAAAGCGCGAGGATACGGGCATATTCTTCTGCGTCGTAGAAAGCGCATTTGCCTTCGCCATAAGCCTTCGCGGTCTCGATAGCAAAGCGTACAGCCAATTCCACGTCGATGACGTGGCTGGCGCCGGTCGCGCAGCCTGCCACTGGGGTAGCGGTGGTGATAGCGATGCCCACTACCGGTGCGCTGGTGGCTACAGCCGGCTGGAGGATGCTGTTGATATGATAAAGGTCATTGCCGTAAGGGGTGATGTCCTGGGTGCTCAAGGGGAAGACCTGCGCTGGTGCGCCGGTGACAGTCTCGATGATGGAGACCAGATCATCGCTCACTTTGAGGATATAGCCTTCTTTGACAGTCGGGGACATGGCAATGCCCTTGTGGTTGATGATGCGGTTGCCTTTGGTGGTGTCGATGGAGATGACTGCATCCATAGCTGGGTCGATCTCGTGAGCATTCATGGTCGCGATATCCACTGGGGAATCCATGAAAGGCACTGGTTCATGCGGACGGGTCGGTGCATCGGGGCAGACGTGGGTCTTGATGATGACATCACCAGGGAGTTTATCGCCCAAGTTGGCCATTTTGCCCAATTTGTAAGCGGTAGCCAAGGCAGCCAGCGCGCCGTCGCCGTCGGAAACGAAGCCGATACGCTCTGGACGAGCGCCAATGCCGCCCAAACGACCGACAACGCCCAAGGTCGGTGCGTCGCCGCCAGCCAGCTTGCCGCGGGTGCCTGGGATCACGACGGTGACAAAATCGGTGTGCCCTTTGTCACCCTCTACTGTCTTGCTTTCAGCTTTGATGCCGTGCTCGGCAAAGAAAGCCACTACTTTTTCCCCGCTGACAGCAGGGTCATCCAACACTTCATATAATTCCATCACTTGCATGAGAGCCATTGTTATTTATCCTCCTTCGATGCTTGAAACTCTGCTTTAGCCTGCTCGACTAATTCTGGCTGTGCCAATAGATCCACAGTCGTCATCGCCAGCGCTTTGGCGGCGGTGATGAGTGCGTGATAGCCCGTCTCCCCGGTGGAGAACTGAGCAAATTCGGGCGTATGGGTGACAGCGCCTTCGCCCAGGCCGATGTACGCCTGGAAGCCCGGCATTGCCAAGGTCACATTGCCCATATCCGTGGAACCCATGCCTTTATCCGCCAGGCGCGGCGCAACCGGCTCGCCCAAGAGGTCAAAGTTTTTGTGCAGGAGTTCCTTCATCAAAACGTTATTATCGATCTCGTCATAATTGTGGCCTTCGCTCATCACCATCTCCAGGCTGCAGCCTGTAGAGAGCGCTGCGGCGCGGGCGCAGTTTTTCACCTTTTCCAAAACGACGTTGAGCACGGAGCGTTTCATCGCCCGAACGCTGAACATACACTCGGCGTTTTCGGTGATGATATTGGTCGCGATACCGCCCTTGGTGATGATGCCGTGGACGCTGGCGTCTTTGGGCAGATTGAGGCGGATGCCGTTGATATTGTTAAAAGTCGCGATGACAGCTTCCAAGGCATTGACGCCCTCCTGCGGATAGGCTGCCGCGTGAGCGGATTTGCCGGTGAAGCGGAAAGTGATCTCGCTGTTGGCCAAAGAAACGTCGTCCACCATCGTCTTGTCGGTGGGGTGGATGATCATCGCGCAGTCCAGATCGTCCATGCCGCCGCGGTTGAGGATAAGTACCTTGCCGCCGCCGCCTTCTTCGGCCGGCGTGCCCAGCACCACGATCTTGCCAGCCACTTCCTCCAAAATGCTGGAGACTGCAATGCCGGCTGCGGCAGAAATGGTGCCGATGAGGTTGTGCCCGCAGGCATGACCGATCTCTACCAGCGCGTCATATTCGCACAAAAGGCCGATGGTCGGGCCGCCGGCTTTGCCCTCTTTGACAGCGCGGAAGGCCGTCGGCAGCTCGCAGTAGCCGCGCTGCACCTCAAAACCATGGTTTTCTAAGAGGTCGCACAGTGCTTTGGCGGCCTTGAATTCTTCAAAGCGCAGTTCTGGATTGGCGTGGATATACTCCGCTGTCTGCCAAAATTCATCCTGATATTTATCGATCTCCGCTTGTACTTTTGTTTTCATTGCTTCTAAATCCATCATTCATTGCTCCCCTCTCAAAACCCTTTATCTACAAACACTTAGTCTTTCATTTTGGGGTCTAACGCATCACGCAGACCGTCACCAAATAAGTTGAAGCCCAGCACCGTTACCAAGATGGCGATACCGGCGAAAATACACATGTGCGGCGCGACCTGCAGATATTCCTGACCAGCTTTGAGGATGCCGCCCCAAGATGGATCCGGCGGCTTGATGCCCAAGCCCAGGAAGGACAGCGCTGCTTCGGACAGGATAGCGCCCGCCACGCTCATGGTGGCATAGACGATCAAGGACGCCATGCAGTTCGGGAAAATGTGGTTGAAGATCAAGCGGCTGTTCTTCGCACCCAGCGCCCGGGCTGCGTCAACGAAGTCCAGTTCCTTGACGGTCAGCGCTGCACCGCGGGCGATACGGGTAAAGCCCGGGATATTGACCACGCTGACGACGATGATGATATTTTTCATACCCGTGCCCAAGACGGTCATCAAAGCGATGGACAAGAGCACGAACGGGAAAGCGAACAGACCGTCCATGATACGCATGATCACATTATCGATCTTGCCGCCGTAAAAAGCGGCGATCAGACCCAGCACCGTACCGATGGTTCCGCCGATAGCGATAGACGCCACGCCCACGATCAAGGAGACGCGGGAACCGTAGATGACGCGGGCAAATAAGTCACGGCCAAAGTTGTCCGTGCCGAAAATATGTCCATCCGTACCCGGCGGCAAAAAGGCGTTGCCATAATCCATCATATTGGGATCAAAGGAGGTCAACAGTGGTGCAAAAATGGCGATCAAAATATTGAGGATAACGATGACCATACCGATCATCGCCAGCTTGTTGCGTTTCAGCCGATGCCAGACTTCATTTTTCTTCTTTTCTACTGCGGGCTGCTTGCTGACTGCTTCTGCCATTTACTTGTCCCCTCCTTCTTCAAAGGTGATGCGTGGATTGACCACCACGTACAGGATATCGATCACTAAGTTGACGAAAACGAACATAAACGCCAAGAACATGACGCCGCCCTGTACCAGCACGAAGTCACGCTGATCGATCGCATCGACGATGAGCCGGCCCATGCCCGGCCAAGCAAAGATGGTCTCGGTGAGGACCGAACCGCTGAGCAGGCTGGAGACCTGCATGCCCATGACAGTAAGGATCGGCACCATGGCGTTTTTGAGCGCATGCTTGCAGGTGACGACGAATTCGCTGAGGCCCTTGGCCCGCGCGGTACGCACATAGTCCTGCTTGATCACCTCCAGCATGCTGGAACGGGTGATGCGGGCAAAGTTGGCCATGGGCACAGTGGCCAAGGTGATACTAGGCAGGATCAAATGGATCAGCACATCGCCGATACCCTTGCTGGCCCGGCCCATGCCGATGGCCGGCAGCCAGCCCAGCTGTACGGAAAAGAGCAGTACCAGCATGAGGCCCAGCCAGAAGACAGGCATGGATACGCCCATCAATGCACCGGTCATGCAGACATAGTCAAAGATCGAGTTTTGTTTCTTCGCCGAGATGATGCCCACGGGGATCGCAACCAAAAGCGCGATCACCAGCGCACTGGCCGAGAGCAAAATGGTATTGGGCAGCGTCTGCATCAGCAGATCAAACACCGGCCGATTATGCGCCAGAGAAGTGCCCAGATCCAAATGCAGGAGATCCCAGAGGAATCGGCCGTACTGGATCAGCAAAGGATCCGTCAAGCCTAATTGTTCACGGTAAGCCGCAATGGCCTCTGGACTGGCCTCTGGCCCCAGCATAACAGCAGCAGGATCACCGGGGATGACACGAGTGATGATAAAGACGACCACCGACACGCAGAAAAGCACAGGAATGATGCCGATGATACGTTTCATGATATATCTAAACAAGGTAACCCTCCTCTTCCAAATATGTTTTCTTATCTAAAAAGGGATTTTCATGTCGTTTTTGACCAGAAAAAAAGGGGGGCGAGGGACCTTTGGCGGATATGGACCAGCCATACCGCTTTATCCCTTCTGCCCCCCTTCAGCTATACGCCTAGATGCTTAGCGAATTACTGTTCCATCCAAACATTGGTGCCTTCTGGGGTGACCAGTCTGACGCCAGCATCGCTGAATACTTTGTAGTTATGGACCTTGCCGTCAACAACAGAGATGTTCTCTTTGGTGAAGCCTGGTACGCAGACGTACTCGCCCATAACTTTGTTAATGACTTTTTCGTAGATGTCCGCACGTTCGGACTGTACAGCCGTGCTGCCTTTTGCTTCATCCAGCCACTGGGTCACTTCAGGATCGTCATAGCCGATACCATTGCCCAGAGTGCCTAAGTTGTTGCTGTGGAAGAAAGAGGTCAGGAAGAACTCTGGATCTGGATACCAGGTCCAGCCCTGTAAGAACAGCGGTGCTTGGTTAGCAGCTACCGTTGCGCTGTAGGTACCCCATTCCAGTTTCTCGATGGTGACTTTGATACCGACTTCAGCTAACTGGTTTTGCAGGATCTCTGCCCATTTTGCTCTGTTCGGTTTGTTCGGGGTGTACAAGGAGATCTCGAAACCATCTTCATAGCCAGCTTCTTTGAGCAATTCTTTGGCTTTTTCTACATCACGGGTAACGGCAAAATCTTTGTACTCTGGTTTGAAGCCCCAGGAGTTTTCTGGCAGTGGAGCATAGGCACGGGTAGCGCCGCCGTTCGGGAAGATATTTTTCACAGCGCCGTCGACGTCGATCGCGTAGGTGATGGCTTCACGAACTTTAGGATCAGCGGTCGGGCCGGAGGTAACGCTCATTTCCAGCATCTGAACGTTCATGCCAGGGCTGGAGAGTACCTGTACGTTGTCATCGGATTTGAATTTCTGGAGGTCAACGTCAGAGATCTCATGAGCGACATTGATATCGCCAGCGGTCAGAGCGTTGCCCATCTGAGTCAGGTCATTGATGAATTTGAACTCGACTTTGTCCAGATGCGGGGTAGCTAAGAAATACTGATCGTTTTTAGCCAAGGTGATGATGTTGTTTTCCCAGCTTTCGAATTTATACGCGCCGGTACCAACAGGCTGCTGACCAAATTTATCGCCCAGTGCTTCGACTTCTTCTTGAGGTACGATGCCGTTGCCAGCGTCAGTCAAGCGAGCCAAGAAAGCGGCATTTGGTGCTTTTAAGACCAATTTGACCGTGGTGTCGTCGATGACTTCTGCATGATCCAAGTCAGCCAGACGCTGCATAGCGGATTCCTTCTCGGAACGCTCTAAGCTGTACTTGATATCCTCAGCGGTCATTTTGCGGCCATTGTGGAAGTAAACGTCGTCACGGAGCTTGAAGGTATACTCCATCATGTCGTCAGAGATCTCCCAGGACTCAGCCAAGCAGGGCAGGATCTCGCTCTGGTCGTCAGACCAGGCAACGACTGTGTCAAAAACGGAACGCATAACATTGGATTCATAGGTGCCGGTGTATTTGACCGGATCCAGATTCTTAGGGACCTGAGACAGGCCAATGACCAGGGTGCCGCCATCCTGCGGCTCAGCTGCATTTTGCTGCGTTTGTTCTGATTGTCCGCCTTGAGCTGGCTGTTGTGCTTTGTTGCCGCAGCCTGCGAGCAGCATGCTGACAGCCAAAAGACCGACGATCAAGAACGTCAACTTGTTCTTCTTCATCAAAAAATCCCCCTTGTGGTTTTTTTGTAAAATGATTTACAACTTAAATTCATTATACAAAAAGCCAAGGGGGTTATCTATGGACGGAATTGACCAATTATCCGCAAAGCTATTGTGCACTTTGTACATCATGTATACATTATCATACGCTTCAGAGGTTCAAAAAGGTCTTGATCTGCAAAGCCAGGCTGACACACAGTTTGCGCTCCACATCGTCTACATCGAAGCCCAATGTCTCGCTGGCGCGTTTGAGCCGATAATTGAGTGTATTGCGGTGGATGTACAATTGTTCCGCTGTGGCCAACGTATTTCCATTATTTTGGTAGTACGCTTCGATGGTGTGGACCAGATCGCTGCCGTGCTTTTGGTCATATTGTACTAATGGCGCCAGATAGTCCTCGTAAAATTCCCGTAAACTGTCGGGGTCGTTGTGCGTGAAGAGCAAGCGGTACACGCCCATCTGCTGATAATCATAGACACTGCCGCCGCCATAGGCGCGTCTGCCCATACGCACCGCCCGCTGCGCGTCGCTGTAGGCGCTGCCCAATTCGCCGAGGCGGGCGGCTGGCCGCGACAAGCCCACCGAAACCAACAGCTCGCCAAAATCTCGTCCCAGCTCCTCCAAGAGACTTTCAAAAGCCGCGCCAAAGACCTCCGCCGGCCGCTCTGTCTTCGCTGGCAGCGCACAGAGACAGACCATCTTCTCGCCCTTACGGCAGAAGATGCCCTGGAAAGTCTGCCGCTTGAACCAATCGCTCAAACGATAGGAGACCTTCTGCACCTGCTGCTCGAATTTCTGCCGGTCATTTGCGCCATTGCGCCGCTCCAGATGCACCACGGCCATCAGCTGCACCGCTGCATAATCCCAGCCAGCGTGTTCATCTGCTGGCTGACCGCGCTTTCATCCAGCGCCACATAATTGTCGATGATATTTTCCAAAAGCGCCTGTTCCAAGCGGATGCGGCGCTCATAGACCGCCTTTTCCCGGCTCAGCTCCAAGCCTACCGCCGAGGCGATGCGCTTGAGCGGGCCATAGATCTGCTCGTCCACCGTCACCGGCTCCTTGAAGATGACGATGATATTGCCTTGGAGTTCCTCGCCCAGATAAGCGGGCATCAAGAGCACTGTATAATAATGGTCGACATAATAAGCCATATCGCGGAAATACGCTGCTTCGTGATCCAGCCATTTGCGCGAATGATAGATATTGACCGTCCGTTCCTGACCGGCTGAGCAGGCCAGCTGACCCACCGCATTTTCCACGAAGACCTCGCCCGAAAGCTGCTCTGCCAATAGTCCCGCCAAGGCTTGGGTATTTTCGCCCTCAGTGAGCAATTGATGGAGCTTCTGCTGAAAATGATAATCATTGTAGCTCGCCTGCTCCTCGCCCGATTCGTACAGCTTCTGCCCCACGGCCGTGATGATGGGGCTGTAGGCCATGTCCGTCGGCAGGATGATGATCGGCAGCTTCTGGCTATTGGCGATCTGATACACACTAGGCGGGATCTCCTCGATAAACCGCCCCAGCTTGAGCATCAGCGCGCTCACATCATGCTCGGCAAAACCCTGCACCGTTTTGGCGAACAGCTCTGGATTGTCCACAAAAGGATAGGCCGTCGTCAAATACACCGTCCCCGGCTTAGCCCAATCCACGATATCCGGCACCTCGATCACATCGATATATTTGACCAGACGGTTCAAACCCTCTGCGCCCACCAATACATGGGCTTCCTTCAATACTGGCATCTGTAATAACTCGCCTACTGTCACCACCATGATCCTCACTCCTTCATCCGGCGCGACGCCTATTTTACGCTCATGCCCTTTTTCCCCTGCGGAAAAAAGGCTCTTTTCCTATTATAGCACACCAGCAGCAGCCTGTCCGTAAATTACGCCACCTGGATCGAGATCTCTAGGACAAAATGCTCCTCCACGCTGGAGGCCAGATAGCTCACCAAGTCCCGCACATAGCAGTCGCCCGTCACCGTGAGCCGCTCCCTGCGGATATACTCCAAAAGGATGGCGTAACCCTGCCCAAAAGAAGCATAGTCCCCCTTGTGCAGAAGCGTCGCGTACCGTCCCTTAGGCTTGGTCACCAGCGGCCCGCCAGTGAAATCCTCCGGCACCTGGCTGGTGAAATAGCTCTCCTCATCGCTCCCTACCAGGACATTGGCGTAAGGAATGATCGACCCCAGCGGGAACCGGTCCAATAATCCCCCCTGGCGGCACGTTTTGAAATGGTCGCTGAGCCGGAGCGTGATGCCCTCTAGATTATCCCCTTCTCCCGCCGCCAGCGGCACCACCAGCAGCCGCTCCTCCGGCTGTTCCTCCACCTTGGGCTCATCATATACCGCGTGCATGGCAAACTCCATCACAGCGATATTCTGCGCCAAAAAATGCTCCATCTGCTCCAGCTGCTGCCGCTTGGCCGCCAGCTGCCGCCGCTTCTCCTCAAAAAGCGCCAGCGTCCGCTCCGTATCATGATGAGCCAGATGCTCACCGATCTCCTCCAAGCTGCTGCCCGTCTGCTGCAGCACCTGGATGATATTGAACATGAAAAAGTCCTCCGCTGTGTACTCTCGGTAGCCATTAGCCCTGCGTCTGGGCTTTAAAAGCCCCACCTCCTCATAATGAAACAGCGTGTCCTTGGTCGTCTCGCACAGTCTGGCAAATTCACGGGTGGTAAAGACCACTTCCGGCATGTCACTCATTCTTAACAACTCCCCTCTTGACTATCGTCCTACCCCATAGTTTATCATGAAGACAGTCAAAGCGCAATTTGCTTAAAACGATCAAGGAGGTCTTATCATGTCGTCCCCCCAAGAGCACGACCAATTATTTGGTACGCTCTCACCCACACCACTATTTTTCCGCCTGGCTGTGCCCAGTATGATCAGCATGGCGGTCACGTCCCTTTATACCATTGCTGACGGCGTCTTCGTCGGCCATTTCATCGGCGCAGGCGCCCTGGCCGCGGTCAATCTGGTCATGCCGCTGATCATGATGAGCTTTGCCCTGGCCGATATGCTCGCCGTGGGCTCAGCAGTGCAGATCGCCATTCGTCTGGGCGAGCGCCGCGAAGCCGAGGCCAGCAAAATTTTTTCCTTCGCCTGCGGGATGATCCTCTTCATCTCCCTCATCATCGGCGCGGCAGCCTTCGGACTGGCTGACGGTCTGGTCGCACGCCTGGGCGCGCAAGGTCCAGTCGCCGCCATGGCCGTGGAATATATCCAAGTCTACGCCGTCTTTTCCCCCTTCATCATGATCTTTTTCGCGCTGGATAATTATCTGCGCATCTGCGGCCGCATCCGCTACAGCATGGTGCTCAATATCGTCATCTCCGTGGCCAATATAGCTCTGGATGCGCTCTTTATCGCCGTCTTCGGCTGGGGCATCGGTTCTGCCGCGCTGGCCTCCTGCCTCTGCTTAGCCTGCGGCACCATCCTGGGGCTTTGGCCCTTCCTTCGCGGCAAGATGGCGCTGCACTTCGTCAAAGGCCGCCTGCCGCTTCGGACCATCGGCAATATCATCACCAACGGCAGCTCCGAATTCTTCGCCAATATTTCCGGCTCCGTCTGCATGGTGCTCTTCAACACCGCCCTGATGAACCTCTCCGGCTATCTGGCCGTCGCTGCCTTCAGCATCGTCATGTACGTCGACAGCATCGTCAAATCCGTACTCTTCGGCATGAGCGACGCCCTTCAGCCCGCCATCAGCTACAACTACGGCGCAGCAGACAAAAAACGCGTCTTCGCCCTGGAGCGCCGCGTGCAGGCCGCTGGTTTTCTGCTCTCGCTGGCCACGCTGCTCTTCATGTTCTTCCAAGGCGACACGCTCATCGCCCTCTTCTCCCAAGAAGAAAGCGCCGAGCTCCTATCTCTAAGCACCCGCGCCATGCAGCTCTTCGCCCTGTCCTATCTCGTCAGCTGGTGCGCCGTCGTCTCCAGCTCCTTCTTCACCGCGCTCAACCGCCCCTTCTGCTCCCTGGTGCTCTCCGTCTGCCACACCCTGGTCTTCCCCGTCCTTTTCCTGGCCATCCTGCCGAATATTTGGGGACTGGATGGTATCTGGCTGACCTCCCTCTTCGCTGGCAGCTGCACCGCCGTCCTGGCCGCGGGCTTGATCATTTGGGTCGTCTATCAGCTCAAACGTGAACCCGCCGCGCCCCATGTCTCCGTCACCAAAAAAGGAGTGAGCGCCGATGCCGCTGCATCTTGAGCCCGTCACTCCCGCTGACCGCCAAGCTGTGCTCGCGCTGCACACCGCCCCCGGTCAAGAAGGCTTCGTCGAGACCGTCGCCCAATGCTTAGAAGAAGCCGATCATACCCGCTGTTGGCGGCCCGTGGCCATCTACGATGACTCCACCCTCATCGGCTTCGCCATGTACGGCTTCTTCTGGCAATACTTCCCCTGCGGCCGTCTCTGGCTGGATCGGCTGCTCATCGACGCCCGCTATCAAGGTCAAGGCTACGGCAAAGCCGCCCTCGCCCTTCTGCTTGACCGCTTGGCTCACGAATCCCCCCGCCGCCGCAAAATTTACCTCAGCGTCGTCAAGACCAACCTCCCCGCTATCTGTCTCTACCAAAAATTCGGCTTTCACTTCACTGGCGAGCTCGACACCCACGGTGAAAAAGTCATGGTACGCAGGCGGCCCGCCCCAAAATAGATC
>OOAQ01001332.1_pt1 | contig 17688 bp, 12 predicted proteins | sample 1671051 | NCBI WGS metagenome assembly OOAQ01 (sample SAMN06348117, study PRJEB24527) | human gut metagenome | biome: human gut; feature: ankylosing spondylitis patient; material: feces | host: Homo sapiens | place: China | collected 2015-10
TTATTCTTTAGAACAATATAAAATATTTATGCGTAAAACTGGACTATTCAGACTGATACAAGAGCATCTTGTGTCTAATCTTGTTGACTATGCTACAGGGGTTGAAACAGGGCTTGACAGCAATGGGCGGAAAAATCGTGGTGGCCACTTAATGGAAAATCTTGTGGAATCTCATCTGCGTAAAGCCGGCCTTGTTCGTGACGCAACCTATTTTAAAGAAATGACCATAGCTGCCATAGAAAAAAACTGGGGTATAAACCTGGCGACGTTATCCAATCAAGGCAAGGCCGTTAAGCGATTTGATTTTGTCGTTAAGGCTTCATCGAACATATATGGAATTGAAACAAACTTTTACGCCAGCGGGGGATCAAAGCTGAACGAAACAGCTCGCAGTTATAAAACCCTAGCGCTTGAAGCTCAACACATTCCCAGGTTTACATTTGTATGGTTTACAGATGGGCGGGGTTGGCAGTCGGCGCGAAACAACCTTGAAGAAACCTTTGACGTCATGCAACATATCTATAGCATCGCTGATCTTGAAAATGGCGTTATGGGGAAAATATTTATATGACACTGAAAAAGTTTTGTCCTGACAACTTTGAACTGGAGATGAATTCGGTATGGTCGTTTCCACAACGAGGAAACTGGGCCACACATGATGCAAAATATCGTGGAAATTGGTCTCCGTATATCCCGAGGAACTTACTCCTCCGTTATTCTGCAGAAGGAGATACAATTCTTGACCAATTTTCTGGTGGTGGAACTACTCTGGTTGAAGCAAAATTACTGCGTCGCAACATTATTGGAATCGATATAAATCCTAAAGCTCTTGAGAGGTGTAAAGAAAAAACGGACTTCGCGATGCCTGAGGGTGGTAAAGTAAAAATTATTCACGGCGATGCCAGAAATATGCCTTTTATTAACGACAATAGTATAGATTTTATTTGTACGCATCCCCCCTATGCTGATATAATACACTACAGCGAAGACATCGATGGCGATATGTCTCTTCTTCCTGTTTCTGACTTTTTAGAACAAATGCAAAGAGTCGCGGCAGAAAGCCACCGCGTATTAAAATCTGGGAAATTTTGCGCCATTTTGATGGGCGATACTCGAAAAAAAGGCTGCGTTGTTCCCATGAGTTTTGAGGTCATGAAAATTTTTCAACAAGCAAAATTTACCATCAAGGAAATCATCATCAAGGAACAACATAACTGCAAAGCAACTGGCTACTGGAAAACTAACAGTCTTAAATACAATTTCCTTTTGTTGGCCCATGAATATCTGTTTGTTTTTCGAAAATAAATAATACAATGTGCTGTATTGCCCTTTCTTATGCATGCGCAGCGTAAAATTTTCTGCGCGGGGCTGAGGCGCCAGATGCGCGTAAGGCTTCTCAAGCCGCCCCACTGGCGCGGCGGCCCGGGCTGTGCTAAGCTATACCCGTTATGGCGGCCTCATCGGCCGAAGAAAGGAGCAAAAATATGGGCAGTATTGTGGCCGTGTGCGTCAGCACGAAAAAAGGCGTGGCCAAAAAACCCGTGGGGCAAGCCGTACTGGCGACGCAACACGGCATTGAAGGCGACGCTCATGCCGGGCCCTGGCACCGTCAGGTGAGTCTGCTTTCCTGGCAGGCCATTACGGCTTTTAAGGCCCGTGGGGCCAAGGTGGCGGACGGCTGTTTTGGCGAAAATCTCATTGTGGACGGCATTGACCTGGCTGCATTGCCCGTGGGCACGCGTCTGGCCGGGCGAGAATTTTTGCTGGAAGTGACGCAAATCGGCAAGGAATGCCACAGTCACTGTCAGATTTTCCACACCATGGGCGAGTGCATTATGCCCACACAGGGCATTTTCACCCGCGTACTGCGCGGCGGCACGGTACGCCCCGGCGACAGCCTGGACATCCTGCCCGCCCAACCTGTTGCGGAGGCGCACTCATGACGGAAAGCACGCGCATGCTGTTGCGGTCTGCGGCCTTTCTGGCTTTGATGGTGGTGATAGGCGTGGCCGGCATGGCCGTGTTTGCCCTGGTGGAACGGGAGCTCCACCCAGCCGTAGCCACAGGGCCGGCCGCTGCGGGCGACAAGGCCGCTGCTGCCCCCGCAAACAACGCCCCCCACGTGCCGCGCGCCTTCGGCAATACCCAACGCGGCCTCATAGAATTTGCCAAAGCTCTACGCCCGCAAAAACCCGCCGAGACCCCTGCAGAAACGGCCCCACCGGCACAAAATGCCCCCATGGCCGCCCGCCCCACGCAGCCCTAGGGCAGATACCTTTGAAAAGTATATATTCTCAAAGGTTACGGCACGTTCGTTCCGAAGCGTTCTCGCGCAAAGACACAGCGCTGCTGTCTTTGTCCGTAACTTCCTTCGGCATAACGGCTGAAGCTACGCTTGCGCCTCCACGGCGGGCGTCCGCTTATGCAACCACTGGGCATTGCATCTCTGAAGAAATATATTTTCAAAATTTCAAGACGCGCATTCCGGCGTTGCACAGCATAAATAAACCGAACGCCGTCCTTGCCCGTATATACCATCGCAACGGGCTACCCTGCCCGTACGCCTCTTGGCGATCCGCCTGCCTGTGCAACCGCGCCCCCTGGTAGAGTAAAATTGCCTTGGCTACGGGCAGCAGCGCCCAACACCCCTACCCCACACGCATTTCTCCCCTACGCCTTTTCAAAAGGCGGGGGCGGTCGCCAGTACCAGAACAGGGCCAGAAGCGGGACAAGGCCGGCCAACTCGGCCAGCTCACGCGGAACCACGTGGCCGCAGGCCCACCACAGGGCCACGCTGACCAGGGCAGCCCCCAGAAGCAAAGCCCACTGGCCAAGGCGCATGGGGCGGGCGACCCACTGAAAGTAGCCCACGGTGAGCAGAGCCACCCAGACCTTGGTGATGGTGAGGGAGAGCGCCGCGCCCTCCAGCGGCATGCGGGGGATAAGCACAAAGCAGCAGATGAGATTGCAGACCAGGCCGCTGACGTAGAAGGCCAGGAGCAAGCGGTGACGGCGCATGCCGATCATGGCGTAGGCGGCCAGATTGTGAAGAAAAGCCGTGGCCAGACAGGGGGTGAGCAGGCGCTGGGCCGTGACGGCGCTCTGGTAGTTGGGGCCGTAGATGAGGGGCAGGAAGCGGTCGCTTTCCACACAGATGAGAAAAATGACGGGCAGGGCGGCGGCCCAGAGGGTGCGGGCGGTCTGCCCGGCCAGCTGGCTGAAGGCGGCTTTGTCTTCTTCCCAGTAGCGGGCCAGGAGGGGAAAGATGACCTTGCCCAGCAGGGCGCTGGAAACGAGCACGGAGAGACCTTCCACGGTTTCCCAGGCCACGCCGTAGCCGCCCACATCAGCATTGCCGCCGTACTGCTTGAGAAAAATGACGTTGATCTTGTTGTAAAACATGGCGCAGGCGGCCATACAGGTGAAGATAAAGCCGTTTTTCATCTGACGGGCCAGGTGGCGCATGTTCTCCCAGCCCACGCCGGCCAGGGGGTTACGGCGCAAGGCCGTCAGGGCAAATGCGATAAAAAGCAGGGATTCGATAGGCTTATAAAGGGCAATAAGCAGGGGCGGGGCATCAAAAAGTACGCAGCCGATGCCAAAGCCGATGCCCACCAGAGAGGCAGGCACGCGGATGCGCATTTCCACATCCTGGCGGCCGCGCGCCTGGCAAAGGGCGAAGAAGGAATCGCTGACGCCGTCCAGCCCCAGGCCCAGGGCAATGCACATAACCACCAGGCGCAGCTCCGGCGTATAGTGCTGCCAGCCGGTGACCAGCCAGGTGACGCCCAAGGCCGCCAGCAAAACCACGAGCTTGAGCCAGGTAACTTCGCCCAGCAGGGCGCGGGGGTGGCCTTCGCGCCGGGCAAAGGTGGAAAGCAGAAAATCGTTCAGACCCACGTCGGCCACGGTCTTGACCAGATAGCCATAGGTCAGGGCCAGCACTATCTGACCCAGCACGTCCGGGCTGTGCCGGGCCAGAAGGATGGTGAAGCCTGTCCAGGCCAGGTCGCGCGTCCACTGCGCGCCCAGAATATAGCCCAGCCTGCGAGGAATGCTCTTGAGCTTCATGAACCGGGCTTACCTGCTCCCTTTGAACCGCACCACGGCCTTGAAGCCGGGCTTGAGCTCCAGCCCGGGATTGGGCACGGTGAGCTCAACGGTGTAGTAGGAGGGGTTTGCCACGCTCATATCACTGGAAACCCAGGATATTTCGTTCACTTTGCCCAGAAACTTTTTATTGTTGAGGGAGGGAATTTCCACCTCCACAGCGTCTCCCTCCTTGATGGCGCTGATTTCGGCCTCGTAGACGGGCACCTGGATGAGCACGGGGTCCAGCTGCCCCACGCGGATGGGCGCGCTGCCGGCGGGCAGCAAGGTGCCGGCGTTGAGGGTGGTGTCCAGCGAGAGCACATAGCCCTCAATGGGGGCGGTGAGGGTGAGGGTAGCGGGCAGAATTTCGCCTTCGCGGATGGGTGCGCCAAAATAGCCCCCCAGCTCCTTGAGGCGGGCGGCAAAGTTGCTTTCAGTCTTGCTGATGGTGGTGCGCAGCAGTTCGATGCGTCGTTGCAGGGAGTGGACGTCGTCCTCCAGGCGGCTCAGAGCCTGACGCGACCCCAGGCCGGAGGCCACCAGCTGGCGGGTTTTGTTGCGCTGGGCCGAGGTTTCGGCCAGACGACGCTCCAGATCCAGCGCTTGCCCCTTGAGGTCTTCAGTGCCCGCGCCAGTGGTGACTTCGCGCTGCAGAACACGTTCCGCTTCTTCCTGCAGGTGGTAGCGCAAAAGAGGCGCGCCCTTGTGCACCGCATCGCCGGGCTTGACCAGCACCTGATCCACCACGGCGTTGAAGGGCACAGGCACGGCGCGGGTGACGGTGGTCACCACCTTGCCCGTGAGGATAGTGGCGCCATTGCCGATGGAAGGCTGCGCCTCGGCCGCGCTGACGGACGGTGCAGCCAGGGGCGCTGTCAGCGGCTGTGCAGACAGCAAAGCGGCCAACAAAAACACGGCCGGGACGCGCACAAACGACAAGACGGCGCGGCGCCAGGCCGCACGGCAAAGAGTACGGGCACGCAGCATTACAGTATCTCCTTGGCGGGCAGCCCCAGAAAACGCTCCTGCAGCAGGTTGGCCACATACATCCATTCCAGACGGGCCAGGCGGCATTCCAGATCCGCCTTGATGTAGGCCACACGGGCCTGAACTTCCGCTTCATGCCGCTTGGCCACTTCCGGGAATTGTTCAATGCCTTCGTTAAACGAAATGTGCGCTTCCTTGTACTGCATGGCAGCGGTGTCCAAACGGGTCTTGGCCAGCTTCAGTTCGGTTTCGGCCAGAGACACCCGCTGTTCGGCCTGCAGCCAGTTGTTGGAGTAGTCCGTACGTTTGCGGGCCATCTCGTGGAAGGCCTGGGCTTTCTGCATGCGGGCGGTCTGCACGCCGCGGTAACGACGTCCCCAGTCCACCAGAGGGAAGCTGATGTTGAAATGGAGGAAGGTGTCTTCGCTGCCGCTGGCGGGCTGATACTGCCCGGAAGGGGGATTGTTGTTGAGGGAAAGGCTCATATCGGGCAGATACTGGGCCCAAGCCACCATAATGTTGTAGTCCGCCAGCTTGACCTGGCCGCGCAACAGCAGGTCGTCCTCAGTGGCGGGCCAACGATTGTCCCAGGTGAGTTTGCGGCCGTCAAAGCCCGCCAGGATGCCGTCGGCGCTGTCGGTATCCACATTAAGGCGCTGCTGCGGCTCCACGCCGGCCAGAATCTTAAGCTGGGTACGCTGCATGGTTTCACGCATGCGGGTCTGCTCCAGCATAAGTTCCAGCTCGCGCTGGTGCTGCTGGGCCAGGTTCAGCGAAACGCCCTGGCGGCCTTCCACTGATTCCACCTGCTGCCAGTAGTCCACCAGTTCCTTACCCAGGGGCAGCAGTTCCTGCTGGGCCTTGACAATATTGCTCTGGGCCTGAAGCTGCAGGTAGGCCTGGGCAATCTTGTAGATGGCCTCGCCCACGGCCTTGCGGTGAGTGGCAATGGCCAGGTTGACCATGGCCTTCTGCACCTGATGCTCAAAATAGGTGGCCACCGGATTGGGGAAGGCGGCGTAAAAGCCCACCTGAAATTTCGTCTGGCCGTAGTCGCCGGGCGTGTCCTTGTGGTCCATATTATAACGGGTGAGGTTGTTGGACACGGTAAGGGTCATACGCGGTTCGGGCAGGTACTTCCACACGGCGTTGGTCAGGGCCACGCGCTTAATTTCCAGCTCCACGGCGCTGTTGACCAGCAGGGGGGACTGCTGAATGGTCAGGAATACGCAGTCCTCAAAAGAAAAGACCTTGGAGGGGTCATAAAGATTGGGAACCGCGGCTTCCAGTTTGGCCTTGTTTTCCACGGGCACGCCCGGGGCCTCTTCCAGCCAGTGCCGGGCGGGCAGCTCCGGCGATTTGAGCCCGGCCTTGCTGGAGGCACAGGCGCAGAGTGCAAGGCTCAACGCCATAAGCAGCAGCAACAACGGCAAAGGCCCCGGTATGGTAGTGTGCGCACGTTGCATCTGGTATCCTTTGCAATAACACGCCGGACCTGGGCCGGGCGGATGGAAGGATATGGGCGAAAACGCGGCCGACATTGCCGCGTGCCTGCGCCCCCGCGTGAAGCGTCACGCAGAAACGCGAAATTGTATCAGGCCTCGCGGGCCGAACTCCCGGCCTCTGGCCGCAGACGGTCGAACTCAAGATGGTGCAGGGTCAGAAAGACCTGCCCTTCCGCGTCCCGCGCCTGGGCGTCAAAACGCAGCAGATTGGCGTCCGCCCAAGAACGCCGCAGCATGAGCCGCCAGGGCCCGACGGCCCCTGCCCCCCGCCAGCGGATAAAACCCGCCGCCGCCAGCCGCCAGCCGCGCAGCCCGGCGGTGGGGTCCACAACAGCGCCGGGCGCGCCGGCATCATGGGCAATGGCCAGCCAGGCGGCCTGCACCAGCCCCTCCACCACATGCAGAGCGTTAGTATAGCCGCAATCGTCGTGAGGAGCAATGGAGGTCGAACCCGCCGGCTGCAGGCCTGCGGCAAAACAATGGTCGTCCAGGGGCAGAAAATCTGTAAGTAACCGCCAGTCCGTCCCCAGGCCTGCGGCGTCGTAAAAAGCCGCGGGCGCTGCGCCCGTTCCCTGAGCCTCGGCGCGCGGCCAGAGCGGCGGCACGGAACCCGCCGCCGCCGCCAGCAGGGCATGGCCTTCGGCCGCCGGGACGTACTGGTCCGTATGACGTCCGTTGGACGTCAGGCCCCGCGTCAGCAGTTGCCCCCGGCACAGGCGGGTCATGACCGCATCCTGTCCCAGCCAGGGTTCAGCCTCCACCAGCACCCGACATTCACGGGTAATGCCCGGCGGCAACAGGGGCGAATCGTGAAAACGCAGGTCTGAAAAACCGCAGACCGTCAGCCAGGGCAGCAGCTGGCGCGCGCCTTCCAGCAAGGCTTCCAAAGCGCGGCTTACAGGCAGCCACGGCAGGTCCGGCAGACCGGCGGCCCTGGCCTGGCCGCAACCCCCGTGTCGGGACAGGGAGGGATCAGCGTAGCGCGAAAAATGGCAGGCTCCCTGAAACAAGGTGGCCGTGGCCCGATAGGCCGGGTGCGGATCGGGAAAGACCAGCGGAAAGGCCCGGGGCCGCTCCAGCAGTGGACTGGGGGCCCCTGTGTCCGGCAGGTCGGGCAACGTGCCCGGCCGCGCCCAGAGCACCCGCGCGGCCGTACCGCGCAAAAGCTCCCTGGCCAGCAGATCGCCCCATTCGTCCAACCCCGCCCGGCCCGTGTCCAGCAGGCGTATGGCCCGCACCGGCACAGAATCCCGCGCGCCCAGGGCCAGAAGGCGATCCTCCAGGGGCAGCAGCCCGCCGGCGTGTTCCGGCGTGGGCGCAAGGGCGGCGCAGCAGCAGGCCCAACGCAGGCCGTGGGGCCGGGCCGCCGTCCACAGAGCCGTAAGCAGGTCGACCTGTGCGGCCCCTTGCTCGGCGAGGGCCGCCGTGTCCGGGGGGGGCGTCAGCAACAGGCCGTCCACCGTGCCGGCGACGGAGGCCAGGGCCTTCAGAGAGGCCGCCGCGACGGCGGGATCCGTCGCAACGCCGAGGGGGACGTCCCAGGGCAGCAGGCGCGCGCCCGCGGTCAAAGGGGCGCAGGCCGCCAGCAGGCGCGCAGGTACGGCCAGGGTCAGCCCCAGCGGGGCCAGGCCGCGCAGAAGGCGCGGCAACAGGCGGTCGTCCTCCAGCCACACGGCCAAGGTCTGCCCGCTTGCCAGCGGCAGGCCCGCGCCGCAGGGGTCCAGGGGCAAGGGGCGGAGCGGGGCGTCGCCTTCCGCCGGGGCCAGCCGCTGCAAAGGCGCGGGGCAGATTCGGACCGGACGGCGGACGGTTGCCGTGGGGTCGGGAGCCTGCCCCGCACCCAGCAGCCGGGCCAGGTCGCCCACCGTGACAGCGCGCAGCAGATCTTCAAAATTGACGCTGCGGCCCAAGACCTTTTCCAGCTCTTCCACAATGAGCGGGAAGCGACTGGAGCGCAGGGCCAGGTCATAGCGCAGGTCCATGTCCGGCCGCAGTTCCGCCACGGGGCGACCGCTGGCCCTGGACAAAACTTCCAGCAACGCGGGGGGGCAGTGCACGGCGGGGACGGGCTGGGCAGGGGGCGTGGCCGGGGCATTCGACCCCTCGGCCTCGTCGGGCCGGCAGACGCAGCAGGCGGCCTCCCGCGTGGCGCTCAGCGGGATAAGCCCGCAGTGGGGCAAAGGCCGCAAGGCAGCGGACCGGGGGCCGGCAGGGGCGGCGGCCATGCGGGCCGCAATGGCGTCGCGCCGCAAATGCCCCAGAGCATAAAGACGGGCGCAGACGCGCCGCAGGGCTTCCAGTTCGTGCCCCTTGCGGGAGACGGCCAAGCAGAGGGCGCGGGGCTCGTTATCGGCGACAAGGCCGCAGAGCGTGTCCTGCGGACCCAGTTCCAGAAAATGGCGGATGCCGTCGCGTTGCCAGATGGCCTGCACGGCTTCGCTCCAGCGCACGGCGTGTTCGTCCAGATCCGCAATATGGCGGCAGATGCCGGGTTGGTCCGGGGGGTAGAACTGTGTGGTCACGCAGCTCAGTGCGGGGCGACGGGGCGGGGCCATGTCCAGCGCGCCCAGACGGCGCAGGGAAAGGTCGCGCAGCACGCGCATGCCGGGATGGTGGAAGGCCAGACTCACGTTGAGCATCATGGCCGGGATGCGCCGTTTGCGCAGACTTTTGCGGGCTTCCAGCAAAACAGGGCGCGGGCCGCTCAGAATATACTGGCGCGGCGTATTGTAGTTGGAAATATAAAGATCGGGCCAGGCAGTATGGGCCTCGTCAATGACCGACCGCTCCGCGTGTACGGCCATCATGCCCGTGTCCGCGCCGGGGCGGGCCTCCAGTTCGGCCATGTGAGCGGCGCGGGTATCCAGTATGTACCAGCCCACTTCCGGCGTGTAGATGCCCGCCAGACAAAGGGCGATAAGCTCCCCCAGGCTGTGCCCGCAAAACAGGGCGGGGTTGAGCCCCAGGCTTTCCAAGACGCTCCACTGGGCCAGCTCTACCATAAAGAGATAGGGCGACTGCCAGCGGGTGCGGCTGATTTTTTCCACATCCGTTTCGTCCATGAGGCCCAGCACGTCCCAGCCCGCCACGGCGGCGATGCGGTCCATCATAGCCCGGGCCGCAGGCACATGGTCGTAGAGCTCCCGGCCCATGCCCGGCCACACGGAGCCAAGCCCGCAGCACATGAGGGCCAGAGGCGGCGGCGCGTCCGCCGGGGCAAGCCAGACGTCTTTTTCCGCCAAGGCCGCCAGCGTCGCGGGGTCGGGTTCGCCTCCCGCGAGGGGCAGATCCTGCCGCCAGAGGGGTGTGCAGCTGCCGAGCCGCCAGGTGCGCCCAGCCTCGCACAGATCCACATAGCGTACGCCGTCCAGCGCCAGTTCTGCGGCAGGGTCCGGGGCGGCGGGGGCCTGAACGGGACAATCCGGAGCGGCGTCCAGCCCGGAGGCTGCGTCCCCCGTGAGCGGCGATTGGGGTTTCTCGCCCCGTACGGCGGCGAGATTGGCGGTGGATTCTGGCGGATGCTGCATGCTGAACCCGGAGCCTGCGCGCCGGCAAAGCGCCCCTTGCGCAGGATGGTGGAAAGAAATTTATATAAGGGTGACCAACAGGGCATGCTAGACTATCCAAACCCTCTTGTCCAGGCCTTTCCCCTTTGTCGGCCTGATTGCGGGCTTGCCGGACGCGGCCGGGGCCGCAGGACGGCACAAGGTTTTTGTATGCGCCTTCCCGCTTGCCATACGTGTCCGCTTTGGCTATGCTGTCTCCTTACAATAAATGGCGCTCGCTCTGCGCCCTAGGGGCTGCGGAGCTTTTTTTCGGATAACTTTGACGAGGACAAGGCATGAAGAACGACCATTCCTGTCAGGCCGGCAACGGGGCGAAGCCCGCATCCGCCACAGACGGCAACGCCACCGGATTCACCCGCATGCGTTCCAAACTCGCCTTTGATCGGCTGGTGGAAATGGGTGCCAGGATGGGGATGGAAAATCCTCTGTTTCTCTGCCACGAACGCGCGGCCAAGGCCACAACGCTTATCAACGGCAGGGAATATCTCAACTTTTCCACATACGACTACCTTGACATCAACGCCCATCCGGAAATTACCGAGGCGGTAACCAAGGCCGCCGCCCTCTATGGCACCTCTGCCGGAGCCAGCCGTCTGGTGGGCGGCGAACGCCCGCCCCACCGCGAGCTGGAGCGTGCTCTTGCCGAGCTCTACGGTGTGGAGGACTGCATCGTCTATGTAAGCGGGCACGCCACCAACGTTTCTACCCTGGGTTTTCTGTTCGGCCACCGCGACGCCATCTTCCATGACGGGCTCGCCCACAACTCTCTGGTGCAGGGCGCGCGCCTTTCGGGCGCCACGCGCTACTCTTACGCCCACAACGACTGCGACGCCCTGGAAGAGCTCTTGCGCAACAAGCGCGCCGAACACAAACGCGCCATCATCGTTACCGAGGGCCTCTTCAGCATGGACGGCAACATTCCGGACCTGCCCCGCATCATTGCCCTCAAGAAAAAATACGACTGCATGCTGCTGGTGGACGAAGCCCACTCTCTGGGCGTGCTGGGGGCCACGGGCCGGGGCGCGCGCGAATATTTTAATATAGATCCCACGGACGTGGACATGTGGATGAGCACCCTCTCCAAGTCCATGTGCGGCTGCGGCGGCTTCATTGCCGGCAGTCACGAGCTGGTGGAGTTTCTCAAATACGGTTCGCCGGGCTTTGTTTTCAGCGTGGGCATGCCCCCGGTCATTGCCGTGGCCTGCCGCAAGGCGCTGGAAATTATGCTGCGTGAGCCGGAGCGTGTGCGCAACCTGCAGCGCATCTCCCAGTTTTTCATCCGCTATGCGGCGGAGATCGGCCTGGATACGGGCGCAGCCCAGGGCTATGCCGTGGTGCCCGTCATGGTGGGCGACCCGATGGTGGCGGGCTTTTTGTCCAACGCCCTGTTCAAACGCGGGGTCTACGTCATGCCCATCACCTTCCCGGCCGTCAAAGAAGGCACGGACCGTCTGCGCTTCTTTCTTTCCGCCGCGCACACCGAAGACCACATCCGCAGAGCGCTGGACGCCGTACGCGAAGCCATGCCTGAAGCCAGGGCCATTGTGGACGAATACAAACGCACCCACGCCGACGCGGCGGAGGGCGACTAGCCCCCTTGGGGGCAAAAATCTATGACAGGTCTTATACACAACGGTTCCACGACTGCGGCATCTGCCCCTTCGCGGGCGGATACCGTCGCGTCGGCGGGGCCTTCCTGCAAAACACTCCCTGCCGCGACCGACCAGGCTTTCCCCGCGAACGGCGCTGCAGCCCCAGTCCCTCCTGCGGCAGGTCAAAGCTCCGACGTCGGCGCAGGCCTGCCCCCGGTGGCCTATGTGCTGTTGTGGTTTCCCCTGTCTTCGGAAACCTTCATCTTTCGCGAGGTGGTACAGCTTCGCAAGCTGGGTCTGCCGGTGCACGCCTACACCCTGTACGGCGCCAAGCTGCGCGGCTGCAGCGAGGAAATGCGCCGCTACGACGGCCCGGTGCGTCGTCTGGGCGCAAAGGCCGCGGGGGCCATTCTGGCCGCATTTGTCACCGCCCTGTGGAAAGAGCCGCGCCAGGTCTGGCGGCTGCTGCGCCAGGGCTTTTTCCACCGCATGCGCAATCTGGAATCCCTGGGCGAGAATCTCTGGTGCTTTATGGCGGGCTTTTTGCTGGCCCGCTACTGCCGGGAGAACGGCGTACGTCTCATCCACGCGGCCTGGGCCAACGGCCCGGCCACGGCGGCCTGGGTGGCCTCGCGGCTCACGGGCATTCCCTTTGCCTTTACAGGACGCGCGGGCGACATTTATCCCGAAGACGGCCTCCTGCGTGAAAAATCCGCCGACGCCCTGTTCATCCGCACCAACAACCACACCAATGTGCGCTGGCTGCGCCAATTCTGCCCCCAGGAGCAGCAGGACAAAGTCCACGCCATCTACAACAGCCTGACCTTCACCCCGCGCGGGCAGTGCGCCATCGCCATGCGGCCCCCCTACCGGCTGCTGGCCGTGGGACGCTTTGCCCGCACCAAGGGTTTTCCCTATCTGCTCACGGCCATGGCCAGGCTGCGGCGTGAAAACGTGCCCGTAACCCTGACCCTGGTGGGCGACGGCAGGTGGCGGCGCAAGCTCACCGCCATGTGCGAACGCCTGCGCCTGCAGGATGTGGTAAACATGCCGGGCTTTATCCCCCACGATCAGATCTGCGGCTACATGCTGGACCACGACATCCTGATCATGCCCAGCGTGGTGCACACCAACGGCGACCGGGACGGCATCCCCAACGTGATCATGGAAGCCTTGTCGCACCGCATGCCGGTCATTGCCACCGACGTCTGCGGCATTGCCGAGGTGGTGGAAGACGGCGTGACGGGCCTGCTGGTGCCCCAGCGCGACGCCCGCGCCCTAGCCGACGCCGTGCGGCGCATGGTGGAAGACCGGGACCGCGCCCAAAGCATGGCCGAGGCCGGACGGGAACGGGTGACGCGCATGTTTGACCGCGAGCGCAACATCGCGACCCTTCTTGATCTGTATGTCAGTGAAGGCCGCCGCTACTGGCAGGCCCCTTCCTCGCAGGCATGAACGCGCGGCCGGAGCTGTACCTCACCGTCAGCCTGGACGTGGAAGAAGAAGGCCTGTTCGGCGGGCAGTACGCCCGTCGAGGCTGCACCACCGCCAACACGGCCTGCCTGGAGCGCCTGATCCCCCTCTGCGACGTTGGCGTGCGCCCCACCCTGTTCTGCGCCCACAGTGTGCTTGCCAACCCGGCATCCCTGCCCATACTGGCCCGGCTGCGCGACCATTGCAATGCAGAAATCGGCGCGCACCTGCACCACTGGAACACCCCGCCCCTGGCCCTGCCCGGCACGCCGGAACCGCCGGATACGGCAGCGGCCGTGCCCGCCATTGCCGTGAGCCCGGAACTCATGGCCGCCAAGCTGGCAACCCTTATGGCCGTCGGCAGATCCTTTCAGGGCGCGCCCCTGACCTCCTTTCGCATGGGCCGGTGGGATCTGCACCGCGCCCACTGGCCCCTGCTGGCTCAGGCCGGCGTTCTGGCCGACGCTTCGGTGCGGCCCCTGCACTGTGCCCGCTCCCCCCTGCAGGGCCCGGACCACTTTGACGCTCCCACCGCCCCCTACTGGGCGCCTGTGGCGGACAAGGCCATATTTGAGCTGCCCCTTACGGTCACGCCGCTTGTGCAGGCGCTGCCCGGTCTGCTGCGAACCGCGCCAGGCAAGGCGGGCGTCGCCATGCGGGCGGGTTTCCGGCAGTGGGGGGCGCTGGCCCTTTTGCCCGTCTACCATCCACTCTGGGCCATGCGCCGGATCACCAGCCTGTTTGTGGCGCGGGGCGGGCGGGTCCTTTCCCTGACCTGGCATTCTTCTGAAATGATGCCCGGTGGCGCGCCCCATATGCCCGACGCGGCGGCCGTGGACCGCCTGCTGCACAAAATTTTGTCCTGGCTGCACTGGCTCAATGAACGCTACCAGGTGCGCTGTCTGACCCTGGACGAGCTGCGTCGCGCCATGGGCCCCACGGCCCCCACGCCCACGCCTCCGGCCGTGGGCGACTGGACCTGCGCGCCCCTTGCCTGACGTGCCCGCCGGGGCTATAGTTCTTTGCTGAACATCCTGTCGGCAGCGCGGCTTGCACTGTTGCCTCAACGACTGTGACAGACCGCTCTGCCGCACGGCGCACCACGCTCGACGCGCAGTGCCCGCACCTTTGGCTGAAGGCCCACCGCTCCCGCCCCATCACCCCAACCGCAGGTTCCCGCCCCCATGTCACAGACCGCCGCCGAATCCCGTCCGTTCCCAGAAGGGCTGCCCCACATAGCGTATGTGCTGCTCTGGTACCCACTGTTCACACAGCCCTTCATTTTTCGGGAAGTGGAAGGGTTGCGGCGGCTCTTGCCGCTTTCTGTCTTTACGCTCTATGGCCGCAACCTGCGCCAGTGCTCCACGGAAATGCGCGCCGCCGCGGGGAGATCCTATGTGCTGGGCGCGCGGCGGTTGTTCCCTGTGCTGGGCGAGGTGCTGCGGCAAACCCTGCTGCACCCCCGGCGCACCTGGAAACTGTTGCGCCGCAGCGTGTGTCGCCGCTGGCAGAGCTGGGAAACGCTGGGCGAAAATTTCTGGGCCTTTTGCGTGGGCCTGTATCTGGGCCGCCTGTTTCAGGACGCGGGCATAGACATGATCTACGCCCCGTGGCCGCGCGGCACGGCCACGGCCGCCTGGGTGGCGGCCAGCATTACGGGGCTGCCCTTTGCCACGGCCGCCCGCGGCGACAACCTGGCCCCCGCGGACCCGGACCTGGGCGACAAGCTGGAAGCGGCCTTTTTTATCCGCGCCAACAACGCGGCGGACCTGGCCCGTATTGAGGCCTTTGACCAGGGCCAGGCCAGCGGCAAGGTGGCTCTGGTCTACAACAGCCTTACCCTGCCGCCCGCCCCGCCGGAAAGCGCTCCCACTGACGAACCGACGCCTCCGGGGGCCGTCCGCCCCATGCCCCGGCCCGTGCGTCTGCTGGCCCTGGGGCGCTTCGACGTGACCAAGGGCTTTGACGTGCTGCTGCGGGCCTGCGCCCTGCTGCGGGACAGAGGCCTGGACTTCACCCTCACCCTCGCGGGCGGAGGCGGCGCCGTCATGGGCCTGGGCCGCATGTCCGCCCAGATCGTGCAGTTGCGCAAAGAACTGGCTCTGGAAAGCCGCGTCAACCTGCCGGGGCTCATCTCGCACAACGACCTGCCGCACATTCTTGAAAGCCACGATATCTTTGCCGCGCCTTGTATTGTGCACAAATCGGGCCGGCGGGACGGCATCCCCAACACGGTTATCGAGGCCCTGGCCTACGGCCTGCCCGTGGTGAGCACTACGGTCAACGCCCTGCCGGAGGTCGTACGCGACGGCGAAACCGGCCTGGCCGTCCCTCCGGGCGACGCCCCGGCCCTGGCCGAAGCCCTGGCCCGCCTGGCCGACGACGCCGACCTGGCCCGCCGCCTGGCCCGGAACGGCCGGCGCCTGGCTGAAGAAATGTTCGACCCTGAACGCAACAGTCGCCGCCTGGCGGACATCTTCATCACATATTACCAGAAGTGGCGGCAATCATGTGCGGCATAGCGGGCCTCTGCCAGACGGACGGCAGCCCCCTGCCGCAGGAAGCCGGGCCATGGGTGCGGGCCATGACCGACCGACTGGCCCACCGGGGCCCCGACGGTTCCGGCCTCTGGCTGGACGGCCCCGTATGCCTGGGGCACCGGCGGCTCTCCATCATTGATCTGTCCGGCGGCGGCCAGCCCATGCGCAGCACGGCGGGCGAACTTACCGTCACCTTCAATGGCGAAATTTATAACTTCGCGGAGATCAAGGAAGAACTCCTGACCCACGGCGCACGCTTCCAGACCAGTTCAGATACGGAAGTGATCCTCGAAGCCTACCGCCTCTGGGGGCCGGACTGCCTGGCCCGGTTTGACGGCATGTTTGCCTTTGCCCTCTGGGACGCGCCGCGCCGCCGCCTGTTCTGCGCCAGGGACCGCTTCGGCAAAAAACCCTTCTTCTATACCCTGCAGCAAGGACGCTTCCACTTCGCCTCTGAAGTGACCGCCCTGGAACAGCTGCCGGGCCTGGCCCTGACCCTGGACCCCACCGCTCTCATGCGCTACCTGGCCTACGAATACGCCCCCACCCCCCAGACCATGTACAAGGAGGTGGTCAGCCTGCCGCCTGCCCACTGGCTGCTGCTGGAGGAAGGCCGCCTGCGCCTGGAACGCTACTGGGACATGCCCGTGCCGGACGAAGACGAAACCCGCCCCGTGCCCGAACTGTGCGCAGAGCTGCGCCACCTGCTGGCCCGCGCCGTGCGGCGGCGCATGGTCAGCGACGTGCCCCTGGGCGTCTTTCTTTCAGGCGGCATAGATTCCACCATTGTGGCCGGGCTTATGGCCAGCCAGTCCGCCGTGCCTGTCAAGACTTTTTCCATCGGCTTCAGCGAGGCCAGTTACGACGAATCGCGCTACGCCCGCCTGGCCGCCGCCGCCTACGGCACAGAACACCACGAGCGCGTGCTCTCCGCCGCCCAGTGCGCCGACACCCTGCCCGAGATCATCAGCAGCATGGACGTGCCCATGGCCGACGCTTCCGTAGCGCCCACCTGGCTGCTTTCCGGCGTCACGCGCGAAAAAGTCACCGTGGCCCTGGGCGGGGACGGCGCGGACGAGCTCTGGGCCGGCTACGAGCACTACATCGGCTTCAAACTGGCGGAACGCTATAATGCCCTGCCCGCAGCGCTGCGGCGCGGCCTGGTGGAGCCCCTGGCCCGCCTGCTGCCCTCTTCTGCCGGCTACATCAATCCGCGCCTGGCCGTGGCTACCTTTTTGCGCGCGGCCGCCGCTCCGGCCTGGCAAAGGGTGCAGACCATGCTCACGGCCCTGGGCCCGGACACACAGGCCGCACTGCTCAGCCCGGCCCTGCGGGAACAGGCCCCCGATCTGCTCGCGCCCGAAAACCTCTTTGCCCCCACCCGCCAGGCCTATGAACACTGGCAGCCCCCGCAGGCCGCCACGCCCCTGGCCCGCGCCTTCCACGTCTATGTGCGGCAGTTTCTGCTGGACGACATCCTGGTCAAGGTGGACCGCTGCTCCATGCTCCACAGCCTCGAAGTGCGCGCCCCCTTTCTGGATAAGGACGTGGCCGCCTTTGCCGCGCGCCTGCCCGTGCGCTACCGGCTGCACGGCTGCAAACGCAAATGGCTGCTCAAAAAAGCCTTTGCCGACCTGTTGCCCAAAGAAATCCTGCACCGCAACAAACGCGGCTTCCAGATCCCCGTGGCCCAATGGCTGCGCGGCCGCCTGCGCCCCCTCATGGAAGACCTCCTGGCGCCCGACACCCTCACAGCTCAGGGGCTGTTCAACCCCACAGCCGTGCGCGGCCTTATGGACGCCCACCTCTCCGGCAAGGCAGACCTGCGCAAACCCCTCTGGACCCTGCTGGTCTTCCAACTCTGGTGGCACGCCCGCCGCAATGGCCGCGGGCCGGGAGTGTAGCGCTTTGCGGGGGGAGGGAAAGGCTTTGT
>OOAQ01001335.1_pt1 | contig 17644 bp, 8 predicted proteins | sample 1671051 | NCBI WGS metagenome assembly OOAQ01 (sample SAMN06348117, study PRJEB24527) | human gut metagenome | biome: human gut; feature: ankylosing spondylitis patient; material: feces | host: Homo sapiens | place: China | collected 2015-10
GCGGATACCAGTTGTCCGTTTCGCTGAAAGCATCGTAGAATCCGAAAGGACCGAAGACTTTGTCCCCCATATTATACAGGTGGCGCATCACTTGCATCGAATATTCCGGTGTATAGACGATGGAAGAAAGGGCGGCGGTGGGAGAGATGACTCCTTTGTCGTCCTGTTCATTTGGTGAATGAGCAGCGTATCCGTCGACGGAATAGCTGGCGGTCAGTCCCCAGCAGTCCGGTCCGAAACCTTTGTAGTGTTTGGGGTTGCGGATACAGTAAGCACGGTTCACTAATGTCAGATTGCGCATTTCGTGGAAGTAGCTGGGACAGTATTCGTCTTTCAGACCGACGGGGTCGAGTCCGAGGAAGGAGTATTGTGCCCAGAAAAGCGGTCCGGCTTCCGTGCCCTGATAGCGGAGATGCAGTTCGATGCCTTCCACTTTATGCGGGGAGACGATAGCTCCGTTCTGCGCCCAGCCATCGTGATAGACGGCTGCCGGTACTCCGTGGGTAGGAGAGGCTGCGGCGAGGATATACATAATCATACATTCGTTGTATCCATGTATGGGGAAGTCCATTTCCCAGCCATAGGTGGGGCTCCAGTGCCAGTATAGCACATTTTGGTCACCGTTGCGGTACCAGTTCCAGTCAACGTCTTTCCATATTTGGTCAATGCGTGCTGCCAGTGCTTTTTCTTTCTCATTACCGTTGATGTAATACTGGTGTGCGGCGAGCAGTCCTTGCATCAGGAAGGCAGTTTCTACCAAGTCACCTCCGTTATCCTTCTGTCCGAAAGGTTTCACCTTTCCTGTATCGCCATACCACCAGTGCGGATATGCTCCGTGAAAACGGTCCGCTTTTTCGAGGAAGGAGACAATGCGCTCCATTCGTGCCAGACCTTCTTCGCGGGTGACGTACCCCCGGTCTATTCCGGCAAGGATAGCCATGATGCCGAAGCCGCTGCCGCCGGAAGTGACTACATTGGCATCATTCTGCGGATATACCCCGTCTACATGATACCGTTCGGGGGCAAGTCCGCTGTTGGGCTCGGCACCTTCCCAAAAGTAGAGAAAGGTGCGGCGCTGAACGGTGTCCATCAGGGCGTCGTCCGTGAGCTCGGAACTGGCGGTGGCTGGTCTGCCGGTCTTGTTTTTGCAGGCTCCTGCTGTCAGTATCAGGCAGAGGAGCGAAATATAGAGAGATAATTTTTTCATTGATTGTGGATTTAAATGAGAGAATAAAATTTAGGCACGGATTACACGGATTTCACGGTTTTAAGAGATTTCGCAGTTAAAGACCGTGTGAATCTGTGTAATCCGTGCCTATTGTACGATTTTTATTTTAGCGTGAATCGTGCGGATTTCACGTCCCGGCTGTTTGTTCCGATCATTACTTCAAATTCACCCGGTTCTGCTACTAGTTGCAGGCCGTAGTTGTAATATCTCAGCATTTCCGGTGCAATCTTGAACCGTACAATTTCCGACTGTCCCGGTTCAAGGAATATCTTCTGGAAGCCTTTCAGCTCTTTCACCGGACGGGTAGTGCTGCCGACGAGGTCACGGATATAGAGTTGTACTACTTCCGATCCCGGCCATGTACCGGTATTGGTGACCATTACTGCTGCCGTCAGTTCTCCCGTCATGTCGATGGTAGAACGGCTCAGGTCGATATCACCGTAAGAGAAGGTAGTATAAGACAGTCCGTATCCGAACGGGTAAAGCGGCTCATTGTCCACATCCAGATAATTGCTGCGGAACTTTTCGAACCACTTGCCTTGTGCCAGCGGGCGTCCCGTATTCTTATGTGCATAATACAGCGGAATCTGACCGACATTCTTCGGGAAACTCATTGTCAGTTTTCCACCCGGATTGACATATCCGAAGAGTGCGTCGCCGATGGCATAAGCAGCTTCGCTGCCTCCGAACCATACGTTCAGAATGGCGGGTACGTGTTCCTGCTCCCAAGTCAGCGTCAGCGGGCGACCTGTGAATAATACCAGTACGACAGGTTTTCCGGTTTTCAGCAACTCCTTCAGCAGGTTTTGCTGTACATCCGGAATGTTCAGGTCTGTACGGCTGCTGCTTTCTCCGCTCATCTCGGAAGATTCTCCGAGAGCCGCAATGATGATATCCGACTGGTTGGCTACCGTCAATGCTTCGTTCAACAATTGCTCGTCTGTCCGGTTGTCACGGTTCAGCGAACGTCCGAACATCGTGGCGCGTTCTTCGTAAGAGGCGTCGCTGATCAGATTGCTCCCTTTGGCATATAGGATGTTTGCTTTTCCGGCAGTCATCTCTTTCAAGCCTTCTACCAGTGACGGACAGCGGTCGAGTACGGCAGCTACGCTCCATGTACCCGGCATGTTTGTCCGGCTGTCGGCTAACGGACCTATCACGGCGATGTTACCTTTCGGGTTAAAAGGAAGAAGAGGTTCGGCAGGAGTTCCCGGACGCAGGGTCACGTTGTCATTCTTTAAAAGAACAAAGCTTTCTGCGGCAATTCTGCGGGCAGCGTCTCGGTGCGCTTTCGTAAAGATATCACGTGCCGGACGTTTTAAGTCGCAGTACTTGTAGGGATTGTCAAACAATCCCAGTTTATATTTTGCTTCCAGGATACGGCGGCAGGCAGTATTCAGTGTTTCCATAGAAACTTTGCCTTCCTGAATGGATTTCTTGAGTGTGCTGACAAAGCCTTCGCTCACCATATCCATGTCTACTCCGGCATTGATGGCACGTGCGGAAACCGTTTGCAGGTCGCCGATACCGTGGTCGATCATTTCGGAGATTCCGGTATAGTCGGTTACCACAAATCCGTTGAACCCCCACTGACCACGCAGTACATCCGTCATCAGCCACTTGTTGGCGGTAGCGGGCACACCATCTACTTCGTTGAACGAAGCCATTACACTACCTACACCGGCTTCTACAGCCGCTTCGTAAGGCAGCATATATTCATTGAACATCCGCTGGCGGCTCATGTCTACCGTATTGTAGTCACGTCCGCCTTCTCCTGCGCCATACAGTGCAAAGTGTTTTACGCATGCCATAATTTCGTCATTCCGTTGCATGTTCTTTCCCTGATAACCGAGTACCATCGCTTCGGCAATCATGGCTCCAAGGAAGGGATCTTCACCGCTGCCTTCGGAAACACGTCCCCAACGAGGGTCGCGTGAGATGTCCACCATCGGGCTGAATGTCCATGAGATACCGTCGGCACTGGCTTCTATGGCTGCGATACGTGCCGATTCTTCTATGGCGGTCATATCCCAGGTGCAGGATAATCCCAGCGGGATAGGGAACATGGTTTCGTATCCGTGAATGACATCCATACCGAATAGCAAGGGGATGCCCAGACGGGATTGTTCTACCGCCTGTTTCTGCACATCGCGTATTTTTTCTACTCCTTTCAGATTGAACAAGCCTCCTACTTCGCCCCGTTTGATTTTGGCGGCGATGTCGCTGCTTTTGGCTTGTCCCGTAGTGATTTCTCCGGTGACAGGTAGGTTCAACTGACCTATCTTTTCTTCCACCGTCATCTTTTTCATCAATGCGTCGATGAAGCGGTCCATGTCTTGTGGCGACTTCTGCGCTGCCGCACTCAGGAAGCCGGCAGCGAGCAGCAGAAGTGAAAAAAATATTTTCTTATTTATCATATCGTTCTATCAGTTTGATTTGAATATTAATTAATAATCCGGATTCTGTACCAGTACTCCTTTGGACTTGTCAATTTCTGACTGAGGCAAAGGCAATAATGCGTTCTTATCCTGGTAGTTTACTTTCCCGGCAGCGTGCAATACTTCCGAGGCGATTCCCCAACGGACAAGATCGTAGAAACGGTCGGGCTCCAGTCCGAGTTCCACGCGGCGTTCGTGGCGGATGGCTTCCCGCAATTCTCCCTGATCGTTGGTCGTTATTTTGGGCAGTATATTCGTATTGGTGCCTCTGGCACGTGCACGTACCATTTCCAGATAATCCACCGCTTCTCCGGGGATATTCTTTTCGTTGGCAGCTTCGGCAGCCATCAATACTACATCCGAATACCGGATCAGGCGGATATTCACCCAAAAGCCTTTGTTGGTGTATTCCTTACGCAGTGCGGGGTCGGTATAAGCTTTTTTGTTGAAGTAAGCTCCCATAGCCGGAGAGACGGGGGATTCACCATAAGGTTCGTTGGTGTTTTCCGGGGTGATCGGTTCATCGTCCGTTTTGCGGAAGTAGAGCAGGGTGGCGTTTTTACGAGGGTCACCTGTCTCGTAGGCGTCGGCCATCAACTGGGTTGCCATGTGCCATCCCCAGCCTAAGTCCCACTGACCGGCTCCGCGAACGCCTTGCACTTCGCAGAACTGGCTGCCGATAACGTCACTCTGTGGAAGGGCGGCAGTGGCGGTACATTGCAGTTCGAATATAGAACCGCCGCTGTTCTCTCCGTCGTCGGTGAATATTTCGTTATACGGAGTTTTCAGATTATATAAACCTTTGTTGATAACGTCTGTAGAGGCTTTGTACATGTTGTCCCAGTCACTGCGCATCATATAGGTGCGGGCATGAAGTGAACGGGCAGCTCCCCAAGTCAGGCGTCCGGTATATTCGGTGCTCCATGTTTCGGGCAATGACTCTTCCGCAGTTTTCAGGTCGGTATCGATCTGCTCGTAGATTTTATCGGCGGTAGTCTTCGGGATGTTGGCTTCCGAGGCATCGTTGATCTTGTAAGTCACCAAAGGTACTTCGCCAAAAGCTCTCACTAGATTGAAGTAACAATAAGCACGGAAGAAAGAAGCTTCCCCTTTGTTGATGATATCTTCGGTTTCTGTTTGTCCGGCAGTCTCTTTCTCGGCAATGGCGTCGAGGATATCATTACACTGGTAGATGATGGCGTAATTCTTTCCCCAGTATGAACCTAGCAAACCGTTGGTCGGGGTGTATAAGAAGTCATCGTACATTTCGGCTACATCCGATCCGTCACTCGGGATACTTCCTTTCTCGGAGTCTTCGGAGCGTAGATAATGGATAGCAATGGCGGGAGTACCGGCGGTGATGTCGAAACTACGCATCATGGTATAGACATTGTAGATTTTACCGTTGACCAGCGCATTGGGATTATCGTCTTCGGTGAATTGTCCCTGCGGACTCCGGTCCAGAAAGTCGCTGCAACTGCTTATCAGCAGAGTGGAGGCGGCAATAAAGGTGGAAAAAAGATATTTATTTAGTTTCATACAATTATAGATTTGATTCATTAAAGTTATATTCCGCATGGAAACCTGGCTGTGGCACCTTGCCACCCGCATGGAAACTTGGGTGTGGTACCTTGCCACGCCACTAGAAGGTCAGGTTGATGCCGAAGGTGTAGACAGCAGGTACGGGGTAGCTGCCGTCGTCTACTCCGAAGGTGGTGGCGCTACCTCCCAGTTCCGGTGTGTAGCCGGTGTTGTGCTTCCATGTCTTCAGGTTCTGTATGTTGACATAGACTTTCAGTGCCTGCAAGCGTATTTTGGCAAGGAGGGCCTTGTCGAACGAGTAAGCAAGTTGCACGTTACGGATGCGGAAGAAGCTGCCGTCTTCGATGTAATACTCCGAATTCAGGTTGTTGATAGAATGTTTGGAGTTCAGCAACGGCTGGCTGTTGGAGGTACCTTCTCCGTGCCAGCGGTCCATGCGCTGTGACAGATAGTTGAACTGTGCAAAGTTATAATTGTCCCAGGTACGGAAAATTTCGTTACCGTGCTGTCCCATCATATCGATGCCCAATGACCAGTTCTTGTAGTTTACTCCGAGAGAAAGACCATAGGTGAAATCCGGTGTCGGGTTACCTATCATTGTACGGTCTTCCGGGGTAATCTTACCGTCTCTGTTCACGTCGGCGAATTTCAGGTCACCGGGAGTGACTGTGGCAAGGGTATTTTCGGGTGATGCATCGATGTCGGCTTGCGACTGGTATACGCCTGCCACCTTGTAACCGTAGAAGAAACCGATAGGATAGCCCGCCATCGTGTAACTCTGCTGTTTGTCTCCGGCGATAATGGAGTATCCGTCCTGAACGAGGCTCTTCACCTTATTCTTGATGGTGGTCAGGTTGGCGCTGACAGAGTATCCCCAGTCACCGATCTGGTCACGCCAGCTGGCTGCCATTTCAACACCCATGTTTTCGATTTCTCCCAAGTTGCCGATGCCGGGTACTGTTCCGGAGATACCGGGCACTTCGGCAAGCAAGTCTTTGGTCCTTTTCTTATAATATACTCCTTCGAAGTGCAGACGGTTGCGCAGCACGTTCGTTTCGAAACCTGCTTCCCAAGCTTCTACTTTTTCCCAACGCAGATTGGGATTGGGCAGATAGGAGAGCTGGTAACCGGGATAGATAATGGACGGCTTGCCGAAAACAGCTGAGTAAGCATTTGACAACAGCGGTTCGGCGGGATAGGCCCTGTCCAGATTCTGATTGCCTAATGTACCGTAAGATGCTTTGATTTTCAACATATCGAGCCATTTGATATCCTTCATGAACTCTTCTTCGGTCATCAACCAACCGCCGCCTAGTGAGAAGAAGTTCTGCCACTCATTGCCGGTGTATGAGAAGGCGGAAGAACCATCGCGACGGAACGAACCGTTGAACAGGTATTTTCCTTTGTAGTTGTAGATCACACGTGCCAGCATGGATACCGTAGTCCGTTCCCATTGGGTACTTCCGTTGGTAGCTGTTGCGGCATCACCGATGCTGACAAACCATTTGTCCGGATCGTCAGGAATCACCAGACCGACACCTTGCTTGCGTGCTCCGTCCAGTCGGCTCAGTGAATTGTAATACGTCGTGAAACCGGCTGTAGCGGTCAGGTTATGATTGCCGTGATCAAAACTATTGGTGTAAGTCAATAGATAGTCACTCTGCACTTTCGTTTCATTTTCCTTGAACTGGCTGACTTCTGTCTTGCCGGTTCCCAATGTAACTACATCTCCTGCGGCAGTATCGTCATACACCTTCATGATAGGCAGATAAGTACGTCCGTTGTTGGAAGCATAGTCCATGGAGAACATCGCTTTGAAGTTGAAATGTTTCAGGAAGTCCACTTCGCCATAGATATTACCCGATGCCCGGTAGTTTTCGGCTTTGGTCGTATTGGCTTTCAGATCGACGTCTACCATCGGATTGTTGATCTGTGCTTTTTGAAATTCGGGCAGAACACTGTATAAGCCATATTCCTTATTATATACCGGTGCGATAGGGGCAGCACGAAGAGCGCCGAGCACCTGTTTGGAGTCTGCCGGAAGCGTGCGTGCTCCGTTGAACTGGAAACCGACTTTCAGAAAGTCCGTGATCTTATAGTCATTACTTGCATTGATGGTCACTTTACTGAACTTCTCATGCTTGATGTTTCCCTGTTCGTGAGAGTAACCTACGCCCAGATAGAAACTGTGTTTCGGCGAAGCTCCGGTAATACTGATATTATTGTTGGTGATGAATGCAGTCTGGAAAATCTCATCCTGCCAGTTGGTGTTCGCGTTCCAGCCGCTGAAGTCGAACGGAGTGTCCTTCTGATTGGCAAGCTGTTCGCTGTATAGCTCCTGAAATTGCGGACCGTTGACCAAATCAACCTTATCTACTACTTTCTTGAAACCGAAAGAGGTATTAATGTTAACCAGTGTCTGTCCTTCTTTGGCTTTCTTGGTGGTGATGATGATGACACCATTCGCACCGCGAACACCGAAGATAGCCAGTGATGACGGGTCTTTCAGGATCTCCATAGATTCGATGTCCTCCGGATTAAGGAAGTTGATATTGTCATTGAATAGTCCGTCTACCACGTACAACGGTTTGTAGCCATTGATGGAGTTTGTACCACGGATACGGATTTCGGGGTCGGCACCGGCACGTCCGGAGTTTACGATTTGTACACCTGCCACTTTTCCTTGTAAGGAAGATAATGGGTTCGTTGCAGGCTTGTTGGCAATTTCTTCTCCTTTGACGTTGGTAATAGAACCTGTCAAGTCTCTTTTCTTCGCGCTACCGTATCCGATAACGACTGTCTCGGCTAGTACCTGCGAATCTTCTTTCAGGGTGACGTTGATCACACTCTGTGCTCCTACCTTGACACTCTGTGTAGTCATTCCTACATAGGAGAATACCAGTACGTCTTCTGGGGTGACAGAGATTGAATACTTACCGTCCATATCGGTGATGGTTCCGGTGGAAGTTCCTTGTACGAGCACCGATGCACCGATTAGCGGTTCATTGGCGGCATCTGTTACCGTACCGGTCACTGTCTTTGTTTGTGCAAAGGCGGATACGGAGGTCAGCAACAAGCAAGTGAGCGCCACTATGCTCTTAAACCTGATGGTTTTCTTCTGAAGATCTTGTAAAAGTCTAGTCCTCATTGCATTAAATTTTTCCATTTGTTATTATTTAGGTTGAAGTCTTTTTTCTGCCGTCTTTTGGCAAGAGTAACAAAGGAAACAAACGAAATTCAAAAAAGATTTTGGAAAAAAGAGGGAATGGTTGATTTTAACACTAAAAGAGAGGTGACTGTTGAAAAAAGTCAGGCACGAACCGGTGTTGTTCGTGCCTGAATAATGGGATGAGGATTACCCGTCGGGGGAGGTATATCCTATATATACGCTGTTCGTTTTATGATTTCCTGTTTTAAAACATCTGTTCCGCAGTGGTCATACATTGAATGACATCTTCTTTGCTGCCATTGAAAGGACCTGATTTCTCTATTTTTAAAGTTGACATGGCTGCTGCAAAACGTCCTGCTTCTTCGATGCCGGCACCCGATACCCGTTGGTATAGATACCCGATAGTGTAAGTGTCTCCACACCCTGTTGCATCTACCACTTCTTTGGGTTTATATGCCGGAATACGATAGAAGTCTTTTCCGTCGAAAATAAGTGATCCCATGCTTCCCAAGGTGACAAGCACTTCTTTCACGCCCCATTCATATAATTGACGGGCAGCTTCATGCGGATCGGAAAGACCTGTCAGCACTTCCATCTCGTGCTCGTTGACTTTCAGGAAATGGATATATTGCAGAGCCTCCCGCTTATCTATCCAATCCACCGGATAGACGTGGGTGTCACGTACTTCACGTAAATAGCCTTGTGAGTCTACTGCAATCAACCCTTTTTGAGATAGTTCTTTGATTACTTCCAACGAGAAGTCGTCTGCCAGCAGAGAGCCGAGATGGTAGATTTGCGCATCTATATCTTTCAGCTGACCGGCAGTGAACGGATCAGCTTTCGCTAATACACGTTGAGTACGGTCGTCCGGATTGGCGCCATAGATATTCTCGAAGTATACAGAATATTTGCTTGGCAGGGCGGTTACATGAATACCCATTTCACGTAGTTGCTCCACAACGTTCATTTCAGTGGCACCAACTGCTGTTACTAAAGCGTAATTGATGTCGTTAAAATGGCGGATGGCATGTGAACAATAAAAAGCCGTTCCTCCCGGCATATAGACAGTGTTTTGGGGAGTGACTACTTTGTCTAATGTGATGTGACCGATGCAGCAAAGTTGATGTTTATTCATGTCTAACCAATTAAAAAGCCTCCAAGATAGTATCTTGAAGGCTTCTAGTTTATTTTTAGTGCGGCTGATAGGACTCGAACCTACACGTCTCACGACACCAGATCCTAAGTCTGGCGCGGCTACCAATTACGCCACAGCCGCATGTGTAGCTTTTTTGTTTAGCGGTGCAAAGATAGGAAGATTTTCTGATTTGGCAAATAATTCGGCAATAAAGTTATTCACTTAAGATTTCGAATGCCTTTTCAATCAGTGGATCTTTCTTTTGTGATTCTATGTCACCCTGCTCTATCCCTTCTTCCAGAATCTTATCCATATTTACATATACATCAGGTTTTATTCCATCCTCCAATGACTTTCCATACTTATCAAAGTGGGGGCTGGCAGAGAAGCGGACGCTCCAGCCATTGGGTAATTCTGATGAAAATGGCAGCCCTGATCCACCACCGGTCTGATCGCCCAGCTGGATGATTCTTTTATCCTCGTTATCATTGTTTAAGCTACGCATTACGTTAACAAAATCATTTGTGGCACTATAACATCGACGATTGGTTAGTATCACGACCTTTTTTTGCCAACGAATACTGTTGGAGGGTTCTAAATAAATGGGTTCCATCTCTGAGAAATCATTGTGTCCCGGACCTGTCTTATGTTGGATATATCCTGTTAATGCCAGTTTATCAGTGAACCGGGCAGCTATGCGTGAAGAATTGGTCAGATTACCTCCTCCGTTATCACGGACATCGATAATTAGTCCATTGCAGATTTGTAAATAGTAAAGGACCTCATCCAAATTGCCATCTCCAACTCCGGCACTGAAACTTTCATAACGTATGTATCCTATGTTATTGTCGAATATTTTATATTTAAGACCAGCAGATGTGCGATAGCCTGAATTGGCACTACCCAGATAATAGTTATAAAGAATATCTTCTCTATAATTCCAAGGGTAGCCCTGATACCATGCATCGTAATAAGAAATACGACTGGCAGAAGATAGATTGACATGCCCGTCTTTCAAGATATAAAGCATTTGGCTTAGGATGTCGAACAGGTCATCATTGGACATCGACGGAATAATCAGTTTGCTGTATTCGTCATGAACAGCATCCCAGTCAATACCTTTCGTATCCAGGAAACAATACTGTTCGTCAATGATCTTCCATAGTTGTTCGAAATTACCTCTGGGATCATTGGCGTAGTCATCTTCCCCAATGCAACCAGTCAGCACCGGAAGGCAGCAGAGCAGCCAAAGTATTTGTCTAATCTTATTTCTCATCATTAATTGATCTCTCACTTGAAGTTTCAACATTAAATTTTGTTCTCTTAGTAAGCTCTAACCGATGAAGGAAGAGCGGTTCCTTTCTTATTTCGGATACGGTATAGGTCTTTCACAAATCCTACCATGAATACGTGTGAGTAGGTATGTGTCTTGATATTGTTAACGTTGGATTGCTGCAAATCAGCCAGGTAGCTGAAGCGCATTTTGGTATATCCTATCGGCAGGTCGACGGAGAGCATCTGTCGCAACGAAGGTTGATTGTGCAGGGAGGTAAATTTTATTACTCCACTCGAATTTCCCAAAGAGAATATCTCGTAATAAGATTGTCCGTAGTGGGGAGAGAACATCACTCCCATAACCGGCAGATTGACCTGATAACGAAGCACCATCGGATACCGTTTGATTTTCAGGTGCCAAATAGCCATTCCGGAGGCATCCAGATTGACGTATGCTCGTGCGGATGCCGGATTGTTGGTGTTCCGGAGATTATAGACAAAGCCTCCGTTGACATCTATCAATCCTCCGGCTAATAATTTGAAATTATCTGTCAGGCGGAACTGGTAATGTAATCCATAGTTCCAGTTGACTAATCCGGAGAAAGTGTTATTGTTATCGGCCCGGTTGTGCGTATAGCTGATGTTTGCCTGAAAGAAGTTCTGCACAGATACATTTCCATCAAACAACTTGGTCATCCGAATCAATTCACGGGAAACACGGAAGTCGATTCCTTTGTATTCCTGTGGTGAAAGATAGGTGTCGAAAACGTTAGTAAGTCCGACGCCATACATGGTGGCACGTGTTACATACCGATGGGCTTGCAGACTGTCGATCTGCGCTTGTAATCTTGTGCAAAGGGCGAACAGGATGCAACCTGTCAGCCCCAGGTATATTAGTTTTTTCTTCATCAGAATAATTTCATCTGCCCGGTGATTTCATCAATAATGTCGCCTTCGCTCTTGCCGCTGTCCGGGTCCAGATTTTCCGGCTCCTCTTCAGGAACTTCCTGTTGTTCTTGTGAGGGTTCGGGGAAGCGAGTTGGTTCAAGCTCATTGATCGTCTCCACTGCATAGGTAGTGATACGTTTTCCCTTGGCTTTGAAACCTTTGACAGCAATGAATTCATCCGCATCGATATTCAACGGATCACGGAAATTGTCGTGTCCGCCAAATATGACTTCCAGACGAGGATAGTACTCGTCGGTCAGCAGGATCAGACGGTTGTTCTTATTTTCTCCCAAGTAGTTCTGTTTACGGTTGGAGGCCTCAAAACAGAAACGTTTCAGATACGGATAATTCTGTTGGTCGGCATCGTAAAGCGCGGCAGTCCATATCTTGTTAGGATCAAATTTCTCCACGATGCTTACATTATCTTCATAGTGGTTGCTCAAGTCGAAGTTGGTAGTATAGAAATCACCGTTGTTCAGAACAATCAATATGCTGTCGTCGCTTTGGAATTCACCCAGATATTCACCTCGTCCGTCATAGTTGAGGCGGAGTATGTCACGGTCAAACCATACTTTACGTCCACCGAGCGTAGAACCTCCTTTTTGTTTCAAGGATATCTTATGTACCGGCAAGCGGGTAAGAATCACACCTCGTGCCTGACGTCCCTTGATGCTGACCTCGCTGAAATCATGCTCGAAGATGATACGGCGTACACGCGGATTCGGTTTCAATGTCACCTTGATGATTTCGGCTTCTCCGTTCGGATTAGCACTGAAATAGGTAATCCGTGATTCGGGAGTTCCCAGTGTGACATCATATTCGCGGTCGCGAACTACAGAGGTCACGGCGAAACGTTTTACGTATGTCGTTCCTTCTTTTCCGTCGCGGTAGGCTACATTGTAGATCGTACGTTTATCGTTCTTCTTGAATACATTGACATAGAGAACGTTTTTGCCGACGAATTTCTTGTCGGCAACAGGAGTAACGATATACTTACCGTCGCGGAAGAAGATAATGACATCATCGATATCCGAACAACATGCAACGAACTCGTCTTTTTTCAAGGCTGTTCCGATAAATCCTTCTTCGCGGTTGATATAAAGTTTCTCGTTTGCTTCTACTACTTTGGCAGCTTCGATGGTGTCGAAGTTACGCAGTTCTGTACGGCGCGGGAAGTTCTTGCCGTATTTGTTTTTCAACATCTGATACCAGTTGACGGTATAATCTACGATGTGAGCCAGATGATTATCAATCTCGGCCACTTCTTCTTTCATCCTGGCAATTAGTTCATCCGCTTTGTCCGAGTTGAATTTCAGAATACGCCCCATTTTGATTTCCATCAGTTTGAGAATATCCTCTTTGGTTACTTCGCGGATAAACTTCGGATAATAAGGCGTCAGGCGTTCGTCAATATGAGCACAAGCTGCGTCCATATCTTTGGATTGTTCGAACTCTTTGTCCTTATAGATGCGTTCTTCGATAAATATCTTTTCGAGCGAAGCAAAGTGCAACGCTTCCAGTATTTCGTTTTTCTTGATTTCCAGCTCCTGCTTTAGCAAATCCAGCGTGTTGTCTGCCGACTTTCTCAAGACTTTGCTGACAGTGAGGAAATGAGGTTTGCTGTCGTCAATCACGCAGCAGTTGGGTGAGATACTTACTTCGCAATCGGTGAATGCGTACAATGCATCGATTGTTTTGTCCGATGATGTACCTGGTGCCAGATGCACTAATATTTCTACGTTGGCAGCTGTGTTGTCATCTACCTTGCGAATTTTGATTTTTCCTTTATCAACTGCTTTCAGGATAGAGTCGATCACTGTTGAAGTGGTTTTCCCATAAGGGATCTCTGTAATTGCAAGCGTTTTGTTATCAATCTTGTTGATCTTGGCACGTACTTTCACTGCTCCGCCACGTTCTCCGTCGTTGTATTTGGCTACATCGATCGATCCGCCTGTCTGGAAATCGGGATACAGTTGGAATTCTTCCCCATGCAGATAGCTGATGGAAGCATCGCAAAGTTCGTTGAAGTTATGCGGCAATATCTTGGAAGAAAGTCCAACGGCGATACCTTCCACTCCCTGCGCCAGTAATAACGGGAATTTCACAGGAAGAGTGACTGGTTCTTTATTTCGTCCGTCGTATGACAATTTCCATTCGGTAGTTTTGGGATTGAAGACAACATCCAGCGCAAACTTGGATAAACGCGCCTCGATATAACGGGGAGCAGCCGCACCGTCTCCGGTGAGAATATTACCCCAGTTACCCTGACAGTCAATCAACAGGTCTTTCTGTCCCAACTGTACTAGGGCATCCCCGATAGAAGCATCCCCATGCGGGTGGAACTGCATGGTGTGTCCCACAATATTTGCCACTTTGTTATACCGCCCGTCATCCAGACGTTTCATAGAATGCAGGATACGACGTTGCACAGGCTTTAAACCGTCATTGATGTGAGGTACGGCACGTTCCAGAATAACGTATGAAGCATAGTCCAGAAACCAATTCTGGTACATGCCTGTTAACTGATGCTTTACGTTTTCGTCCCGCGCGTCCGCCGGTTTGTAGTCTGAATGTTCTTCCGTTATCTCGTTGATTTCGTCACTCATATATCAATCTTCGCTTTGCTTTAACAACAAATTATCTTCCTGAACATCAAAAAAGGGGATGTCCACGCAAAAATACGAAATAAATTCATATGAGGACGAAAAGAACTCACGTTTTTTATGATACTGACAGTTCTGTTAATCCTTTGATCTCACATTCCACACCAATAAAGCGAAAAAAACGGAAAGTAATGCTGCTCCGATCCAAAAAATATTGATGTAAGAAAAATCATAGATTTCTTTACCATCAACGATGCTTTTGTGCCCTTCAATGAGAACTCCGCTCATTATATCTTGTATACCTGCTCCGATGTAACTGGCAATGCCTACAATACCTAACGCTGCACCAGAAGCGTTCCGGGGAGCAATGTCGACAGCCATTAATCCACCCAAAAAACAGAGAAGTACTCCGATAGCGGTTCCGAATAGTACCATGGATAATGCGTCTATCCAGAAGTGGACGCCCGGGACTAGTAGAAACAGGCATAGTGCTGCTACATTCATCAAACCGAAGATAAGCGCAGGAGCATTTCTACGTCCATTGAAAAACTTGTCGGAGATTACCCCGGAAAACATCGTACCAATAATTCCACAAACCGAACTGATGGAGATGATAAAACTGGCATCTAACGTAGAATACCCTTTCTGGGCTTCCAGATAAAAGACTCCCCAACTGTTCACTGCATATCGGCTGACATACATCAACGCACTTGCGATGGCAAGTATCCAAATTGCCGGCATCATTAACGCCTGTTTTTGTGCCTTGTTGAAGTCAGCTTTATCATCGGTTTCATCTTTTATTTGTGGATGATTAACTGCTGACAGTCCTTCACTTTCGGGAGAGTCGTGGAAAAAGTTCCAGACAATTAAAACTCCGATTATTCCAATACTACCGGCTCCTATGAAACCATATCTCCACCCTAAAACGCTCACAATGGAAGCGACAATGATGAAAGTCATAGCCTCTCCGATATTGTGACTTGCCGACCAAAAACCGTAGAACGACCCTCGTTTCTTGTCCTCAAACCAACGGGATAGTCCGACTACACAGGAAGCTGCTCCCATTGACTGAAACCAGCCGCTGATTCCCCATAGTACGGCAAATAGAATAAAAGAATGAGTGAACCCTAAACATAAGTTAGCCAAAGCGGTAATCAGTAATCCGGTGGACATGAAGCGTCTGATATTACTGCGGTCTGCTAGAAATCCATTGGTGAATTTTCCGATGGCATATGTGAAAAACAGCACGGCACCAATGATACCGAGTTCGGTTTCTGAAAATATACCTTCTTCGACAATCGGCTTTTTTACTACATTCAGACTAAGTCGGCAAACGTAATAAATACCGTATCCGGCAGTTGCGGAAAAAAAGGTTGCCCATTGTAGCTTTTTGAGCTTCTTCTTGTTCTCTTTAAGAACTGGTGCAGGAGTACTGATTTGATAGAATTTGATAAGTTGTTTTAACATGGTAATTAGTGTTTGTTGCTTTAAAAAAAAGCAATAGTGATAGTAAGGTGTATCGGGGATTACCGATACACCTTACTGATAAAAATATAAATTGTGGATTAATTAGTAACTTAAGCCGTCTTCCCAACCCGGGTTTTGAGTCAAGCTATGATTCAATGTACGTTCGTCGGTCGGTATCGGCCACAGATAATCACGTTCCTCATTCCAAATCCGTTTCACATCTTTGTGAGGCCACATATATCCCTCGGTGTCATTGGTCAGGAAGAAATCCACACCCAATTTGTATTTGGTCAATCCCAAACCCGACGGAGCCTGATCCTTGTAAATAGCGGTTTCCTTCTTTCCGTCTCCGTTCAAGTCGTACTTACCTTCTCCGGGGAAATAGACACCATGATACTCGTTGGTAAGCTGTTTACCCTCTTTCCAACGAATCATATCGAACAAACGGAAACCTTCGAGACAAAGCTCTACCGTGCGTTCGCGACGTATTTCCAAAATCACACCGGTCATCGCACTTTTCGTCACATTGGGATAACCGGTCACATCGGCCATCAAATAGGGATCAGGATTGGCATTCGCCTCGTCCATATCGATATGAGCATCTTCCATTCCTGCCCGGTCACGTAACAGATTGACCGAAATATCCAAATCGTCCTGCGTCAACGTTCCCAATTCGGCCTTAGCTTCGGCATAATTCAGATAAACTTCCGCCAAACGGAACAACGGGAAATACATCGGCGATTTGTTGGATTGGTCGTATTGCGGCTCCATCACATATTTGATGTATTGATAACCGGTCAACGTATATTTAGACAAGGTATTGATCATCTCCTTCGTCGTGCCTTTCTGTACATAACCGGGAGTCAGAATCGTTTGAGACAAACGGGGGTCGCGACCGGTCACTTCGGCTACGAACTCATTCTTCTCATGCCCGGGTTTATCGGTGTAACGAGAACCGTCGGCCATCAAATAATGATCTACGAAACGTTTGGTGAACGATACCCGTTGATTACCTGTCATCGAATTGCACTGAGAATTATGCAAGATAGAAAGCTCTGTACTATAACGACGTCCCAAGATGATTTCCTCGACAGGAGCATCGAGACGAGCGAACAAATCGCGATACGGGGTAGAACCTGTCTTATAAAGCGAGAATCCTCCTTTTTGAATCAATTCCAACGAAGCGGCAGCCGATTGTTTCAGCATTTCCTCCCAATCACCTAAATTGTGATATTTACGAAACGTTCCTTCGAACAATGCAGCGCGGGATTTCAATGCCAAAGCCGTCCATTTGTTCACTTCATACGGAGTCTTCGTCTCGGGCAACATAAATATCGCTTGGTCCAGATCTTCCATTACCTTTTGCATCACATATTTACGAGAATCACGGGGTTTATACAACAGCTCATTATCCTTCGACCCGATTACTTCGTCGTAATAAGGCACATCGCCGTAACGCTGCACTTTCGTAAAATAGAAGTAAGCGCGCATAAAATGGGAAAAGCCATCATAATGATTACGCGCGTTTACATCGTCACAATTTTTACACCATTGGAAATACGTATTTATGACACGTAAATCCTCCCAATCCCATGCTTTTTCGGTACCGGGAGTACGATTGCCTAAAATCTCGTTATCCAAGATATTTTTGATGACATCGTCAGCACAAATATCATTCAGGGCATCGGCTCCGGGAAGCATGCCATAATAAGCGTTCGTCCACAGACGCAGCTCCTCTTCGCTCGAAAAATAATTTTCGGGAGCCATCGTATCCTCGGGGATCAAGTCCAAATCGGTACAACCCATCAAAGCAGCCCCGGTCAACGTACAGAATATATA
>OOAQ01001341.1_pt1 | contig 17593 bp, 10 predicted proteins | sample 1671051 | NCBI WGS metagenome assembly OOAQ01 (sample SAMN06348117, study PRJEB24527) | human gut metagenome | biome: human gut; feature: ankylosing spondylitis patient; material: feces | host: Homo sapiens | place: China | collected 2015-10
TAACATATAAAAAGTGGTTCCTATCGGGAACCACTTTTTTTTATGCTTGAAAATGACTAGATTTGTTGCAAATCAAAAATATAAAAGCAAATGAAATCACTAAGTATTTTCTTATTAGGTGCCGGCTTGTTTACCCTGGCATTGTGTGGATGTACATCGCAGCCTTCACAGAAAGAGACCGGAATGTCCGATAGCATTGTTAAAGTGCAAGATAATCCTGTCATTGAAACTATTATGGCACGCCGCAGTATTCGGAAGTACAAACCGGAGGCTGTGGAACGGGATAAAATGGAAACTATTCTGAACTGTGGTATTCATGCTCCCAATGGGATGAATAAACAATCATGGGAAGTGCGTGTGGTAGATAATCAGGATTTTATTAATGAGCTGACTGAGATTTTCAAGAAAGAAAATCCAAAGGCTGCTGAACGTGCCGGATTTAAGAATATGTTCAATAATGCTCCTACCGTTGCTTTTATTGCCTATGATCCCCGGTATGATATGTCTCAAATAGATTGTGGGCTTTTAGGGGCGAATATGATTCTTACAGCTCAGTCCATGGGTATAGGAAGTTGTTGTTTAGGTGGTCCTGTCCGCTTTATGAAATCTCCTGCGGCTGCCGGTTATTTGAAGAAGTTGGATTTTTCGGATGGGTATGAATTATTGTACGCTATTGCTTTTGGTTATCCCGATGAGGCTCCGGCAGCTAAGCCCCGTGATACTTCGAAAGTGAAATTTATTGATTGATTTCCCCTCCTCCTTTCCGCTTTCTATATTCGAGTGATATGTTTCTGCTCGAATATAGGAGGCAGCTCGTTTTGTATTCCTTTATCTCTATAAGCTAAAATTGTACTTTTAGAATCTATTTTTGGTGTTCTCTAATAAATTCCCTACATTTACACCCGTTTCATTTGAATTAATCTTAATAAATGATTGTAGAACCGGAAGTTGTAGGAGAATTTGCCTCTGGCAGCCATGAAGCCTTTCATAAGATATTCAAGCTGTTTTATCCTAAGGTATATGCTTTTATACGGGGATTTATAAAAGATTTGGATGATTCTGAGGATTTGACTCAAATTGTCTTTATAAAACTATGGAATAAGAGAGCGATTTTTCACAAGGTACATCATTTTGATTCTTATTTGTTCATGCTTACCAAATATACCGTTTTTAATTATATCACAACTAAAAAAGTCTCCCGGTTTACAAGCGAAGATAATGTTCCCGAGATTTCTGATGAATATACTCCTTATGATAAATTGATAGCGAAAGATTTGCAATTATTAATTGATATGGTAGTGAATGAGATGCCTCCTAAAAGGAAAATGATATATAAGTTGAGTCGGATAGAAGGACTTTCTAACGAACAAATAGCAGAGAAACTGGGGATACAGAAAAAAACGGTGGAGAATCATTTGAATATCGCTTTAAATGAACTGAGAGACGCTTTGGCTCTTTCTATTTTAGTTTATTTAATACTGCCGGTTTAGGTGTATCATAAGATAGAACTGTCTTTATTTATATAAAATGTGAAAATGAATAATTATATACATAAGATAATAGACTTTTTCTTTCATCATGAAGCTTCTGATGAGATAACGGAACGTGTTTATAATCGTATGGTTTTTCCTGTGGAAGATAAAGCAAGAGAAGAAGCTGTTTCACAAATTTGGGATAAACTGGACGATGCTTCTTGCTCTGACGAAAAAATAGAGAAGGCTTTTTATAATTTGGAGACCTCTTTAGGATTAAAAAAAGAAGAACAGACTGTCGAATTAGTACATCGGGAACATATAAGAAATACGAAAAGAATAAATTGGGGAAGAGTAGCTGCTATTTGGACTATTCCTTTCATTATGGTGTGTTTTTCGGCTTACTATTATTATTCTGCAAAGGATTATGTGAAGGAGACGTTGTCCGAAGTGACTTATATGCAGCGTTATGCAGCTATGGGTACACGTGAAGAAGTGGTTCTTCCTGATGGGAGTAAGGTTTGGCTTAATGCCGGTACTTTGTTGGTATATCCCTCCAGTTTCATATCTGAATCTCGCAATGTTTATATTGCGGGAGAAGGTTTCTTTGAAGTTTCAAAAGATAAAGAGCATCCTTTTATTGTCACTACCAACCATTTAGAGTTGGAAGTGCTTGGTACGACATTCAATATTTCGGCGTATCCGGACAATAATCAGATAATGGCTACATTGGAAACCGGCAGGTTACAGGTAAAGGTAAATAAACAACCGGAGAAATATTTTCTGGAACCCAATGACCAGTTGATATATACTCCTTCCACAGGGATAGTACAGCAGCATAAAGTGAATGCTGTTTCCCACTCCGATTGGCGTATGGGAGGGTTGTTCTTTGGCAATGTGCCGTTTAATGATGTTCTTCATACTTTGGAACGTGTGTATGGTGTGAAATTCCATGTGCGTACATCTATTTACCAGAATCAAAGTTTGAGAGTTCATTTTAATAGAAATGAATCGTTGGAGCAAGTACTTCAAATTATTAAAATATTGGTTCCCGGTATAGAATATGAAATTGTTGGCAAGGATATCTATTTAAGATAGCGGTTTAGTATTTATTAACACAAAGCCATTGGGTGTAGTATTTATTTGAATTGTCTTTCTCATGTACGTACACCTTATGTCGTTAATAAATCTAATATGAAATGAACAAGAAATTTATTCGAGTGTTGGGGCTTGGTGTTGGCTTATTTCTGGCCGGCAGCCTCTCTGTTAATGCACAGAAAGTTTCCTTCAATGGGGAACGTCTTTCTTTAAAACAAGCGTTTGAGAAAATTGAATCTGTTTCGAAGTATAAGATTGCTTATAACACTTCACAACTGGATGTCAATAAGCAAGTTGTCTTGAATCAAAAGAATCAGGATGTATTGCAAATTCTGTCGGATTTGCTAAAAGGAACTAATTGTGTCTATCAAGTGAATGACAATTATATTGTTATCACTCTGAAAGATGATGAGAAGGTTAAGAAAATTAAGGGTACTATAAAAGATTCGGCCGGGGAACCTATTATTGGTGCCAATGTAATTTTAAAAGGAGATGCCACTGTAGGAAGTATTACAGATATAGATGGTAACTTTGATTTGTCCGTTCCAAGCAATGCTACTTTGCAAGTTTCTTATATTGGTTATAATACTCAGGATGTTTCGGTCGGAAATAAATCTTTCCTTAATATTACTCTGAAAGAAGATACGGAAACACTGGATGAAGTGGTGGTTGTAGGTTATGGCTCGCAGAAGAAAGTCAATGTGATTGGCTCTATTGCATCAGTGGACAGTAAAGCATTGGAATCTCGTGCAGTGCCTGACGTTTCTAATATGTTGACCGGTCAGATGTCGGGTGTTACCATTACACAGGAAAGCGGTAATCCGGGACAGGATGCCGGTACTATTCGTATCCGTGGTGTCGGTTCGTTTGGAGCAACTCCTAGTCCTTTGGTTCTAGTAGATGGACTTCCCGGTTCTTTGAGTGATTTGACTCCGGCCGATATTGATAATATTTCAGTTCTGAAGGATGCCTCTTCAGCAGCTATTTATGGTTCTCGTGCTGCCAATGGTGTTATTTTGGTAACAACCAAGAAAGGAAAGGAAGGTAAAGCCCGCATTATTTATAATGGTTCCGTGGGTATGAGTCAGGCTACAGAATTGCCGGAATTGGCTCATTCTTATGAATATGCAGAATTTTATAATAAGGCGATTGGAGCAGAAACCTATACGCCTGAGATGATTCAGAAGTATCGTGATGGTTCTGACCCTGACAACTATGCTGACGAAATGTATCTTGATGATCTTTTGGGCGGTCATGCACTGCAAACCAAGCATGAGTTGAGTGTAAGCGGTGGTACGGAAAAGGTACAATATATGGTATCATTGGGATATTTGCGTCAAAATGGTTTGTTGGACAATAACTATTATAACCGTTACAATGCTCGTGTAAACCTTGGTGCGGAATTGGCTAAGAACTTGAAACTACAAGTGCGTCTGAGCGGTATGACTTCTGATCGTCATGAACCTTCTACTCCGGGTTCTTTGGATATTGGCGGATTTAAAGGGATTATTTCTAATGCCGTTCGTTTTCCCGGTTTAACTCCGACTTACTTGCAGAATGGTGAGGTCGGTTTAGGACCTAAATTGCAAGGTACACCGGTGGCATGGGTAGACTGTGCGTCTTCATATCGTGAAGACTATGACAAATTTAAAAATAATATTGAATTGTCATATCAGCCGATAGATGGATTGACTTTGAAAATTTTAGGCGGTTATAATTATACATTAAGTCACGTTCGCCATTATCGTTGTGATATGATTCTTACGGGTGACAAGAGTACCGGTCCTTCTACATTGAGCGATGAAATGAAGCGAACTGTTTATAAGACCTTCCAAGCTGTAGCTGATTATAATAAGTCTTTTGGTAAACATAATCTTGCTGCATTGGTAGGATATACTTGGGAAGACGAAGGTCAGCGTACTTTATCGGGTAGTCGTAATAACTTTCCGTCTGATGACGTACCTTTCTTAGGGGCCGGAGGGGCAGACGGTCAGACAAATGGAGGCGGAGGATATGATTGGGCTATACAGTCTGTCTTCGGTCGTTTGACATATAACTATGATCAGCGCTATTTATTTGAAACAACAATGCGTTATGACGGCTCTTCTCGTTTTCCGACAGATAGCAAATATGGTTTCTTCCCTTCTTTGGCTGCAGGTTGGCGTATCTCTGAAGAACAGTTTTGGAAGGAAAATGAAAATTTGTCTTTCATTAATAATTTAAAACTGAAAGCTTCTTACGGTATATTGGGTAATAATAATATCGGTAACTATCCTTATCAGTCGGTATACTCTTTAGGGCAAGCACAGAACTATGTATTTGGCGGAGTGTACACACAAGGAGCAGCTGTTACTACTTATGTGGATCCGGGTTTGAAGTGGGAGCGTACTCGTACTACCGATGTTGGTATTGAGACTGCATTCTTTAATAATAAGTTGACATTTAATGCTTCTTATTTCTATCGTAAGACTACAGATGTATTGTATAAGCCGGCTGCAAGTTATTCTTCGATTTTCGGATTAAGTGTATCGCAAGTAAATACCGGTGAGTTGGAAAATAAAGGTTGGGAGTTTGAAATAGGTCATCAAAATACAATTGGTAAGTTCCATTATCATATTAATGGTAATTTCTCTATTATTGATAATAAGGTATTGACATTGGGTATGGGAAATGTGACCCAGAACAATGGTATGGTAGGTAACGGTAGCGATTTGTTTATCGGTTATCCGATGCAGATGTTTTATGGGTATAAGACGGACGGAGTATTTCTGACCGATGATGAAGTAGGTGACTGGTATGATCAGACTGCGATAGCCAAAGGTTCTAAAGCCGGAGATATTCGTTATGTTGATATTACAGGTGATGGCAAAGTAACACCGGATGACAAAACGTTCTTAGGCTCTCGTATACCTAAATATACTTTTGGATTGAATTTCGGTGGAGAATATAAAGGATTTGATTTCAGTGTATTGCTTCAGGGAGTTGCTAAGGTGAAAGGTATGTTGTCTGTTTATGCAGGTCATGCATTCTATCAGGAGGGTAATATTCAGAAATGGCAAATGGAGAATTGCTGGAATGTGCAGCAGGATAACCGTTATCCTGAATATCCTCGCTTGGAGATTATGTCAAATGCAGGTAGCAATAATACACTGACTTCTGATTTCTGGGTATTGGATGCTTCTTTTCTGAAAGTACGTAATGTTCAGTTAGGTTATACATTACCCGAACATATAGTTAAAAAGTTTGGTTCCACCGGTATGCGTTTCTATGTTTCTTTAGACAATCCTTTAACCTTCAAGGGGTATCGTAAAGGCTGGGATCCTGAAAACACAAGTAATAACGGTCAATATTATCCAACTATGTCAACTTATACTTTGGGCTTAACTTTAAAATTCTAATGACTTATGAAAAGATTAAAATATATAGCTTTTACTGTTTTATTAGCTTCATTTTCATTGCAATCATGTGATTTGGAGCGTTATCCATTGACAGATTTGTCGGAAGATAATTTTTGGACTGATGATAAGAATGCCGAATTGGCTTTAACTTCTTTATATAGAGGTAGTATTACAAATGGTTTGGAATATAGTGTTTCGGACTTTTGGTCTTATCATGGTATGTTGTTTATGGAACATCTGACAGACAATGCTTATGACCGTCGTGGAGAAAATAATCCATTCTTTAATATTTCTAGTGGTAAACTGTTGAATAATAACTCTTTTATTAAAAACTATTGGTCATCGGCTTATAAGCGTATCGGTTTGTGTAACCGTTTCTTGGAGGGTATTGCCAATGCTCCCGAATCAGAACAGAAAATCAGAATGGTTGCCGAAGCCCGCTTTTTGCGTGCCACTCAGTATCACTATCTGGCCAGTTATTTTAAGGATGTACCTTTAGTGACCAAAACTCTGACAGGTGAAGAGGCCAATACAGTTGAAAAGGAAACTCAGGCTAATATTTTGTCATGGTGTGTGACAGAGTTTAAAGAGTCGGCAGCTGATCTGCCCCGTTTTAAAGATATTCCGAATAGTGAGACAGGACGCGCTTGCAAACAGGCTGCTTTAGCATTTTTGGGCAGAACTTGTATGCTGATGCAGGATTGGGCAGGTGGAGCAGCCGCTTATAAGGAAATCATCGATTATGGTGATAACTCAATTCATCCTGTGTATCGGGAGTTGTTCCATCCTTCAACCGGTGTAGGCAACAAGGAGAATATTTATTATATATCCTATCTTGAAAACTATTTTGGTTGCGGTCTTCCACAGCATATTTTGTCTGCAAAAGACGGTGGATGGAGTCTGTCCAATCCTTCGGCCGGATTATTTGAATCTTATGAGTTTAAAGACGGAACTCCGTTCAGTTATGACGATTCACGTTACAACCCGGATAATTTAGGTGAGAACCGTGATCCGCGTCTTGATTATACCATCTATTATAATGGAGCGACTTTTATGGGTACTGAATATCGCATGAGTCCGGATTATGAAGCATCAAAGAAAGAACGTTTGGATTATTCTTCAGAAGTATCTAAGACTGGTTTTATGTGGCGGAAATATTTTGATGAGAATCCGATCAATGATTTGAATAGCTATAGTGCTGTGACTCCGGTAATCAGATATGCAGAAGTTTTATTGAGCTATTTGGAATGTTTGATTGAAAGCGGGCAGGCTATTGATCAAACAGTATTGAATTTGACCATCAATCAGGTGCGTGGACGTGCTGATGTTAAGATGCCACCTGTTACAGAAACTAATTCAGACAAATTGCGCGAATTACTCCGTAATGAGCGTCGTGTTGAATTGGCTTTTGAAGGTATCAGATATTGGGACTTGTTGCGCTGGAAACTTGCTGAGACAGTGCTTGTTGGTGAGGTATGGGGTGCTCCTTATCCTAAATCTACCACTTATGCCGGTTCTACCAAGTTTGTAGATCCGACAGGACATTGCCGCTGGTATGTAGGAAGACGAGATTTTCGTAATCCTCAGGATTATAAATGGCCGATTCCTTTGTCAGAACAAAATATTAATCCTAACTTGCGTGAGTAATTCTAACAATAGGAAAAAGTGTGTCAAAAATGCTACATTAGGTTTTTGACACACCTTATCTGACTAAAATATTAAAATATCATGAAAAAACAGTATTTGGCTTTATCTCTCTTGACACCGGTGTTGTGTCCTGCTCTGACTGCGGAAGCCAGGACTCCCAAAGAGAATAAAGTGACCAATCGTGAGCAGCCCAATGTGATTGTTATTTTGGCTGATGACTTGGGTTATGGTGATTTGGAATGTTATGGTGCAAAGAATGTGCAGACTCCCAATGTCAATCGTTTGGCGGGTGAAGGTATTCGCTTTACCAATGCTCACACCGTAGCTGCTACCAGTACCCCTTCCCGTTACTCTTTGTTGACCGGTGAATATGCATGGCGTCGTCCTGATACCGATGTGGCAGCAGGAAATGCCGGTATGATTATCCGCCCGGAACAATATACTATGGCAGATATGTTTAAAAATGCGGGATATACTACTTGTGCAATCGGTAAATGGCATTTGGGGCTGGGAGATAAAACGGGACAACAAGACTGGAATGCTCCGCTTCCTGCTGCTTTAGGGGATTTAGGGTTTGATTATCATTATATCATGGCAGCAACAGCCGACCGTGTTCCGTGTGTATTCATAGAAAATGGTAAAGTGGCAAATTATGATCCTTCTGCTCCTATAGAGGTTAGTTATAAACAAAATTTTCCGGGTGAGCCTACCGGTGCTGATCATCCCGAGTTGCTCTATAATCAGAAACCGAGTCACGGACACGATATGTCTATTGTGAATGGTATCAGTCGTATTGGTTTCATGAAAGGTGGTGGTAAAGCTCTTTGGAAAGATGAAAATATTGCCGATTCTATTACTACGCATGCCATTGACTTCATCAAACAGCATAAAGATGAGCCTTTCTTTATGTATTTTGCAACCAATGACGTTCATGTTCCTCGTTTCCCGCACGACCGCTTCCGTGGAAAGAATCCGATGGGTGTACGCGGAGATGCTATTGTACAGTTTGATTGGTCGGTAGGCCAGATTATGGAAACGCTCGACAAACTGGGGCTGGCGGAAAATACATTGATTATCCTGTCCAGTGACAATGGTCCTGTGGTAGATGATGGTTATGATGATAAAGCAGAAGAATTGTTGAACGGGCATAGTCCTGCCGGTCCGTGGAGAGGGAATAAATACAGTGCATTCGAAGGAGGTACCGCCGTTCCTGCTATCGTGCGTTGGCCCAAGAAGATTAAGGAAAATCGTGAGTCGGATGTCTTGATGTCACAAATTGACTGGATGGCGTCTTTGGGGGCATTGGTCAATGCCAGACTTCCAAAAGGTAGTGCTCCTGATAGTTACAATCGCATCGGTAATTTGCTGGGAACAGATGATGAAGACCGTCCTTGGGTAATTGAGCTTGCTTCTAATCACGTGTTGTCTGTTCGTACCAAAGACTGGAAATATATTGAGCCGAATGATGGTCCTGCAATGATACAGTGGGGACCTAAAATTGAAACCGGTAATTTAAGCACTCCTCAGCTTTATGATATGAGGAAAGAAATAAATGAACGCGCTAATGTGGCATTACAGCATCCTGAGGTAGTATATGATATGCAGAATATACTTCGCAGAGTACGTAATAAAACCATAAAGATGGAATAATAAAAAAAGAGAGGCGGTTTACTGTTGAACCGCCTCTCTTTGATATATAGCAATTTCCTTTTATCCTCTATTTGCTCTTTTACGTTCCAGTTCATCCAAAATTACTTTACGCATACGCATACTTTTTGGAGTTACTTCTACATATTCGTCTTCTTTGATATATTCCAGTGCTTCTTCCAATGAGAAGATTACGGGTGGAATGATACGAGCCTTATCGTCCGAACCTGATGCACGCATATTGGTCAGTTTCTTTGATTTGGTCACATTGATGACCAAGTCATTTTCATGAACATGTTCGCCCACTACCTGACCTGCATATACTTCATCCTGCGGATAGATAAAGAACTTACCGCGGTCTTGCAACTTGTCGATAGCGTAAGCAAAAGCCGTACCGCTTTCCATTGCAATCATAGAACCGTTGCTACGGCGTTCGATATCACCTTTGTAGGGTTGATATTCTTTAAAACGGTGTGCCATGATCGCTTCTCCCTGAGAAGCTGTCAATACATTGGTGCGCAAGCCGATAATACCACGTGAAGGCATATCAAATTCAATATTGACACGATCTCCCTGAGATTCCATGGAGGTCATTTCACCTTTACGGCGAGTTACCATATCAATCATTTTGCTGGCAAATTCTTCGGGAACACTGATCGTGAGTTCTTCTATCGGCTCACATTTCACTCCGTCTATTTCTTTGAAAATAACCTGCGGCTGTCCTACCTGAAGCTCGTAACCCTCACGACGCATTGTCTCAATCAAGACAGAGAGGTGTAATACACCACGTCCTGATACTATCCATTTACCGTCTTCCAATTCGCTTTTGCGAACGCGCAATGCCAAGTTTTTATCCAGTTCCTTCATCAAACGGTCGTGGATGTGGCGCGAGGTCACAAATTTACCTTCTTTACCGAAGAAAGGAGAGTCATTGATAGTGAATAACATACTCATGGTAGGTTCGTCGATGGCAATGGGTGGCAAGGGTTCCGGTTTTTCGTAATCGCAGATTGTATCTCCGATTTCAAAACCGTCCACACCGATAATGGCGCAGATATCGCCCGATGATACAGCATCGGTTTTTTTACGTCCCAATCCTTCGAATGTATGTACTTCTTTAATTTTAGACTTCACCATCGAACCATCACGTTTTGCCAAAGTGATGTTCATACCTTCTTTCAATGTTCCGCGATGAACGCGGCCCACAGCGATACGCCCGGTATATGATGAATAGTCCAGAGAGGTAATCAACATTTGTGGAGTACCTTCCAGTTGTTTTGGAGCAGGAATATGTTCGATGATAGCATCCAGCAATGCTGTCAGGTTATCGGTCGGAGTTTTCCAGTCGGTGCCCATCCAGTTATTTTTGGCAGAACCGTAGATAACCGGGAAGTCCAGCTGCTCTTCTGTGGCGTTGAGGCTGAACATCAAGTCAAACACCATTTCATATACTTCTTCCGGGCGGCAATTGGGTTTATCGACCTTGTTGACTACCACTAGCGGTTTCAAGCCGAGTTGTAAAGCCTTTTGGAGCACAAAGCGAGTTTGAGGCATCGGGCCTTCAAACGCATCTACCAACAGGATACATCCATCGGCCATATTGAGTACACGTTCCACTTCACCACCGAAGTCGGCGTGTCCCGGAGTATCAATAATATTGATTTTTGTTCCATTGTAGTTAATTGAAACGTTTTTCGAAAGGATGGTTATACCTCTCTCACGTTCCAAGTCATTGTTATCCAATACCAGTTCCCCATTGGTCTGGTCATTGCGGAACAAATGTCCCGCCAACATCATCTTGTCCACGAGTGTTGTTTTTCCGTGGTCTACGTGGGCGATGATGGCAATGTTTCTAATGTCTTGCATACTATACCTAATATTTGACTGCAAAGGTACGATTTTTAGTTGAAAAAATATTTGGCTGTTAACGTTTATTTTTTATCTTCGGTCTCTTCTTTGCTGTTAAATGTAGACGGAGTCGTTCCATAGAAATCGACAAAGTGCTTTCTGAAAGTTGGAATGTCGTTATAGCCTACCATTTCGGCTACCTCCTGCACACTATATTTTTTAGTTCGTAGCAGCTCTGCCGAGCGTTTCAGGCGCACGCCTCTTACCAGCTCTATAATGGTAAAGTTGGTGAGCTGCTTCACTTTCCGATAAAGGGTAGGCTGACTCATATTTAGCATTTCGGCGAGTTTCTTCACATTGAACTCCTGGTTTTGCAGGTTGTCATTTATAATTTTCAGGATTTGTGTGACGAATGGGTCTTCAATTTTTATGGCTATGTCGTTTTCTTCTTGAATATCTCCGATAGCGTTGATAGACGGCATCAGCAGTTTGGTATAGATTTGTTTCAACTCCACTCTGCTCTTGATGAGCCGTTTTACTTTTGTGCGCAGAATCTCCGGATTGAACGGTTTCAAGATATAATCATCGGCGCCCAGTTCGATACCTTTCACCACGTCTTCGTCACCTACCAATGCTGTCAGCAGGATGATAGGGATATGGCAGGTTTTCAAATCTTCTTTTAAGATGCGGCAACATTCAAATCCGTCCATAACAGGCATCATGACATCGGTAATAATCAGGTCGGGTATCTCTTTGCGGGCAATTTTTACTCCTTCTTCACCGTTTTCTGCCATGATAATGTTATAGGTCCCACCGAATAACACTTTCAGATAAAGCCGGATATCCGCATGGTCCTCGATAACGAGTATTTTATATTTTGTTTCAGGGCTTTCAATCGGTCGGGGGATGATACTGTCTTGTAACTCTTGTTTCTTTTTATCCTCCACAGTGATAATCTTTGCCCGGCTGTCATCTATCTGTATATGTTCCGGTTTGACAAATACGACATATTCTTCTCCTTTAAAATGCTCTTTGCCTAGCGGAATATATAAGGTGACGGAAGTACCTATTTCTTTGTCTTGTTTGATTTGAATATCTCCATGGTGATCGAGTGCCGTTCTTCTCATAATTTCAATACCCAGTTCAGGATGCAGATAGTTACTCGGCAAGATATACCTGTCTTCTCCCAGATAGGTGACAGATGATTCTTCTATCACTTCTTTTCCATCGTCTTCTATGGTGAAAAGGCAGTACTCTTTTCCTTTCAGACTTGTGATGCTGACAACAAAGCGGATGGCACCGGCATAAGAAATATGGCGGTATGCATTCGACATTATATTCCTGAGGACAAACATAATTTTTTGCCGGTCAATCCATATTTCCGTATTTATCTTGTTGTCCTTGTCGTAATATAGATTGATGGGGCTGACATTCAGCAATTCATACGAAGCCCGCACCACTTCATCGGCTATTCTGCTCGCCGTATATGGAGCTACATTCAGGGTAGGACCGTAGTTTTCTTCCTGATGAATATTGAGCAATTGGTTACAGATATCCTGCATACAGATTGAGTTACGATAGGCCACTTTTACTTTCTGCAGGAACGATTCCGGTAAAGCCGAGTTGCTTATCATTTCTTTCAGCGGTGCAGTGACCAGTGACAGAGGGGTTCTCAATTCGCGTGCCAGCATATAGCTGATTTGGTCACGCATTTGCCGGTTCTTTTTCTCTTCTGCTCTTATTTCCGTAGCTTTTTCCAGACGTTCTTTCATTCGCACTTCTTTTTCTTTATACATCTGTCGTTTCAGTGCTTTGCTGTTAAAGTAGAGCCAAGTCAGGAATATGCTTCCCATAATGATAAGCATGTAGCCGGTAATTGCCCATCCGGTGGTGGCCCAATACTTACCTACAGTGATGGCAATATGGGTGATTTGTTCATTTCCTTCCATCGGATAGGAAGGCTTTATCTCGAGTACGTAGTCTCCCGGCTCAATGTTACTCAATCTCACTTGGTCATAATCACCGAAATGCCATTTTCTATCATTGGGCAGCAGGCGATATTCCACTTTATTGGGGGAAGTGCTGTAACGCAAGTCGCTCAAATAAAACACGAGATTGTTATTGTTGTAGTTCAAGGTCAGTCGGTCTATTAAATGTGCTGGTTTGTCCAAAATAACTTGTCCGTTTATTTTTTCGCCTATTTCCACCTTATTATAATTTACATTGATGTCAGCGATATAATATTTATGCTTGCTGGAAGTTTCTTTCAGCATCCGGGGATCAAAGTAAAGCAGCCCCGTAGAGTTTACCCACAATAATTTTCCGTTGTTCAGCCGGCAAACCTGATAGTAGTTTTCCGGAAAAGCATATAAGTAGAAAGAGTTATTTTTATTGTTGATTGTTATAATGCCCGAGTTGGTGCCCAGCCATGTATTGCCGTTTCTGTCGTCTATCATGCAATCGATGTGTCCGTTGGGTAGGTCTTGGTTAAGAAGCATGGTAGACACAACGTTTTTTTCTTTTCCGTCTATTTGTATAATCTTGTTGGCGTATGATACGAATAGTTGGTTGTAGTTATTCATATAGATAGTCATAACTTTACCCGGAGTCAGACTGCTCTTTTGTTCGTATCCTCCGTTCAGTGTCACTTTTTTGCCTTCTCGGGTTGCCTGAAACAGTCCTTTTTCTGTTCCCAGCCACATGGTGCCGTCTCCATCCTCACAAATGGCGGTTATTTTCTCAATTTCTTTTGTATAAGGCATATATGCCAAACAGCTTTTGCCCTGATAGTCGTACACTATCAATGCATTTTCCGTTGCAATCCATAAGTCGTTGCGCGAGTTAAGGAAAAGTATTTTAATGGCAGAGACTTGGTTTTCTGTTGCTTCCGGTTGGGGATGAAAGGAGACTGTTTCATTGGTAGTGGGATTCATCAGGAGAATATTTCCTTTTTCATCTCCAAACCACAGGTGTCCGTTTTTGTCTTTGAACAAGCAGTAATTGCCGTTCTTTTCCGCTTTTGCCCATGGTACGAACTGTATATTTGGCGAGAGGTTTTTTGTCTGACTTTTATATATCCCCTTGTTGTCGGTGGCCAGCCATATAAATCCGTTGCTGTCTTCTGCTATTCCATTGAGAGATCTTATGTCGTTATCCAGTTGGATGCGGTTTACATTATCTCCCAGCAGATTTAATTTCAGCAGTCCTCTTCCGAAGGTGCCGACCCATAACACTTGGTTCTGTTTATCGAGATAAATGCGGGTAATTCTGTTTTTGATGATAGGTTCGTAATAACTGTCATTTTCAATCAGGTCGATGGTTTTAAAGGGAGCTTTCAGATAATCTTTATTTTCAAATTTTATCAAAGCCAACGAGGTGCCTGATGCCATTACAAACGTTGTGTCATCTGCTTGTATAATATCGCGGATACATGCATCCTGCACTATGGGGGTGCTTTTGTTCAGTTTGCGTGTAGCTTTTGTGGTTGTGTCATAGCAGATTACTCCGTTGTTGTGGCTGCAAATCCATAAGTAGTTATTATATATATGTATATTGCAAATATCTTCTGCATTAGTAATTCCTAGTTCGGCGCAGTCCAAAGATTCACTTTTCTTTTCTGTCAGATTATAGAGTATAAGTTTGTTTTCGCGGGTAAGTATATAGAGGTTATTGTCGCAACCATAGAATTTGAATGGAATCCCCTTTATATTCGGCAGTAGATTAGGTGTAATGCTTACTTCGTCTGTCTCATATTCGGTTTTCAGTTCTGCCACTCCTTGTGAGGTGATGGCATATATTTTGTCTTTTGTCACACATAAGTCCAAAATGTCTGTCAGCACTTCCGGGGTGGACGATAAAAGTGACATGTAGCATCCTTTCATTTTGTTGAAACACGATAACCTGTTCATGTTCGCTATCCGTGACCAAAGCATTTTGTCGGAAGTCTCATAAATGCCGGTAATGGAATATGGTTCTTTGTCTGCCGAGTTGTAGTTGTGGAAGTGTATTCCATCGTATCGGCTCAGGCCGACATCTGTTCCCAACCATAAAAATCCGTCTTTGTCCTGATGGATTTCGGTCAAGGTATTATTGCTTAATCCCTCTTGTTTAGTCAATAACTGGATTCCTGTCTGTCGGAAAAAACTTTGTGCCTTGGTTATTTCCATACCCATCAGCAGGACAATTATAAGTAGTCCCGTAACCGGTGTTGTTAATGTTCCGCTTCTTTTCATATTCCCCTTCATTCATTTAAATATAGTGCACTTAACAATGCTATGTATTCATATCATGTTTCTTAGACTATTTTAAGGATAACTGCAAAAATAGGCTTTTATTATGTTATAATCAACGTTTTAGGTTAGAAACTTTTTAAAAATTCGGATAAGTCAGAGGGTATACATCTGTCTTGATAGGGGGTATATCATTCATTGTTTTATTTATTTGCTGTTAATCAATATATTATGATTGAATGAAATACCATTGAAGTGCCATACGTTAAATAATAATTCAAAAGAAAGGAAGTGAAGAACCCATGTACACCTATTACATACACAGCTTCTTCCTTCCCTTCATAAAGCTTAATATCACCTCACAATCTTTTCAGCCCTGATTGATTTATAGAATCTGATACCTATAGTTTATAAGTGAATGAAGCGTCATGGCTTTTCGGGTTATAAGTGCCCCGGATGCTGACAGGAATCTGCATATATTTGATTCCGTTGTCTGCCACCTTCATATAAATATAGCTTTCCGATTGGAATATGAAGTTGCCTTCACTGTTGTCGCTGGCCAAACTGAATCCTTTCACATACCATTTCATGAGTGAAGAACTGCATTCAGCATTATATCCGTTGTAATATAAGTCACCGTCGGCATAGCCGGTAAGGTTGAGCTGAATTGTAAAGGTGTACTTACCATTGATTGTCTGGCTGGTAATCACTTTCAGTAAAGTCTGATTGCCTTTATCGGCAGCCAATATATTATGTTCTTCTTTCGCATTGGTATGTTTGCGAAGGTTCGATAAGATTTCATCTGCCTCCTTTAAACTGATAGCAGGTAAATCGTTTAGATTTAAATTGTCAGAATTGTTTTCCTCGTATGTAACACTTCTGGCGCCATACGTTCTTTCCAAAAAATACGTTGAACTTGAGTTGTCAACGGGGTCACTACTTTCTGCTGTGCAGGATGCCAAACTCATCATGATGAGTGTAGCAATCAATAAATGAATTGCCTTCATAGAACTATTTTTTATTATTTTTTTATACGTTTGAATGATTGACCCATTATCATTCGCTTCAAAAGTAGGTATTATTTTCAAATAAACAAATTATTTCAAAGATTTTTTGAAGAAAATACCCTCTTCCTGTGAATAAAATGCCTCTGATTGAATGGAACGGGGGTGTTTTGAGTGTGAAACGGTGGGTTATTCATAATGAATGAAACACAGGTGTGTGATGAAGAAAATACCATCGGTGTTTCTTTCGTCCCAATAAATAATTCTTCGTGAACAATTCCCCGATACTTTATTCCGATGAGGGGTAAATTGATTTTCGGACTACCTTGCATTTTGCTGAAACTACCTCTTAATAAAGACTGATTCGCCAACTTCCTGTTAAAAAAATAGAGTTTATCTTTGCAACAGTAGAAAACAACTTTAGGTGAAATGAATATGGTAATAAGAAGAACTTTATTTGTATTGATGTGTCTGTTGGCTTCTTCCTTATATATGTATGGACAGATAGCCGTTAAGACCAATGTGGCGATGGATGCAGTTGCTATACCGAATTTGGGGGTAGAAGTAGGTTTGAGCAAGAAGCTGACTCTGGATGTGCCCATGTACTACAATCCAAGGTATGTTGCTTCTTTGTTTTGGCTGCGGAAGCCGGAACTTGAGGTAAATCTGCGGTCTCGCTCCCCGGAGGTATATCGGAAATCGTTAATGTTGCCGGGTGGGAAGGGCGCTTCTGTTCTTGAAAAACTGTACGCAAAATGGTAAGGTCGATATGGAGTCGTCTGAAAATAAAATAGATAGTAAGCAGTACTACGATAAGGAATACTGCTAATATACCGCACAGAATGGCCCAAGTGTTGGGATTCCATGCACTGTTTGTTACAAAATAGATGAAAGTCATGCCCCTATAAGTCGAATTTTGTTTTGACCGGAGCAAAGATACGGTTTTTCTTATAGAGAAAGGAATAGTTTTGGAAAAAAGTGAACCATCCGGAGAATCGCTTATTCTTCCAGATGGTTCTATAATAAAAAATGATATGAAGGGGCTTTGTTTATCTAAAAGAAATACTTCGTTTATTTCTTCGTTGCAAAGGTAGGAATAAAAAATAGAAAAACAAATTTTTTAGAGAAAAAATGAACGATATACCGATATTTTTGATTGAAATGCCAATATTATTGATGAAAATACCACTGTAATCATGCTAAAACAACAAAAACAGGCAGAGACAAAACGACATTGAACTCTTATGTCT
>OOAQ01001343.1_pt1 | contig 17582 bp, 10 predicted proteins | sample 1671051 | NCBI WGS metagenome assembly OOAQ01 (sample SAMN06348117, study PRJEB24527) | human gut metagenome | biome: human gut; feature: ankylosing spondylitis patient; material: feces | host: Homo sapiens | place: China | collected 2015-10
GAAACAGCTTTTGTTGTGGACAAGAATACCGGGGCACTTTCTTCCCTGACTTTGGATGGAAAGGAATTGCTGGCTGCACCAATCACTTTGAGCCTGTTCCGTCCGGCTACGGATAATGATAACCGGGATAGGAACGGAGCCCGTCTGTGGCGCAAGGCCGGTTTGAACAATCTGACACAGAAAGTGGTATCACTGAAAGAAGAAAAGACATCGGCAACGGTCCGTGCTGAGATTCTTAATGGGAAAGGACAGAAAGTAGGAATGGCGGATTTTGTTTATGCACTCGACAAGAACGGGGCATTGAAGGTTCGTACCACCTTCCAGCCGGATACGGCGATTGTGAAGTCGATGGCTCGTCTGGGGCTGACCTTCCGCATGGCAGATGCTTATAATCAAGTATCTTATCTGGGACGTGGCGATCATGAAACGTATATCGACCGCAACCAGTCCGGTAGGATAGGACTGTATGATACGACGGTAGAACGGATGTTCCACTATTACGCTACCCCACAATCTACAGCTAACCGGACAGATGTACGCTGGGCGAAACTGACGGATCAGGCAGGCGAAGGTGTCTTTATGGAATCGAATCGTCCTTTCCAGTTTAGTATCATTCCTTTCTCGGATGTATTATTAGAGAAGGCGCACCACATTAATGAACTGGAGCGTGATGGAATGATAACCATACATCTGGATGCCGAACAGGCAGGAGTAGGTACGGCTACCTGCGGACCGGGTGTATTGCCGCAATATCTGGTACCGGTGAAAAAGCAGAGTTTTGAATTTACGCTTTATCCGGTAAAATAGCCTGAAACTGATTGCATTTGGATAGAAATATTGCATTGAGATAGAATATAGGGGAGCGAATGGCATGGATTTAGCGAAGTTTAATGAAAAGCGCTTCGGGAAAGCCATGAAATTTGCTCCTTTATATTTATCTTTGTCTCATTAGCATTAAATCAATATTTATTATGATGAACAAACTACTAACTTCTCTCTTATTATCTTCTGTGATAACGTTGGGCGGATGTGGACTGACGAAAGAAAACTACTATGTGAAGCATGTTGAATTTCCACAGGATGCAACCCTCGAACAAAAAATCGATATGGCAGCAAGGCTGGTTCCTACCCCCCAGCAGGCTGCGTGGCAACAAATGGAGCTAAATGCTTTTCTGCATTTCGGTATCAACACATTCACCGGACGCGAATGGGGCGATGGTCAGGAAGACCCTGCTATCTTTAACCCTACAGAGCTGGATGCAGAACAATGGGTGCGCACCTTGAAAGACGCCGGATTTAAAATGGTACTTCTCACGGCAAAGCATCATGACGGCTTTTGTCTGTGGCCTACAGCTACCACGAAACATTCGGTAGCCTCTTCCCCTTGGAAAAACGGTCAGGGCGACGTAGTGAAAGAACTGCGTAACGCTTGCGATAAATATGATATGAAATTCGGAGTCTACCTCTCTCCGTGGGACCGGAATGCGGAATGCTACGGAGATTCTCCTAAATACAACGAATTCTTTATTCGGCAATTAACGGAATTACTTACTAATTACGGCGAAGTGCACGAAGTGTGGTTTGACGGCGCAAACGGAGAAGGACCGAACGGAAAGAAACAAATCTATGACTGGGATGCGTTCTACAAGACTATCCAACAGTTGCAGCCGAAAGCGGTGATGGCAATTATGGGCGATGATGTCCGTTGGGTAGGTAATGAAAAAGGATTGGGACGCGAAACGGAATGGAGTGCAACGGTGCTGACTCCGGGCATTTATGCTCGTTCCGAAGAAAACAACAAACGACTGGGCGTCTTTAGCAAAGCCGAAGATTTAGGAAGCCGTGCGATGCTAGAAAAGGCAACGGAGTTATTCTGGTATCCTTCGGAAGTAGACGTGTCTATCCGTCCGGGATGGTTTTATCATGCGGAAGAAGACAGCAAAGTGAAATCCTTAAAACATCTGGCTGATATCTATTTCCAATCGGTAGGCTATAACTCGGTGCTCTTGCTGAATATTCCTCCCGACCGCAGAGGATTGATTAATGAAGCGGATGTGCAGCGGTTGAACGAATTTGCTGCTTATCGGGAGAAGATATTTACGAACAACCGGGTAGAGAAAGGAAGAAAAGACTGGGAGGCTGTTTCCGGCAGTGAAACTGTTTATTCCTTGAAACCGGAGTCGGAAATCAACGTTGTGATGTTGCAGGAAGATATCACGAAAGGGCAACGGGTGGAGTCTTTTACCGTAGAGGCATTGACGGAACAAGGCTGGCAGGAAGTGGCGAAAGGAACGACTGTAGGCTATAAGCGTATGGTTCGTTTTCCGGCAGTAAAGGCTACCCAGCTTCGGGTGAAGATCAACGAATGTCGTCTGACGGCTCACATCAGTCAGGTGGCAGCCTACTATGCAGACCCTTTGGAAGAAGAGAACCGGACGGAAAACTGGAACAATCTGCCTCGTGCTTCATGGAAACAGGTGGCTGCTTCTCCGTTGACCATTGATTTGGGCAAAGAAGTCGAAATCTCCGCATTTACTTATGCGCCTCTGAAAGCGGAAGCGAAACCGACGATGGCTTTCCGTTACAAATTCTACGTGAGCGCAGATGGCAAGAACTGGAAGGAAGTGCCTGCCAACGGTGAGTTCAGCAATATCATGCATAATCCGTTGCCGCAGACTGTCACTTTCGGTCAGAAGGAAAAGGCACGCTTTATCAAGCTGGAAGCTACCACCCCTACGGCTACAACGGCGCAAGTAGAAATGAATGAAATCGGAGTGACCGTAGCTCCTTGACGAAGCTTTGAATTTTAACTTAATAAGTACATCACTTTGAGAATAGATACTTATTCATTCTAACCTAATAATTATCAAAAGACAAAATGAGAAAAGAATTTTATGGTATATTACCTTTAGCGTTAACTTCCTGTCTGGCTTCTCAGGCCACTGCTCAGGAGAAACAAACCCAGCGTCCGAATGTTGTTTTTATCTATGCAGACGATATCGGTTACGGCGATTTGAGTTGTAACGGAGCCAAGACTATTCATACTCCTAATGTGGAACGTCTTGCCAAAATGGGAGTACGTTTTACCAATGCGCACAGTGCGGCTGCCACCAGTACGCCTTCCCGTTATGCGATGCTGACCGGCGAATATGCATGGCGCAAAGCCGGAACAGGTATTGCTGCCGGAGACGCTGCGGCTATCATCCGTCCGGAACGCTATACAATGGCGAACCTGTTCAAGGATGCCGGATACAACACCGGAGTCGTAGGCAAATGGCATCTGGGACTGGGCGACAAGGGCGGAGAACAAGACTGGAACAAGCCTTTGCAGCCGGGAACGAATGATATCGGCTTCGAATATTCCTTTATCATGGCAGCTACGGGCGACCGCGTGCCTTGTGTATTTGTAGAGAATGATCAGGTGATCAACCTTGATCCGAATGACCCGATTCAGGTGAGTTACAAAGCGAACTTTCCGGGAGAACCTACCGGGAAGGACAATCCGGAGTTGCTGAAAATGCATCCTTCTCACGGACACGACCAGAGTATCGTGAACGGTATTTCCCGTATCGGATATATGAAGGGCGGAAAGTCGGCTCTCTGGCAGGATGAGAAGATTGCGGAGACGCTGACAGGAAAAGCTGTTTCCTTTATTGAAGGACACAAGTCTGCTCCTTTCTTCCTGTATTTTGCCACGCAGGATGCGCATGTTCCCCGTGTTCCGTCTCCACAGTTCGCAGGAAAGAGCGGCATGGGACCTCGCGGCGATTGTCTGCTCGAATTTGACTGGTCGGTAGGCGAGATTCTGAATGCACTCGAACGACTGGGATTGGATAAGAATACACTGGTGATTCTTTCCAGTGATAACGGTCCGGTAGTGGACGACGGATATAAGGATCAGGCAGTGGAATTGCTAGGCGATCATACTCCGGGCGGCATTTATCGCGGAGGAAAGTACAGTTCGTTCGAAGCGGGTACACGTATTCCTTGTATCTGGAGCTGGCAGGGTGTGATCCGTCCGGGAACAGTTTCGGATGCATTGCTCTGTCAGATAGACTGGTTTGCTACTTTTGCTGAAATGCTGAATGTCCGCTTGCCGGAAGGTGCGGCACCGGATAGTGAACCGATGCTGAAAGCGTGGACAGGCAAGCAAAAGAAGGGACGCGAATGGCTGGTACTTCAGAATGCACAGAATAACCTGTCGGTGACAGACGGAAGATGGAAATATCTTCGTCCGGGAAATGGACCGGCATATCTGAAAGCAGTGAATATCGAGTTGGGAAACAGTAAGGAACCGCAGCTCTACGATCTGAAGAAAGATCCGAAAGAAAAGAATAATGTGGCGGGTCAGAATCCGGAACTGGTAAAGAAGATGGCAGCACAGTTGAAGAAAATTGTAGATGGACGCTACGGTCTGCCACTATAAAAGAAATGCTTAGAGAGTAGCAGTGGGACTGGCGGTCTTGATTTCTAGTAAATCGGACGCCAGTCTTTTTTTTAAACCAAACGTAGGTTTTCACTGTTATCTTTCTATATAAATGATATATAAAGAAAGAGCTTATGTTAGTAGTCGATTTAGGAAAATGGATGAACAAAATCCTGATAGATTGGGGGATAGATGCGAAGGTTGCCGATCGTTTTGATGAAACAATTATTGCTATACTGATGATAGCCATTGCTGTAGGGGTGGACTATCTTTGTCAGGCAATTCTAGTGGGAGGAATGAGGCAGTATACCCGCAGGAAACCGCATCTTTGGAATACATTGCTGATGAAACGTAAAGTGTTTCATAATCTGATTCATACGATTCCCGCCATCCTTGTCTATGCCCTGTTGCCGATGGCTTTCATGCGTGGCAAGGAACTGCTGGTTATTTCGCAGAAGGCTTGTGCCATTTATATCATCTTTTCTTTGCTGCTGGCTATCAATGGGATTCTGCTGATGATCATGGATATTTACGATGGAAAGGAGACAATGAAGAACCGGCCGATGAAAGGATTCATTCAAGTGCTTCAGGTACTTTTGTTTTTTATCGGGGGGATTGTGATTATCTCTATCCTTGTAAATAAATCGCCTGCCAGTCTGTTTGCGGGACTGGGTGCTTCGGCAGCCATCCTGATGCTGGTATTCAAGGATTCCATTTTGGGATTTGTGGCAGGTATTCAGCTTTCTGCCAATGATATGGTGCGTCCGGGAGACTGGATCACGCTTCCTTCCGGTGCCGCGAATGGTACGGTGCAGGAGATTACGCTTAACACGGTCAAGATTCAGAACTTTGATAATACGATTTCTACGGTTCCGCCTTATACGCTGGTCAGCAGTCCTTTTCAGAACTGGCGTGGCATGAAGGATTCCGGTGGGCGGCGGGTGATGAAGAATATTACACTGGACCTGACGACACTTCAGTTTTGTACGCCGGAGATGCTCGACCGTTATCGGAAAGAGATTCCACTCATGGCGGATTATCAGCCGGAGGAGGGAGTGGTGCCCACCAATTCACAGGTTTACCGGGTGTATATCGAGCGGTATCTTTGCAGTCTGCCGGTGGTGAATCAGGATTTGGATTTGATTATCAGTCAGAAAGAAGCTACGATGTACGGAGTACCTATTCAGGTTTATTTCTTCTCCCGCAATAAGGTATGGAAAGAATACGAGCGTATTCAGTCGGATATCTTCGACCATTTGCTGGCGATGGTGCCGAAGTTCGACTTGAAGGTATATCAGTATTCTGACTAACTCCCTAGGGGACATCTTTGCCAACGGCTTGGCACAACTGTGCCACGCCTGTGGCACGGCCGTGCCAAGCTGTTGGCATAGTTGTGCCAAAGCGTTGGCACAAGTCTTTCGCAGGGATGTTACGGATGATACTCCGGTATGTCCCGTCAGTTAGCAAGGAAGGTCGTTAAAAGTCCGGACCGTTTCTAGCTTCTTTCATCAGTCGTTCGAAGCGTTTTACGATATCGGGATGTTGCGCAGCCACATCGTGTTCTTCTCTGATGTCCGTTTCCAGATTATAAAGCTGCATTTGCGTATTGCCTTTCCGGATGTCCGTGATGATTCCTTTCCATTTTCCCATGCGGATTGCTTTGTTGCCAATCCTTGGGTCAGGATATTCCCAATATAAATAAGTGTGTTCTTTTTGTTTCCCTTTTTTGCCGAGCAATGTGGGCAGAAAGCTGATTCCGTCCGTTGGCGGACAAGTGATGCCTGCCAGTTCTGCCAGCGTAGGCATAACGTCCTGAAAAGCGCAGATGTGGTCACTTTGCGTACCGGGTTTTATTTTGCCGGGCCATGTGATAATGGCGGGGACACGGATACCTCCTTCATGCAAGAAACATTTGCCCCATCCGTATGCTGAATTGAAAGGTCCCCCGCTGTTGAACCAGGGAGAATCGCTGCCTCCGTTGAACGTAGGACCATTATCTGAAGTAAACACAATCAAGGTATTTTCGTACAGATGTTCCGCTTTCAGTTTTTCGATCAGTTGGCCGATCTGCTCGTCGAAATAACTGATCATAGCCGCATAGGTAGCATGCGGATACCGGCAGGGCAGATATCCCGCTTGTCCGGTGTAAGGCTTTTCGTCCCCGAATTTCTTTACATAATGCTGTACCCAGCGTTCGGGTGCCTGAAGCGAGACGTGCGGCAGGGGAGTGGTCCACATCAGGAAAAACGGTTTGCGTTTATTGGCATCGACAAATCCCATCAGTTCATCGAATATCAGATCGTTGGCATATTCCTTTTGCGTATATTTAGCGTAGCTGGCTGGATCGTTCGGATCGGCACCTTTATCCAGAGGGCTTCGGTGAGGGTCTGTCACTTTGTTGGACAGGTAGACACGTTCTTCGTCATTATACAGAAAAGGAGGATAGTATGTGTGCGACTGGCGCTGGCAATTGTATCCGTAGAATCGGTCGAATCCCTGTTTGTTGGGAGTTCCTTCGGAACCCGGATACCCCAGTCCCCACTTGCCGAAACATCCGGTGGTATATCCCGCTTGTTGCATCATTCGCCCGATAGTCATCGTGTTCGCCTGTAGGGGGAATTGCCCTTCCAGCTCTTTATGAACGTACACCGAGTCGTAGTTGTTTACTGCTCCGCGTTCGGCTAACTCATTGTTGAAGCGGATTTGCGCATGACCGGAGTGCATACCTGTCATCAGTACGCAGCGTGCCGGAGCTGATACGGGGGAACCGGAATAATGTTGTGTCAGTTTGATGCCTTCGCTGCATAAACGGTCGATATGGGGTGTTTCTATTTTGTCTTGTCCGAAGCAGCCGATATCTCCATATCCCAGATCGTCCATTAAAATATAGATAACGTTGGGAGATGCGGGTTGGGTTTGTCCGTGCAGGTAACCGCTGCACAGGGCGGGTATTGCGATCAATAAATTTCTTTTGTTCATGATGTTCTTTTTTTTAATCCCATTTATAATCTTTCGTTACATCTTCTTTCAGAGCCGGTCCGAATTCGAATCCAGCTTCTTCGAACCATGCTTTGCGGTGAAGGATGTTCCGGTAGAACCGGTCGAAGTCAAGCGCTTCCCCCTCGTGCCACATCTGTTCGGACAGAGCGAGGATGCGGGGGAAAAGTCGTCGGTCTATCATTCGTTCCGTGACTCCGTCGTCGGTCCATAATGCGCAGCTCATACCAAGTATCAGAGGATTTTTCTCGCTGATGGCTTTGTCGGAAGGGTTGTTCAGATAGACATCTTTCAAGTCGAACGTACGTGCTTCCGTATATCCTTTCCACGGGGTGACGGGGAAGTTCAGATACGTATAGTAGTTGGAACTGCAAATGACCGGATAATGGTGTTTGACGGCGTTTCTGAGCGCGAGGTCTTTGTGTCCCCGATAGTTCCACCACTGGATAACGGTATTGTCCGGCAACGGGTAGCCGTCATGATAGACTACGTCGCCCCAGAAGATGGCTTTCCGTCCTTTCGACTTCAGATAGTTTGCCATTTGCGCAGAGAACCATAGCTGGAGGTCGTGACTGTCTTTGAGTCCTTCTGTGGTAATCCTTTTCCGGCAATCCGGGCATTGATCCCAGTTGCCTTTCGGGGCTTCGTCTCCGCCCAGATGTATGTAGGGAGAAGGAAAGAGGGCGCATACTTCATCCAGTACGTTTTTCAGGAAACGGAGAGTTCCGTCTTTTCCTGCACAAAATATGTTCTGGGTAAATCCGCTTTGCGGTATCTCTACCGGCAATCCGAAACAACCGAGCTCCGGATAGGCAGAGAGAGCAGCTTCGGCATGGCCCGGCATATCTATTTCGGGGACGATGGTGATATTCCGTTGACGGGCATATTCGATGATGTCCCGTATTTCTTCCTGTGTATAGAATCCCTGCTGTTCTTCTCCTTTGCCTACCGAACCGCCAGTCCGGGTGAGGTGCGGATATTGCTTGATTTCGATGCGCCATCCCAGTCCTTCTGTCAGATGCCAGTGGAAGTAGTTCATTTTGAGCAGTGAAGCCATGTCGATATACTTTCTGATGGTGGCAATCTTCTGGAACTGACGTCCGGAGTCCAGTAAGAAGCAGCGCCACTGTGTGCGGGGATAGTCCGTCACGCTTGCGCAGGCAAAGGTGATAGATCCTGCTGAACCGGCTACCCATTGGCGTAGCGTTTGTACGGCATAGGTGAATCCTCCTTTGTCGGAGGCGCTGATTACCATCTGTTGCGGATGAATCCTGATCCGGTAACCTTCGGGGGGCAGGGATGAGTCGGTTATCCAGCAGATATCGGCTTTGGATTCTTTTTTTTGCCATTTGATGGGAGTGCGGGAGAGTACTTCTTCTCGAAAAAGGTTTAGATAAAAAGCGGTAGTGTCTTCGGCGTACATAGAAACCTTTTTCCCTAAAATCAGGTTGCCTGTCTGCATTTCTACTTGATTGGGGGTAGGAAATACGATTTGGGCGCGGACGGCGACTGTGTACGATAGAAGAAAGAGAGCTGTAAAAATTAGGTGCTTCATGGGGTACAGTGTGTTTATTTAGATTTTGTAAGAGTCGGCAAAAGGATTACCCGTATTAGTCTGATGTCTCAAAAATACGAATAAATTTCAAATACTCAATTATTCTTTTGAGTAAACTTACGAAATCAATACAGTTAAAAAGGGAAGAGGCAGTGTCAAATATCAAGGTCTTTCAGCCACGCTAATGACGAAATGCTTGTCCTGTCATTGGGATGACTGTCAAGAAGAGCCAATATTTGCCACAGCCTCTTCCGGTTAGTTCCGGATTATCCGGTTGGTGATGGATTACCGGTTAATTTCCTTCCTCCCATCCCGGATTCTGTTCGAGTTGGGGATTCAGTACCCGTTCGTTGCGTGGAATAGGGTTGAGGTAATAGTAATCCGGCCATAGATGATTCTGTTTCGGATGGAATTCGAGATATCCTTCGGAGCCGCCGCCGTCGATAGTCACATTGGTTCCTGCCGTGAAGTCGGATGCACGTACGTATTGTCCGAGTTTCTTCTTCAGTGCATAGTGGCATTTCTTCCATCTTCTCAGGTCGTCGAAACGGAATCCTTCGGAGAACAGTTCGATGCGTCGTTCCCGTCGTATTTCCCATAATAGCGGACTCACTTCGTAGTCGTTGGGATAATCCGGATTTCCGAGATCACGTTTCGGGTCGAAGGCTGAGTTTATTTCCGAGACTTTCATGAGTTTTACATTGGCACGCGGGCGCAGTTTGTTGATTGTGACGTCGGCAACTGTCTGGTCAAACTCGCCGAGTTCGCACATGGCTTCCGCGTAGTTCAGCATGACTTCTTCGATGCGGAAAATAGGCATATCCGTCTCTTCATTTCGTTGGCTGCCCATGCTCAGGTAGCAGCAATAGTATTTCCAGTTGTTATATCCGAAGGCAGACTTGTACCACGGCTGGTTCTCCAGATAGAAGTCAAAGTGAGGCGATGCACCCAAAATACCACCGTCATATCCTTGACGGAATGGCAATAACTTCTGTCGTTCTTTGCTGGTGCCGTACCCGATTCCCATGCGGACGGTGAGGCTGTCGATAAAACTGCGGTCTTTGGAGTTATCCGTAAATTTCCATTTATTGTCCCAGGCTGTGCTGGAAGCCGAACGGTCTACCCGGTAAGGAGGAGTGACGTGCAGCCACAAACGATGGTCACGGTTGCTGAACTCGTCGTATATATCCTTGTCACCCAGATAGGCGTCACTCGTCCAGCGTGGCTTTCCGTCCGTGCACAGGTAACTGTCCACTAAGTCACGGGTCGGATTGTAAAAGGAGGTGGCGGTCGTTCCCCCGATGCTGACAGCGTGCACTACACCGACAGCATCCGAATATTCTCTGTACAGAATGACGCCGGTAACATCTTTCAGTTCCAGTGAACAGAACAGATCGTCGTAGCAGTCCGCCACGTTCGGATAAGTCTGCATCAGTTCGGCGGATACCCGTTTGCATTCCCGCAGATAAGTTTCGGCGTTGTTGAGTCCGTGATATTTACGCCAGGTACCTTCGAAAAGGCAGAAACGGGAGAGTAAAGCCTGTACACAAGCCTTGTTGATGGTGTTTCTGCCTTCTCCGTTCACGTTGATATTCTTTTCGGCAAATTGCAGGTCTTCCAGAATGTGACCGGCTATTTCATCTCTGGAGGCACGAGGGCCTTTGATCAGTTCTGTTTCGTCGTCGCTCAGCACATGATCAATCCAGGGTACGCCACCGTAAGCCGACAGGAGAGACAGGTAGCGGTAACTACGGAAAAAGTAACCGACGGAACGCCAGTTCGCCTTTTCTACATCCGTCATTTTCGAACCGTCAATGCGGTCGAGCATCAGGTTGACCCGCCGGATATAACTGTAATAGTTCCAGGAAGTATTGTCTTTTTTGTCGGGGATGGTCACCAGTTTTCTGATCCAGTTGCTTTCGCTGGTTCCTCTTGTCTGGTTGTACGAGATGTCGTCCGTAGAATTTTCCGAGCCATAGCCCAATGAAGGCAGGGTTTCATACAATCCCCAGGCGTATGCCTTGAAATTGTCGTATGTTTCAAAAGCCGTTTCGGCAGTCGGGTCTCCCAAAGGATACCTTTCCAGGAAATCGTTATTGAGACAGCTTGCTAACAAAACTGTACATATAAAGATTAAATATTTTCTCATAATACATTGGTTATTAGAATGTAACATTGATACCGAAAGAGAATTTTCTCATGAACGGATATTCCCAGGCACCTTTTGACAGCATATCGGTTTCCAATCCTTCCGGCAGGTGATCCCACGTGTAGAGGTTCTCTCCGCTGAAGAATACTTTCACATCGTCGAAGTAGAGACGCTGGGACCATACTTTGGGCAAGGTATAGGAAAGCGTGATGTTTTGCAGTTTCAGGTAAGAGGCGTTGGCGAGATACTTCGACTGTTTCCAGTGGTTGTAGCTTGTGTTTACCCCGTCGTTGGAATACACACGCGGATAATAGGCATTGGTGTTAGTCGGAGTCCAGAAGTCGAGAGTTTCTTTGAACAGGCTTCCCCAGCCTCCGGTAGGCCATGCGATCTGGTCGGTGCGCCAATAATCCCGTTTGCCTACGCCTCGGAGGAAGATAGAGAGGTCGAGTCCTTTCCAGCTGATTCCTGCGGTGATGCCGTAGTGGAAACGCGGAGTCGAGTTACCGATGATACGCTGGTCGCCGGGATTGTCGGCGGTTCCTTCGCCGCTCCAGATGGTTTCGGTATCGTCATCGAAGTTCTTATACAGCACGTCTCCCGGAAAAACTTTTCCTGCTCCTTTCGGAATGGGGATTCCCGGTTTTAGTGTACCGTCTGCGTTGAAGTCGTCTTCCGTGTAGAAGCGGTCGGTGACATATCCCCAGATTTCTCCCATTTTCATGCCTTTGCGGTAAATCTTGTCGCCTAGCAGGTTGGTCTCATTATTGTATTTCGTGATTTCACTTTGTGAGTCGTACAGGTTGAATCCGATCCGGTAGCTCCAGTCCTTGTTGATGCGGTCTCTCCAGTTCAGTTCCAGTTCCCAGCCGTACGTCTTCAGGTCAGCGGCGTTCTGTTTGGCGGCGGTGGCTCCCACTACCCACGGTAGGTCCATACCGGGTGCCAGCATCCCTTTGGTGTCGCGGCGATACCAGTCGAAAGTACCGTTAAAGCGGTTGTCGAAGAATCCGAAATCGACTCCGAAGTCCAGTGTATATACCTTTTCCCACGAGAAACTGCTGCTGACCATTGCCGGTGCATTCAGTGTAGTCGTCTTTTGTCCGTCCACCAGCCATTCTGTCAAGTAAGGTGACATGGAAGGGATGTAGGGATAGTTTTCCGGAGTGTTGTCCGGCTTCAGTATGATCTGGTTGCCGATAGAGCCCCATGAGGCACGTAGTTTCAAGTTTGACAGGAAGCTTTTGGTATTCTTCATGAATGCTTCTTCCGAAATGCGCCATCCGGCGGAGAAGGAAGGGAAGAAACCGAAACGGCTGTCTTTCGGGAAACGGGATGTACCGTCGTAGCGTCCGTTGGCTTCGAACATGTATTTACCGTCGTAAGTGTAATTGACACGGTAGAACAAACCTCTGATAGCATATTCATCGAAACTGTCGGTGACGGATGCCGTTCCGGTAGAACCGGAGAGCGACGGCAGATTTTCCAGTAATACGTCCGTGCGCTGCGACCATTGCGATTCCTTATGACTCTCTTCCTGATTGTAACCACCCATAATAGAGATATCATGTTTACCTATTGAAAAGTCGTAATTGGCGAATGCGTTAATAGCGTTGTAATTGGTGAAACCTTGCGTCAGGGCATAACGTGAGTTCTCTACATTGTTCAGCAGCCCTGTAAAGTTGAATCCTATATACTTGTATTTGTTGACGTACATCCGGTTGTACTCGGTGATCCGGTTGTAGGTATATTCACCTGTTATTTTCAGTCCTTTCAGCGGAGAGATGATGACACGTCCCAAAGTACGCAGGTTGGTCTTCTTGATCACCCTCGGTTCTCCGTAGCGTACGAAAGTAGCGGACGTTTCGGCAGGATATTCGATGCCGTCTTGTTCGTATGGCAGGATGTTGTGGTAGGACGGCAAGTACATGGCACTTCCCCAGACACCGTTTCGTCCGCCTTGCTCCACTTTGTTCTGGGTGGAGTTCGCGTATCTGATATCCAGTTGGGTGGTCAGCCACTTGTTTACGTCGACACTCAGGAAGCTGGACATATTGATACGGTCGAATTTGTCTTTGTCCGTTACCAGAATGCCGTCCTCACCGGTATATCCCAGGCTTAGTCGGTAGCTGGTACGCTGGCTGCCTCCCGATACGGAGAAGCTGTGGTTCTGCATGAATCCGAAGTTATCCATCATATCGGCAAACATATCATTCTCCCGCATCAGGAACAGGTTGCCCTGATCGTCGAAAATATATCCGTTCGGATAATTGGAAGGATTCGCCTGATAGTCTCGTATGTAGCCTTCCCATTGGGTGATGTTTTTTCCGTCTACATAGGTATCGTTTGCCCATCCCATTTCCTTGTACGCCAGTACCGATTCCAACGGACTTGCTTTCTGCGGAAGCTCCGATGCTTTCGAGAAAGAGAAGTTGTTGTTGTAATTGAATCTGGGAGCCATGTCCTTTTTACCTTGCTTCGTTGTAATCAGAATCACACCAAAAGCTGCGCGGGCACCATATATAGCTGCGGAAGCGGCATCTTTCAAAATAGATACGGATTCAATATCCTGCGGGTCAATCATGTTGATATCCATCGGTACGTTGTTTACCAATACGAGAGGCTCACCACCGTTGATGGAGGTTGTTCCACGGATATTGTACGTCATGTCGTCTCCCGGAGTTCCCGTTGTCGATTCAATTTTTAGTCCCGGCACGACTCCTTGCAGGGCAGCCGAAACGTTGGTAATCGGGCGGTCGCCCAACGACTCTTTGATATTTACAGAGGCTACAGCGCCGGTCATATTCACTTTTTTTTGTGTTCCGAATCCGATGACTACCACTTCATCCATAGTCTGGGTATCTTCCTGTAGCTGTATGTTGAAAAGTGTCTTGTTTTTGACTGTTACTTCTTGTGTGACGTAACCGATATAAGTAACCCGTAACTTACTGTTGGCAGGTACTTCCAGTGAGAATTCCCCATTCATGTCGGTAATGGTCGCTTGTTTGCTGCCGTCGACCAGAACATTTGCTCCAATCAGAGGTTCGCCCTGCGCATCTGTTACGGTTCCCCGTATTTTTATGGACTGCTGGGTAGAAGTAGTGTTGTTGGGGGCTGCTTCTGCCTTTGCCGGGACAGGAATGATAATAATATGCTTACCTTCCTGTCTGTAAGTGAATCCTGTTCCTTTGAGTACGGAGTTCAGAACGGAAGAGACTGCTTCTCTGACAAAATTGGCGCTGACCTTTTGTTTCACGTCCAGTTTCGTCTGATTATAAGCGATACTAAAATCGGTCTGATCTTCAATGATTTCGAATACTTTTAATAGAGGTTGGTTTTTCATAGATACCGTTATTGGCTGATTTTGCCCATAGGCTATGTTATAAAAACATAAAGCGAATAACAATATATAAAATTTATGAATTTTTACGGGATAACCTATGCCCGACAATTTATAAAATTTCATACTTTTGTGAGTTAATCATTAATACTAATTTAAGTGTACACAACTAATTTAAATGAAGTAATTTTGATTTGGGGGAGTTGGTATCCGCGAAATATCGACTCCCTTTTTTCTGTCTATCAGCCTCCTTTCTTATTTAGGGGTGAATAAATTAAGAGAATGTTCTCGTCTTCGACTTTATAGTCTATGTTTCCTATGGTTTTGGTCACGATATTCATGATCTCCTTGATAGGAGCTTTTTGTTTGAACTTGATGGTATATACATCGGTGGTAGCCAGATGCGGAGGGACGATGATGTGTATGTCGTATATTCTCTCTATCGTAATGAAAATATCACTGAGAGTCATTGCCGCAAAGTTCAGCTCGCCTCTGGTCCAGCCGGAGTAGACAGAGGCGTCGATAATCTTTTTATTAAATTCTCCGGACGGGTTATCATATTCCAGTTGCTCGTTCGGTGTGAGGGTGATGATATCCTCATTGTTTGCTTTCTGAACGACTACGGAACCCGATTCCAAAGTAGTGGTTGTCTTCTCGTCTTCTGCATAAGCGTGTACGTTGAATTTAGTTCCCAATACTTTTACTTTCAGATGGTTGGTCTTGACGATAAATGGATGTTGCTTGTCTTTCTTTACGTCAAAATTAGCTTCTCCTATCAGATATACCGAACGGATATCCCCGGTGAACTTTTGCGGATATACCAGTAAAGTTCCTGAGTTGAGGTATGCTGTGGTGCCATCGGGCAAGGTAACCTGTTTTTGTTCGCCTCTGGGCACATAGTACTCGACAAGTTCTGTATGCTCTTCATTCGATTGTATATATAGGTAGGATGCCACCATAGAGAGCAGGGGAACCAGTAATACAGCCGCCACCTGCAGCCATTTGCGCAAGGTATACCTTGCAGTTGCCTTCCGCTGTCGGGGGGCCATTTTCCTGCGGAAGTTCTGATAGGAACGTTCGGTACCTGCATCGGCCTTGAAATTCTGGGCTTCCCATAATTCCATCAATGCTTCATCTTTTTCTGCCTGTTCAGTGGAGTCGACAAGCCATTTCCATAACTTCTCTTTAAGTTCCGGACTGAACTTATCGGAAGTAAAGTTTTTAATTATTTTATGAGCGTTCGACATATTAGCGCATTTTAGGTGTGGTTACATATGTAAGATACGTAACTGATTAATAACGCACAGCCTCTATGCTACTTTTTTTTAGAAAAATAGAATAAAGGTTATGAATAATGCTTTTCGGATGTCGGTAAGTGCTTGTGAAAGGTGGTTCTCTACTGTTCGTTTGTTGATGCTTAGTTCGCGGGCTATTTCTTCGTTGTTAATTCCTGATTCCCGGCTCATCTTATATATTTTCTGTCGTTGCGGAGGCATTTTTTCTACAACCATTGTCACCAATAGTTCGAGTTCTTTGAGATGGATGGTGTCATCGGTTTCGTTGCTTTCCTGTGGCGGGCTATGCTTTTCAGTTTCTTTGAACAGTAGTGTGCGTTCGATGTGCCGGTATACCGCATTTTTGGAAATGCGGAAAAGATAAGGTTTAAGGTTATTGATGGTATGGAGAGATGAGCGGTTGTTCCATAACGTAAGAAAGATGTCCTGCGATAAATCTTCGGCCTCTTCTTGCGATTGCAGTAGTCCGTTGATAAACCCTTTGATGCGGGGATAGTAGTATAGGAAGAAAGTTTTAAAGGCTTTCTCATCTCCTTCGCTAATAGCCTTCAGAAGTTGTTTTTCGTCAAAGGTTTCCATTGGGGGTATTTTTTTGTAAATGCTGTAAACCCTGCAAAAATAAGTAAATTTTGTATCGAACCCCGTTTATTAACATAAAAAACTCTTTCGGCTAGTATAAAATTAGTTCAAAATCTGCGTAAATAGGAAGATGATCACTGATTCCTCCCTGATATTTCATTCCTTTATAGGTACGGAAAGGTTCATCATCACCGTATTTCTTGTCTTCTGTCAATAGAAAGGGGAGGCGGGCAACAGTTGCTTTGTCTTCACCGGTGAAGAATTTAGAGGAAGTATCGAGTAAATTGCCGGATACGATCAAATGGTCGAGCAATCCCCATTTTCCGTGGTATTTATAGGAGCCAAAATGGCGGGATGTTGCTTTTCGGGCAAGCAGATGGTAGAGCTTTCGGGGATTTGGGAAGGTGACTGACTGTTGGGGATCAGTAGCTTCTAAGATCTCCTTGATGGATTTATTGGTTGGGTAGTCATTGAAATCTCCCATGATAATCAGTTGCGGATGAAGGCGGATGTTCAGCAGACTGTCGGCTTCTGTGCGTAGTATTCGGGCGGCGTGTAGCCGGTAAGGTTCTGATTCCTTGGCTCCACCGGACCTGGAAGGCAGATGGCAGACGATTACATCAAGTGTATCTCCGGTTAATAATAGTCCGCTGACGTGCAGTAAATCTCTTGTGGGGCGATGATGTTTGAATGAGGGAATGGGGATAGACCGGAAAGATAATAATTTGAATAGGTCACGTTGATATAATAAAGCGACATCAATTCCTCTCAGATCGGGAGAACTTGTCATAACATACCGATACCCCAGTTCCTTTAAAGGAGAACGTCGTGTGAGGTCACGTAGTACGCTGTCGTTTTCTACTTCACAAAGACCTACAAGGGCGGGTGGATTCCATTCACCGACGGCAGTGATGACACGGGCCATATCAGCCAGTTTCTTCTTGTACTTGGTGTAGTTCCAGTGACGGATAGCGTCGGGGAGAAATTCATTATCGTTCTTTAGTGTGTCGTGGTGAGTATCAAAGAGGTTTTCAACATTCCAGCTCATGACACGAAAGGGGATTCGTTCTTCAGCGGAAGACTTCTTTTGGGAAACAGATTGTTTATTGCTGAACGATTCTTTTTCGGTAAGGGAAGTTTGCTTTGCAAAAGAAGTTTGCCCTATGATATAAGAGGGCACGAAAAAGAGCATTATAATAAAGATGACGGTCATAGCAAATCTTTTTCTGCTATCACCATCA
>OOAQ01001377.1_pt1 | contig 17185 bp, 14 predicted proteins | sample 1671051 | NCBI WGS metagenome assembly OOAQ01 (sample SAMN06348117, study PRJEB24527) | human gut metagenome | biome: human gut; feature: ankylosing spondylitis patient; material: feces | host: Homo sapiens | place: China | collected 2015-10
AGAAAAAAAAACGAGTTAAATCGAAGTTTAATTCGGTGTATATAATTAGCTACAAGAGTTAAAGCCAACTTTAATTATTTAGATTTAAAAGAAAAGGCCGGCATAGCCGACCTTTCTGAAGCGTAACTAGAGATTAGGTATCGATATTTCCCGCTAACAAGGCGTTGTCCTCGATAAATCTTCTTCTCGGTTCAACCTCATCTCCCATTAATTTTGTGAAGACTTGGTCTGCCGCAATAGCGTCTTCAATTCTCACCTTAAGCAGGCTGCGCTTGGTAGGATCCATTGTGGTTTCTTCCAGCTCTTCAGCCTTCATCTCACCTAGCCCTTTATAACGCTGCATCTTTTTAACACCGGCTTTGCCGATCTTCAGAATGAACGAAATGGCTTCGCTGAAGTTGGAGATTGGCTGAATGGTTTCCTTGTTGTTCGTCGTTCGTACTAAGCAAGCACCCTCATGCAGCAGGTTCTTAAAGGTAACGGATGCAGCTGTCAAAGTCAGATAATCCGGCGTCTCAATGAAAGCCGGTGTAATTCTGCTTTCGATGATATTGCCAAAATGAGTGCGTTTAACAATAATCGTCGGGACGTTTTCTTCTACAGCGTAGCCGAGAGAAATCGCCGGATCAGTTATCTTAGCAACCAGTTTCTCGATTGAATCGGCAGCTGCTTTGTCTGAAGATAAGTCAATCGTTGCGCCTGCAGCAATTGCTGTAAGAACGCTGGCATCAACAAAGCGAGAGAACTTAGAAATAATATTCTGGGCCTCGCTGTAGGCTAAGAAGTATTCCTTCAGTTTGTCGCCGGAAATTCCTTGTTTGTTCTCAAAGGCTTCTTTAGAAATGTAAAGATTAGTTCCTGTAATGCCTTGGTCTACGAGGAATGTATACAGTTCTTTATCATCTTTGATGTATTTCGTCTTCTGACCGTATTCAACTTTGTAGAGCGGAGGCTGAGCGATATAAACATGACCTCCCTCAATGAGTTTCGGCATTTGACGATAGAAAAGCGTCAGCAGCAGAGTACGGATATGCGCACCGTCCACGTCAGCATCCGTCATGATGATGACACGGTCGTAACGCAGTTTATCCAGATCAAATTCATCACCGATACTGGTACCTAGGGCTGCGATTAAGGTTGCAATCTGCTCACTGGAAATCAGTTTCTCGATTCGTGCTTTTTCAACGTTAAGAACCTTTCCTCGCAAAGGCAGGATCGCTTGGAAAGAACGGTCACGACCTTGTTTTGCAGAGCCGCCGGCGGAGTCACCCTCCACGAGGAAGACTTCGCAGAGAGAGCGGTCTCTTTCCGAACAATCAGCCAATTTACCGGGAAGGCCTGCCGAGCCGAGCAGACCTTTTCTGCGTGTTGTTTCTCTGGCTTTTCGAGCTGCTTCTCTAGCACGGGCAGCGTCCATAATCTTTTCGCAGATGATTCTTGCGTCTTTTGGATTTTCTTGGAGGTAGCTTTCCAAAGCGGTTCTAACTACCTGTTCTACTGCAGGGCGTGCTTCAGAGGAGACCAATTTATCTTTTGTCTGAGAACTGAATTTCGGTTCAGGCATTTTCAGCGATAAAACGCAGGTCAAGCCTTCGCGAATATCCTCACCGGTGAGGTCGATCTTCTCTTTCTTTGCAAATTCAGATTCCTCAATATAACGTTTGATGACAGCTGTCATCGCACTTCTTAAACCGTTGACATGCGTTCCGCCGTCTTTTTGAGGAATATTGTTTGTATATGCGAGGAAATTTTCCGTGTAGCCGTCTGTCCACTGCATGGCGACTTCGACGTTGATATTTTCCTCCGGGTTCACTGTAACTGTCTTGTTGGTATAAAAACAGTTGTCATGGATTTTTGTTTTGTCTCTGTTAATAAAATCGACAAAACCGCTCACACCTCCGGCGAATTGGAAAACTTCGTCTTTTCCTTTTCTTAAGTCTGCCAAGTGGATCTTGACACCATTGTTGAGGAAAGAGAGTTCTCTAAGGCGTGAAGAAAGAACTTCGTAGTGGAAATCAACGGTACCGAAAATTTCCGCATCTGGTAAAAATTGGACTTCGGTGCCGCGTCGATCGGTAGCTCCACTGACGTGCATCGGAGAGATTTCAACCGGGCCCGTGGGGGTCTGAACTTTCTCAGTGAGTCTGTCCTGAAGAACACCTTTTTTGAAGTTTAAGTAGTGCTCTACTCCTTCTCTGCGTACAGTGAGTTTTAACCAGGAAGAAAGAGCGTTAACGCAAGATACGCCTACGCCGTGGAGGCCTCCGGAAACTTTATAGCTGTTTTGGTTGAATTTTCCGCCTGCATGGAGCTCTGTAAGAGCGATTTCAGCCGCACTTCTTTTTGGTTCGTGCTTGTCGCTCATTTTTACATCGGTCGGAATACCACGTCCGTTATCAACGACGGTGATGGACTCATCGCGATTGATGGTGACATTAATGTGATCAGCATAACCGGCCAAGGCTTCATCGATCGAATTATCGACGACCTCAAAGACAAGGTGATGAAGTCCTGTTCCGTCAGACGTATCGCCGATGTACATGCCGGGACGCTTACGAACAGCCTCCAGACCTTCTAATACCTGAATCGCGTCCTCTCCGTAGCTTTCCTCGGCAGAGTAATTCTTGTCTTGCATTTCACTCATTATTTGGCTTACCTAATATTCTGACCGTGAATTTCAAAGTTAAATTTTCATGGGCATCACGACAAACTTGAAGTTGTCGTTATCTGGCATTCTGATTAAAGCCGGATTTTTTTGTTCGCCCAGGGAAATCCTGACTGAGTCGTTCTTCAATACATTCAAAACTTCGATGAGGTAGGCGACATTAAAACCGATTTCAATCGGAGAGCCACTGTATTCAACGGAGATTTCGTCTTCGGCTTCCTCCATGTCCGCATTGTTGGCAGCGACATTAAGGTGGCCCGGTGTAAGGTTCCAGCGGACTCCCATAAGTTTGTCGGCTGTTAAAGTTGCGACTCTCTGGAGCGAGCTTAATAATTCCTGACGTCCGACTCTGAATTCTTTTTCATTGTGTTCGGGAATGACTCGCTGATAGTCCGGGTAACGGCCTTCAACAAGTTTGGACAAAATCTCAATGCCGACGAACTTAAATTTAATCTGGCGTTCGGAAATGTAGACCTCAATGGGGTCTTGAGAGTCAGGAATCAGACGAACGAGTTCTTTAACCGTCTTTCTGGGTAAAATGGCATCAAGTTTCTTATCTGCTGTTTTTTCCGCTTCTACATCACAAAGTGCGAGTCTGTGACCGTCGGTTGCAACGCCTCTCACTTTGTTGTTTTCTGCACAGATATAAACGCCGTTCAAGAAGTAACGGACATTGTTGACTGCGCAGGCAAAAGAGACCATGTTCAGGAGATATTTGAACCGAAGGCAGCTCATCGTAAAAGCATGTTCCAAATCTACTTCAGTAATGACCGGGAACTCTTCTGCGCTGATTGTTTGGAGTTCGAACTTACTCTTACCGGAGCTCAGGACTACGTGATCACCTTTTTTGGAGAAAGAAAGCGGATTGGTGTCGGGAAGCGTCGCCAGAATATCTGTCAGTTTTCTTGCGGAAATCGTCGTAGACATTTCTGAATTTTCTTCACCTATTTCCGCAACAGTCAGGATTTGGAGATCGAGGTCGTTTGCGACTAAGGTTACCTGCTTGCCTTTTTGAACAAACAAGATGTTCGAAAGGACCGGCAAAGGCTGTTTTCTCTGTACAACGCCGCTTACCGCCTGAATGGGCTTAAAGATATTTTCTTTTTTGGAGTTAATGAATACAGAGGTTCCGGCCGTTTTATCAATGCCTTCATTTGCAGCAGCAGGTCCGTTTTCTAACTTAGTTTCATTCATTATCGATCTCCGTTAGTTCCAGTTTTTTAAATCTTGTTCAATCAAATGAAGCGTGTGATTCAGCTCTTGATTCTGAGCACGTTCCTTTGTGATTTTCTTAACAGCATATAGAACGGTAGCGTGGTCTCTTCCGCCGAATGCGTATCCGATCTCAATAAGACTCTTTTGAGTCAGCTCTTTTGCAAGATACATCGCTATTTGGCGCGCATATGCGACATTGGCCACTCTTCTCTTTGAGTGCATATCTGCAATTTTGATATTGAAATGCTCGGCAGTGGACTGCTGAATATTTTCAATTGAGATACGCCCTGTTCCCGTAATTCCCTGCAGAGCCTCTTTAGCAAGCTCCTCGGTAATAGGTTTTTTAAAGACTTCCGCACGCATAATCACGCTATTAAGAGCACCCTCGAGCTCTCTAATATTCGTGTTTAAACGAGTAGCAATAAGGTAAGCAACTTCTAACGGAAGTTTGACGCCCTGTTGTTTGGCCTTCTGTAAAAGAATCGCGGCTCTTAATTCAAACTCGGCGGGCTCAATGGAGACGGATAGACCGGCTCCGAATCTTGAAATCAAACGCTCATCAAAGTCAGACAACTGGCGAGCATAGGTATCACAGGTCAAAATTATCTGCTTGTTTTTTGGAAGCAGAGCTTCAAAAATATTAAAGAGACGCTGCTGTGTTCCGCCGCGCTTGCATAAAAACTGGACGTCGTCGATCAGAAGAGCATCGAGATTTCTGTATTTATTGTCAAACTTTTGAATCTTCTCGTCAGAGTAGCGGCCGCCAGCAGACAGAGAAACGACCTCATTAATAAAGCGGTTCGCTGAGATGCACAAAAGATTGGTATTGGGATTATCCTCGAGGATCTTTCGGCCGACCGCGTGCATCAGGTGCGTTTTTCCTAAACCGACGCCGCCGTAAATAAATAAGGGATTGCAGCGCTCGCCGGGAAATTCCGCAACTAGCATTGCCGAACTTCTTGCGACGCGATTAGCGTTTCCGATCACAAAAGTGTCAAAAGTCAGACCGGAGTGAAGACCGCACTTGGTCGCAATTTCATCAATGGACTTAGGGGCTTTTTCCTCTTCCGGGAGAGTATTGGCAGGCCCGAGCAAAGGCTCGGAAATCATCGCGCCTTTGTTAGGGTCTTTCACCGTTATTTTAAGTTTTATCTCACGACCGCAGATTTCGGAGGCTTTTTCCTCAATATCTTTTTCATACTGCGCTTTGATGAATTTACTATGAGGAACAGAAGGTACTCTAATATTAATAATGTCAGGCTCGCTGTCCTCAGTGAATTCAACCTTTCCAAACCACGGAACGAAGACTTCTTCAGGAATAGTATTCTTGAGAAAGCCTAACACCGACTTCCAAACTTCATGCATTTAAGTTTCCGAGAATAACTTGTCGACTCTAAGTCTATTTTCAAACTAAACGATCATTGTACCTTATTTGGCGTTATCTCCTATTAAGATAATAGGGGTACAGCAGGTATAAATAAAAAGGCGCTAAACACCGTCTAAAACGCCTTAAGCCGCGATTGCTTAAATTTTGAGACAGGTTCCTTTGCTAATAGGAAGAGCGCTCAAAAGCGGGGGCTTCATAAAAAGCCGTAACAAAATAATTTCTTTTAATTTGACAAGTTACGTTCTAATGAAGTCTAATATGTGGTTTCTCAAATTAGGGGACTGGTCCCCTAAAGCATTAGTAATTTTAGTTTTTGCGGCCGTTCGCCTGGCCGATTTAAAAGGAATAAAAATGGCAACAAAACGTACATATCAGCCTTCTAAGGTTAAACGTGCTCGTACACACGGTTTCCTCGTTCGCAGCCGTACACGCGGCGGCCGTAAGGTGCTTGCTGCTCGTCGTCGCAAAGGACGTCACGTTTTAGCTCTTTAATCCTTAAGGATTATTCAAATTAACGATGGCGTTAGGGGGCCGGGCTAATTCTTTTCCTCAAAAAGCAAAAATCAAGAAGTCTCAGGATTTTTTGACCGTTTTAAAAGCAAGAGGGAAAGGAGTCGTTAGACTTTCTGGACAATGGTTCGAGTTGAAGGCAGTCCTTACCCAAGGAAAAGTCTCCTCAAGATTCGGTCTTACGGTCGGAAAACATTTTTCTAAGCGTTCAGTAGACCGAAATCTGGTGAAAAGAATATTGAGGGAAGCCATTAGGCACTCGGTTCTTACTCATCCCGCTGAGTCCCCTTCCGCACTCCAAAGCCGAACATTCGTTCTCCGCTTAAAAAAGAAAGTTCCGCCTGCAGAAGGCGCCTGTCTAAACTCTCTTAAAAAAGAATTATCGGAGGATGCGAACCGACTGTTGAGCCAGTTAGAGGCAAGAATTCAGGTTCTTGATCAAGGAAAAAAAGATGATTAAAAATCTCTGTCTTTTCATGATCAGGGGTTACCAGTTTCTTTTTTCGCCTTGGGTTGGCCACAACTGTCGGTTTCTTCCTACCTGTTCTCAATATTCCTATACATCCATACAGCGATTCGGTGCCCTCCGAGGAGTTTGGCTCACGTTTTTCCGAATTCTCCGCTGCAATCCCTTCGGGGGAAGCGGAATTGACGAAGTTCCTGACAAATTCAAGTGGAATTGTTGGTGCCGGGATTGTTCGGATCAGGAATCTCAGGCGTATTTTTTTCAATCTAAATTAGAGAAATCAAATCATGGGAAGTGATATTCAAAGAGCCCTCCTATGGATTCTTTTCGGTCTTTCCGCCTTTATGCTGTACGACCGTTGGGAAGTCTACAACGGCCGCCCGTCTTTCTTCGGGGCTGAAACCCAGCAGGTTGCGACGACGGAAGCACCTAAGAATGAGGCAGCCCTTCCGAGCCAGTCGCAGACAGCATCTCTGCCTGCTGAAGCTAAAACAGCAGTGAAGGCTGAGCCGATTCAGGTTGAAACAGACCTCCTCAAGCTTTCCTTTGATCCGGAAGGTGCCGTCATCATCGGTTCTGAACTTCGAAAAGAAAAACAGACCATTCCTTGGACGGATACCGGCCTTGTCGGCATGATTCTCGGAAACAAGGCTGAAACGCCTGCTGATGTGGTTCTTTTTACGGAACAAAAAGGAAGAACTTATTTAGCGCAGACTGGTTTAATCGGCGGTCCTTACCCGACTCATAAGACTCAATTTAAATTAGTCCCCGGTCCGCTCAAGATGGCTGACGGTCAGGACAATCTCACCGTTAAGTTTGAAGGCGAATCCGGCGGTGTTAAAGTCATTAAGAGCTTCACGTTCGAACGCGGTCATTACGGCATCAAAGTTTCTCATGAAGTGGTTAATAACACGGCATCCGAGATCAAGCCGTCTGTTTACTATCAGCTGACTCGCGACGGTGAAAAGCCTGAAGGCGAAAGCACCATGGTCAACGCCTATACCGGTGCCGCTGTTTACACCGATAAGGATAAGTTCCAGAAGGTCAGTTTCTCTGACATTGCCGACGGGGATAAAGATTTCCAGGCAAAAGCAGATAACGGCTGGATTGCCATGATTCAGCACTACTTCGTCTCTGCTTGGGTTCCGACACAAGGCGTAGAACGTGAAAACTACACGAATACGGTAGGCGAGAAGCTTTATGCCGTAGGAAGCATCCAGCAGATGGATACGATTGCGCCTAACTCCTCTAAGACAATCGAAGCAACGCTCTACTCCGGTCCTCAGGATCAGACCCGTCTTGATGCTATTGCTCCGGGGCTGTCCTTAGTTGTGGATTACGGCTGGCTCACTTTCTTAGCTAAACCGATTTACTGGCTTCTTTCCTTCCTTTACGGAATTGTCGGTAACTGGGGCTGGGCGATTGTTCTGCTGACCTGTATCGTTAAGGCCATTCTCTATCCGCTCTCCTTGGCCGGCTACCGCTCTATGGCTAAGATGAAAGATCTCGGTCCGCGTATGAAAGCGCTTAAAGAGAAATACGGCGACGACAAGCAGCGTCTTAACATGGCAATGATGGAGATGTACAAGACAGAGAAGATCAATCCTGTCGGCGGCTGCCTCCCGATTGCATTGCAGCTTCCCGTCTTCTTAGCCTTGTACTGGGTGCTTCTGGCTTCTGTTGAACTGAGAGATGCTCCTTGGATTTTCTGGGTTACTGACTTGGCAGCTCCCGATCCTTGGTTCATTCTTCCGATTCTTATGATCATCACGATGGTCATTCAGTTCAAACTGAACCCGACCCCTCCTGATCCTGTCCAGGCAAAAATGATGGCCATTATGCCGTTTGTCTTCGGTATTATGTTTATCTTCTTTGCCTCCGGTTTGGTCCTTTACTGGCTTGTCAACAATATCTTGTCGATCATTCAGCAATATGTTGTGAACAAACAAATAGAGGCAGACAGAATAAAACGGCAGTCTAACTAATAAAAATCGGGTCCTTCTCTCTGAGTCGGACCCGAATTTTTTTTTGCGCCACTTTTGGTTTTATTTTTTTTGCCAATAAACCAAAAGCAGAATCGGCCAGACCCAAACACTGATGATCCAAAGAATTAAGGAGACAGCGGTCACAGGTTTGGTCGAATTTCGGGTAATGAAACAAAGTATTCCTGCACCGAGCACAGACCATGCAAGGATTAAAATGTAGGCCGTTGCTCGGGCAGTGTAAGAGTCACCGATGAAGCTGCCTACCCAGGCGGCGATCGGGAGTGCGATTAGGACAGCGATTGCGGCTCCGACTAGACGGGACAATTCGTTGTTATTCTGCTTCAAACTCATTCTTAGGTATCTAAATGTCTTTAGTGAAAACTTCACCAATCATAGCAATAGCAACCGGAAACGGAAACGCGGGTGTTGGTATCGTTAGAATCTCCGGCGAGGAAGAAGACGTCAAAGCTCTTTTCCAGAAGATGTTCCCGGGAAAAGAAATAAAACCTCGCTACGCAGAATTGCTTCCAATCAGAGACACTCAGGGTCAAATATTGGATACCGGAATTGTGATTTATTTTCGGGCCCCCTTTTCTTATACGGGAGAATCTGTACTTGAACTGCAGGTTCACGGAGGCAGAGTTCTTCTTAACTGGATTGTTCAGGAAGTGCTTATCTTCGGGAAAGAATTCGGCTTGAGACAGGCTCTGCCCGGTGAGTTTACGGAGCGCGCTTTTTTGAATGGGAAAATTGACCTAGTTCAAGCTGAGGCTGTAGCAGATCTTATCGAAGCAAATTCCCGTAACGCCGCAAAAGCAGCATCTCGTTCTCTAACCGGAGAGTTTTCTAATAAGGTTAATGCATTAAATGATGCGTTAATTAATCTTCGAGTTGAAGTTGAAGCTATTTTAGATTTTCCTGAAGAAGAAATTGATTTCTTGTCTGAATACCAGAGTCAGGAGAAATTAGAGGATATTCAGAATAGATTAGAGAGCGTTCTGGATTCCGCGCGTCAGGGCGAGATCTTGCGAGACGGTCTGAGAGTTGCTCTCGTTGGCGAGACCAATGTTGGCAAGTCCAGTCTTTTGAACTATTTAGCAGGCGAAGAAATTGCTATTGTTTCTGATATTGCCGGTACTACTAGAGATAAGATTCAAACTGACTTAATTATTTCCGGAGTTCCTTTCCACTTCGTAGATACGGCCGGTATTCGTGAAACAGAAGATCGAATTGAACAGATTGGTATCGAAAGGACGAAGCAGGAGATATCCAAAGCAGATGTTATTTTAGAAATTCGAGATATTAGAGATCAGCAAAATAAGAATAAAGACTCGATGCAAACAGCTCTGAAAATGATTAAAGGGAAAGATGTTCCTATCATTACTGTTTTGAATAAAGTCGATCTTATCTCAACTCCTCTTCCGAACACAAAAGATGTTTCACGTGGAACGATCATTGAAACCTCAGCTGTCACCGGAAAAGGGATGCAGGAATTGAAATCCGAACTTCTGAAACTGGCAGGTTTTTCAGAAAATCAGTCAATCTATATGGCTCGAGAGCGTCATATCCATAACCTGCTTAATGTAAAAGAATCGTTAAAGAGAGCCGCTTCTTACCTTAACTCAACTAGCCCTCAATTGGAGTTATTTGCAGAAGAATTAAGAGGAGCTTCCGATGAGCTGGGAGAAATTACCGGGAAGATTTCTTCTGACGATCTTTTAGGAAAAATCTTTAGTGGTTTTTGTATTGGCAAGTAAGCTGTTTCACGTGGAACAAAAAGATGAGTTATTGTTATCCAAATGAATACGAAGTAATTGTTGTTGGCGGAGGAAATGCCGGAATTGAAGCGGCAGCCGCCTGCGCAAGAATGAAAGCTAAAACGCTTTTAGTAACCCATAATTTGGACAATTTGGGCCAGCAATCTTGCAATCCATCTATTGGGGGCATCGGAAAAAGCCATTTAGTTAAAGAAGTTGATGCCTTAGATGGTTTAATCGCAAAAGCTACGGATTTTTCCGGTATTCAATTTAGGGTTTTAAATGCGTCTAAAGGTGCAGCCGTTCGCGCTACGAGAGCACAAATTGATCGGCGTCTCTATAAATATCAGATGCGGACAAGAATCGAAGCAATAGAAAATTTGTCTTTGATTGAGGAAGCTGTTGACGCCCTGCTTCTTGAAAACGGGAAAGTTGCCGGTGTCTATTTACGATCAGGAATCTCGATAAAGGCTAAGGCAGTCGTTTTGTGCGCCGGTACCTTCTTGAACGGTAAAGTATTTATCGGACAAACTTCATACCTTGCCGGCAGATCCGGTGACCCTTCTTCGGTAAATTTAGGAATTAATCTGGCGGAGCTAGGGTTACCTAAAGCTCGTTTGAAGACAGGCACACCTGCGCGATTAGACGGAAGAACAATCGATTTTTCTAAATGTGAAAGGCAGTTGGGCGATTCCGAGCCGGTGCCGGTCTTCTCTTACATGGGTTCGCCTGAGGATCATCCGCAGCAAGTGCCTTGTTGGATAACAGATACGAACCAAACGACTCATGACTTTATTAGGAAAGGTTTAGACCGTTCGCCTTTATTTACAGGTGTTATTGAAGGGATAGGTCCTCGTTACTGTCCTTCAATCGAAGACAAAATTCACAAGTTTGCTTCTAAAAATTCCCACCATGTCTTCTTAGAGCCGGAAGGGTTAAATACTTATGAGTATTATCCCAACGGAATTTCAACAAGTTTGCCTTACGACGTTCAGGTGAATTTCATTCATTCCATTAAGGGCTTGGAAAATGTACACATCATAAGACCCGGTTACGCGATTGAATATGATTATTACGATCCTACCCATTTGAAAGACAATCTTGAAAGTAAAGAATTTGATAATTTATTCTTGGCAGGTCAGGTAAACGGTACTACCGGCTACGAAGAGGCCGCGGCCCAAGGCTTGATGGCGGGTATCAATGCAGTTTTAAAAATTAGAGATGAAGAGCCTTTCCTGCTCCGCAGAGATCAAGCTTATCTCGGTGTGATGGTAAATGATTTGATCACCAAAGGCGTGAATGAACCGTACCGTATGTTCACCTCGCGGGCAGAATATAGGCTGAGCCTGAGGGAAGATAACGCAGATGAACGACTTACTGAGATCGGTTATAAGCTTGGAGTTGTGTCAGAAGAGCGCTGGAAATTCTTCCAAGAAAAAAGAGAGCGGTTAGCAAGAGAGACAGAACGTCTTAAAAGTATTTGGGTGAACCCCGGTGTACTGGATAAATTCAGCTTAGAAGAAGTTGTGGGCGCTGAACTTTCTAAGGAATCACAACTCTATGTAATGCTGAAACGACCGGAAGTAGATTATCAAAAACTCAAATTATTGAAGACAAAAGACGGAGAATCGCTTCTGCCTCCGCCCTATCTTTCGGACGAAGACGCTGAAACGCTTACGACTAAAGTTAAGTATTCCGGCTATGAAGACAAACAAAAAGCCGAAGTTCAGAAGAACTTGGAAAAAATAGAGACGGTTATTCCAGAAGATTTTGATTACGATTCTGCAAAGGGCCTGTCGTTTGAAATCACACAAAAATTGAAAAAGATCAAACCGAGAACACTTGGGGAGGCTTTAAATATTTCCGGGGTGACACCTGCGGCGATTTCTATCCTTCTCGTTTATCTGAAACGATACCGAGGAAAGAAGGAGTAAATATGGAAAAGAATCGAGAAGAACTCATCCAAGGATTGGAAAGGCTCGGGATAACAGCCGGTGAAGAAGAGGTTTCAAAGTTGATTTCTTTCTCCGAGCTGTTGCTGAAATGGAATAAAGTTTATAACCTTACAGCGATTCGAGACGAAGGGGACGTAATTAGAAAACATCTGTTGGATTCTTTGACGCTACTTCCTTATTTCAAGTTGTACGGATCAGAAGTAGGTTGCAGAACTTTGGACGTTGGGTGTGGCGGGGGATTACCTGCTATTCCCTTGTCAATCTTCTTGAAAGATTTTGACTTTAATTTAATCGACACGGTTAATAAGAAAATAACTTTTGTCCGACAAGCGGTCATTCAACTGAAACTTCCGAATGTCAATGCTTTTAATGAAAGAGTTGAAAATTTTCATCCATTAAAGCCTTTTAATTTAATTAGTTGCAGAGCATTCTCTTCATTAGCAAGCTTCGTGATGTTAACTGAGCACTTAATTGACGAGAATGGACGATGGCTAGCCATGAAAGGCAAGTATCCGGTCGAGGAAATTAACGAGCTTCCGGCCGGTGTTGGTGTGGAGAAAGTGATAGAGCTGAAAGTTCCTTTCCTGGATACTGAAAGACATCTGATAGTTTTAAAGAAGAAATAAGGAGCTTAAAGTTCGCTTCAATTTTTATTAAGGAAGATGTAACTCAACATCGTCCCTTTATTTGTGAGTTGCGGTGAACAATCGCAGCTCACAAGAAAATGCTAACGCTTAATGAGATTTCAGACTGCGTTCGTCGAACCGGAAATTGTTACTTCGCTTCCTTCCGAAGGAAGTGCATCATAAAAGACGCCCATGCCGATGGGCTGCCCATTGAAATACAGAATATTATTTTGAAAACTCAGACAGTCAGGTGCAGGATTGGTACTTAGACGCGGCTTAGGCTTTACCTGTGGTGTTTTGCACCATGTGGCCGTTCTCGGAAGCATCTTTGCAAATTCTGCATTTGTGAAATCAATGCGCGCTTTAATTTCTTCTTTGTAGGCATCCAAGCCTTTTGTGAGTATGGCATGCATTGAAGGAGGCAAAGATCGATTGCGGAGCATCGTCTCAAGTTCCCTATCAGTGAGGTCGGAGGCCCTAGGGACGTGTGTGAAGCGTGTGATCTTTGCGTGAGGAAGCAGCTTATGGACGTCTTCATACATTCCGCCTAGCCGTCCGACACCTACGGAAATAATTTCCACTTCGTTGTTTAGTGAATGTTTCCTCAGGAAGCTTTGCATCGGCAAAGCCGGCGTGTACCCCCAGACAGGAAAAATCAGGACGATCTTTCGGTAATTGTCCAAATCTATGTTCAACGGTGAGATGGGAGGAAGTTCTCTCTTCTTTCTGTGACTCTCTTAGAGTTTCCCGAGAAACTATAGAAAATCGCTAACTCTTTTTCTTTTGCGCTTAGGACTGCTGCCGGATTAAAAAAAGAAAAACCGGCGAGAATCGTTAATAAGGCGCGACGCGTTATCGATTTCATTATTTCCAGAATTCCTATAGCCTTCCCCTCGCCTCTTCGGATTAGGAGAAGGCGCGAGTCCAGAGTGAGCTTAAATCAGAGAGGAACAAGCACGCTAACCTCACATTCTTGTGGCTTGCTTATTGAGGTCGTTGGTTAATGTCTTGAAGATGTTCTCGAGGCAGACATCAAAGGCGCTCACGGCTCCCGGCATATCGTCTGTTGGCGTGTTCTGTGTTTGGCTGTAGGTTTCATGGAAAACCAGTTTGCCGGAAACGCTTGCCACCACAGAAACTTCCATTTCGACGACAGCTGCAAACGGTTTCTTAACAGCATTGATGAAGAACTTGGAAACAAAGACCGTGAGCTGATAAGCAGGTGTACTGATGGAATTAGGAGAAAGGACAACATTCCATGGTCCACAGTCTTGTATGACTTCGCGTAAGCCGTCTCCGATGAGGTTGCCGGGATTAGATGAAAACCTATTGATGTCTGTGTTGTAGATTCGGTTGTCCTTAATTAACACATAGCAGCGCGTACTGTCATAGGGAGACGCAATCATAGGGGAATTGATGCGCACACTGGAGAGACGGCGTTTCGGTGCTCTGCAGTCCTGAGTGTTTAGATTCGCAAGAAGTGTATAGAGCTTCAGCGGAGGTCTTTCAGGGAGGATTGAGCAGCCGGCTAGTCCGGTTAAAAGTCCTAAAGCAAGAGTTCTTCTCTTCATAAGCGTGCCTATTTATTAACTTGGAAGGGTTCTGCTGTCTTTGGCGCTGGTGCTAAAAACTCAGAGGCGGAACCCGAAATATTGTTCGTAAGATTCTTTAAATTTTGTGCGATCTTACTTAAGTTCATAAGCGTAACCGTTACGTCGTAACCATTGTTAGAAACCATCTGATTTAGATTACGAGATAAGTTTGTCAGGTTGGTTACGAGCTGTTTAGTCTCAGCTTTTTGACTGAGGTTGCCGATTTGCTCAGCAGATTTATCCAGCTGCGCAATGAGTGTGTTCAGCTGGTTGATGTCGAACTGATTGATCTTGTTGTCAGCTTGGTTAAGTAGGTTGGAAAGAGAGCTTCCAAGTTTATTAAAGGAGGACGGATCAATTCCGTTCGCGATCCTCTCAAGATTAGCAATGAGAGATTGGATCACGGGGACGGTTTCCTGGAGATCTTTGTTGATATTTAAAGAATCAAGACTGGCAAGGAAGCCTTTGACATTTTCAACAATTTCATTGCTCAAGCTTGGAGCTGACGGAATGAACAAATACTTAGGTTTCCAATCAAAAGGAACACGATCTGCGGGATATTTCTTCGGATCCAGGAAATCTACAGAGAGATACAAGGAGCCGGTGATGCCCGCAAGCTGTGTTTGGATTCTCAGACCGTGATTAATATAGTCCTGAAGGTGGGATTCAACTTCCTTTCCAGCCAGTTCCATTCTCATTCTTACAACGGCAACAGCTTTGGTCTCAGAAAGAATTTCTTGAGAAGAAGACGGATAGGCTTCCGTCGATAAGAGAATCTCTTGAACCTGTCCGACCTGGATACCTCTAAATTTAACCGGGGCTCCGACTTCTAGTCCGCTGATAGAAAATTGGAAATACGTCTCCATTTCTGCGTACGGCTTTCCAAGGCTCGGGCCGAGAAGTATAAGGATAGAGGCGATTGCCGCTGCAATGGCAGCGACTACAAACAGGCCCAATCTGAAATAATTTGTTTTAACTCCCATTTCTACTCCGCATCAGGTTGAGCATTAAAAAATTGTCTAACCCACGGGTTAGGAGAATTTTTTTGTAAGTCGTTAGGTGCCCCGTCGGCGATGATGGAACGTGTTTTTGGATCAAGCATGATGCATCTGTCTGCGATTCTAAAAATACTTTTCAATTCGTGACTGACAATGACGAAAGTTGCCCCTAGATTGTCGCGAAGTTTGCGTATTGTTTGGTCTAAGTTGGCCGCAGTTATAGGGTCAAGTCCTGCGCTTGGTTCGTCTAATAGAAGAATAGTTGCTCCGAGAGACAGGGCTCTGGCTATGCCGGCTCTCTTGATCATGCCTCCGGAAAGTTCCCCGGGAGTTAAGTTGGCCGAACCGGGCATCTCCATAGCGTTCAGAAGCATTTGTGCAGTTAGGTTTCTGGCTTCTAAGGGTAGTTTTGAAAATTGATCCAACGGGAAACGGACGTTTTCCAAAACAGTTAGAGAACCGAACAAGGCTCCGCTTTGGTACATGATGCCTAAGCTTCGCTGAATTTCAGGAATTTCTTTTCCCGAGTTGATAATACTTTTTCCTCGAATAAGTATGTCTCCGGCCATGGGCGGATTCAAACCGATGATAGTTTTCATCAACGTGGATTTTCCGCAGCCGGACCCTCCCATTATGAAAACAATTTGTTTTTCATAAATATCGAAAGATACATTCTCTAAAAGAATCTTTCCCGGCCAACCCATCGTGAGGTTACGCACACTTATTACGGATTTCTTAGAGGTGTCCATCATATTCCCAACCTGTTAGTCAGAAGAGCTGCAGCACCGTCGATCACGACAATCCAAATAATGCTTTTAACAACGGATTTCGTCGTAGAAGAACCGACGGCAGCTGCACCGGCACCGGTGTTCATACCGCATTGACACCCGATAAGTGCAATTACAAAACCGAAAATTACAGCCTTCACTAACCCGAAAACAATATCGGTCACAGTCACGGATTTAAGTAGCTGTACATAAAACTGTGTATACGTAATGTCGTACATTGCCATGACTAGACCTCCTCCAAGGATCCCTAGGATCGTGGCAAAGACAGACAATAGCGGCACGACAAGGGAGGAAGCGATCAGGCGAGGAACGACTAAAAAGTACATTGGGCTCAGGCCGAAGGTCGTTAATGCATTTAATTCTTCATTAACTTTTTGAGTTCCGAGCTGGGCTGCGAAGGCAGAACCACTTCGACCGGCAAAGAGGATTGCGGTCATAAGAGGCCCCAATTCTCTTGTCATCGCAATTCCGATACCATTGACTACGAAAATAACGGCTCCGAAAATTTGAGCAACTAAGGCCGTTTCAAAAGCGATAATGACGCCCATTAAGAAACCGATAAGGCAGATAATGCCTACGGCTCTGCTGCCGGCCTCATCTGAGACGGAGAGAATTTCTCCGAAACGGATTTGAGACGGATGCAGCAACACGTCTGTCAGAGCGCAGCATGCCGAACCTAAAAAAATGATGCTTTGCTTGGTGGAAGAGGCAGCGTCGTAAAGCCATTTTCCGAGACTGCTTACAACGCCTAGAGATTTTTTCTCGACCGGTTTCGGAGAAAAATTCTTCAGCATTGTGTTGTAAAGCGTTTCAATGCTGGCCGATACGTTGATAAGTTTAAAAGCGTCAGGTCTCGACCGCAGCTCGTATAAGAGTGTCAAACCGGACTCATCACAAAAGGTAAGGTCCGATGCGTCAAAAATAGTCTGTCCTGAACTTTCCGCTCCGAGGACCTGCTCCCATATTTTCACAGAGGTCTCTGCAGTGAGAGACGGCGGGAGTTTGACCGAAAGTTGCTTATCCATCTAGTTAATAGAAATTTAGTTCAGTAGATGCAGAAATTCTAGCCTCCCTGGTATCCATCTCCCTCGGAGAGTGTGTAGATTGGGTTATTCCGGATTCTGATAAGAGTATTCGGTCGCCGCCGTACAAAGGTGAAAAGTTATGTCTGTCATTACTAAAAATTCAGGTTCGACGCACGATATTAATAAAAAATCTGAATAATATCTGCGAAAATTTCT
>OOAQ01001398.1_pt1 | contig 17013 bp, 16 predicted proteins | sample 1671051 | NCBI WGS metagenome assembly OOAQ01 (sample SAMN06348117, study PRJEB24527) | human gut metagenome | biome: human gut; feature: ankylosing spondylitis patient; material: feces | host: Homo sapiens | place: China | collected 2015-10
CCTCCACATGGGGGTCTGCGCCGAACTCCAGATAGATCTTATCGGTGTAGTCGATGAGCTCCTGAGCGAACTCCTCGCCGATGAGGCTGGGCAGGTCGCCGCCGACCTCATAGGACAGACTCAGCTTGCCGTCCGAGAAGGCACCGGCACCGGAGAAACCGGTGGTGATGGCGCAGGTGGGGCGGCAGTTGACGCAGTGGCCAAGCTCTGCCTTGGGGCAGTGGCGCTTTTCCACCGGCTTGCCTTTTTCCACCAGAAGGATCTTCTTTTTGCTGCCGTGGCGCAGCAGCTCCACGGCGGTAAAGATGCCGGCCGGGCCGGCGCCAACGATGATCAGATCGTACTTTTCCATTGTTCTATAATCCTTTGCTGTATTTGATAAAAACCATCTCAGGCCGCACTGCGGCCGGTTCCCCCGATGGGGAGCTTTTATGCGGGCTTGTTTTACGGGTCGTCTTCCTGCTCCACCTCAGCGCTCTCGTCCACATGGTCGAGTTCGACGGCAGTGGCTTCCACATCGGCATGGGCGACCTCCGGGGCGACGACGCCGTCGCCGTTCAGGTCTTCCCCGGTGACGGCTTCCAGCATGGACTGCGTCTCCGGGTGCAGCTTCAGGAACCGCTTCACCGCGATGACGGTGTACAGCGCACTGAGCAGGTTCAGCGCACCCTCCACGATGAGGATGACGCCGATGGCCATGACCAGCGTTTCCATGGTGCCGAAGGGGTCGAGGATCATGACGATGCCCAGCACGATGCTCAGCACAGCCAGCAGCAGGAAGCCTTTCCAGCTGGGATACTGGCACTTGCGCAGCTCCAGTGCGTTCTGGATGCGGCCCAGACTGTCGAAGATGACGAACAGGCCGAAGACGATGGGAAGGATGCGCACCACGATGTCGCTGCGGATGATGAGGAACGCACCCAGCCCCAGACAGACCAGACCGGAGATCAGGGTCAGCTGGCTCTGGAAGACACCGCGCTCCACCCCAAAGTAGCGGACGAGCTGCACCGCTGCGCAGGCCAGCACCACGCCGCCCAGCGCATAGCAGACGATGTTCATTGCGGTGCCCGGCACCAGCAGCAGGAAGATGCCCAGCCCCAGATAGAGGATGCTCATCAGGACCAGATTCCATTTCAACTTCTTTCCCATAAAACAGTCACGTTCCTTTCTCAATTTGGAGAATGCCGGCTCCGCTCACTGCATGGCAGGAGCTTTGTTGTACATGGGTTCGATGATCTTTTTGTCCAGACGGGCAAAGAAGACAAAACTCAGCGTCACGCTGACCAGCTCGGCGATGACGAACGACCACCACACCAGGTTGACGTTGCCGGTCTGGCTCAGCAGCCAGGCGGCAGGCAGCAGGACGACCAGCTGGCGGCAGACGGAGACGATGAGGCTGAACATGCCGTTGCCCAGCGCCTGGAAGGTGGAGGACAGGATGATGCTCATGCCGGCCAGCAGGAAGTGGAAGCAGATGGTGCGCATGGCCGGGATGCCGATGGCCAGCATCGCGTCGCTGGCGGCGAAGAAGCTCAGCAGCTTGTCCGGTGCAAACTGGAACAGGCAGAAGCCGATGAGCATGATGCCCTCTGCGTAGCACATGGCCAGCTTGATGGTCTTTTTGACGCGGTCGGGATTACGGGCGCCGTAGTTGTAGCTGATGATGGGCACCATGCCGTTGTTCATGCCGAAGATGGGCATGAACACGAAGCTCTGCAGCTTGAAGTAGACGCCGAAGACGGCGACAGCCGTGGCCGAGAAGGCCATCAGGATCTGGTTCATGAAGAAGGTCATCACGCTGCCCACGCACTGCATGGCGATGCTGGGCAGGCCGACGACATAGATGCGCTGGATGGCTTCTGCACTGGGGCGGAAGCCGCGCCAGCTGATCTGGATGTCGGGATTCTTCTTCAGATTGAAGAAGATGGCGACACCGGCGCCGCAGAACTGGCCGACGACTGTGGCCACTGCCGCGCCGGTGGTGCCGGACAGGGCCTCACCGCAGTAGCCGAAGATGAAGATGGGGTCGAGCACGATGTTCACGATGGCACCGATGAGCTGGCTGCACATGCTCAGGTTGGTGCGGCCGGTCGCGGCCAGCAGCTTTTCGCCCATGGTCTGCAGGAACAGGCCCAGACTGAACACGGAACAGACGGTCAGGTAGCGGATGCCCTGCTCGGCGATCTCCACATCACTGGTCTGCGCATAGAAATACGACTTCATGCAGGTCAGGCCGATGATGAAAAAGGCAGCAAAGCTGCACAGCGCCAGGAAGATGCCGTTTTCAGCCGTCCTGTTGGCGCGCTCCTGGTCTTTTTCACCCAGGCTCTTGGACAGCAGGGCGTTGACGCCGACGCCGGTGCCGACACCGACGGCGATCATCACATTCTGCAGCGAGAAGGCCAGCGAAACGGCGGTCAGCGCACCTTCGCTGACATGCGAGACGAAGATGGAGTCCACGACATTATAAAGTGCCTGGACCAGCATCGAGACCATCATCGGGATGCTCAGCTTGACGAGCAGCGGGTTGATGGCCATGGTGCCCATGATGTTTTCCTGGGCGGTGGGGGGATTGGTCTGCTTGTTTTCCACGATTTCTCCTTTTGACGTTTTTTCTCTATGCTTGAAACGTGGGCAGAGCGCCGAAGCACTCTACCCACGCAGCATCATTGTTTTTGACTTCGCAGCCCGGAACGGAGCGGTTACTTCTCCGCAGCCTTTTCCTTGGCGGCCACTGCGTCCAGGATCATCTTCACACAGGTCTCGCGGCCCAGGGCGGCGTTGATGGCAAGGTCGTAGTTGTGGGCATCACCCCAGCGGTTCTGGGTGTAGTAGTTGTAGTAGGCCGAGCGGTTGCGGTCGGTCTTCTCGATCTCTTCCTTGATGCCCTTCTCGTCGTGTGCCTTGACCAGAGGGTCGGTCTTGGCCAGCTCACGGCGCCACTCCACCGGCGCATAGATGAAGACGCGCAGCACGTCCTTGCGGTCCCGCAGCACATAGTCACCGCAGCGGCCCAGGATGACACAGGGGCCTTCCTCTGCCAGCTGCTTGATGATGCGGCTCTGCAGGATGAACACCTGATCGCCCAGCGGCAGCTCGTTGCCCATGGTGTACAGGCTGTACAGCAGGCTGTGGGTGTGGCGTTTCTCGCTGGCGGCAACAGCCTCCTCGGACAGGCCGGAGTGTTTGGCTGCCATGGTGATCAGTTCCTTGTCGTAGAGCTTGATGCCCAGAGCATTTGCAACATCCTCTGCGATGTAGTTGCCGCCGGTGCAGTACTCACGGCCAATGGTGATGATCGTCTTTGCCATAATGTGTTCCTCCTATGTAACAGTTTTTATCCCCGGAAAGCGTTTGGCGGGGGCGGGCCTAGCGGCCCGGCTGCCCGGTGCTCTGGGGGTCATTCTGAGGTGCGGCAGGCGGTGCTGCCGGGGGTCTGGGCGGCGCGGGCAGGCGGACTTCCGCGACCCGCATCCGGCCGGTCTGGTCTACGGCGTAAACGCTGCACCGCCCGCCTGCGGCCAGCTGTTCGGGCGGGAAGCACAGGCCCCCGTCCGGGGTGCGCTCCATCCGGCGGAACGTCCGGTGGGCCGTGGTGGCATGGGCGATGCCGTCGTGCAGGGTGTAGGCGGTCCAGCCGGAGAAATCGTCCGGCAGCGGGTCGCGCTGGCCCCGCTGCTCGAAGTAATAGCAGCGGCCATCCTCGCTGCGGGCCAGGTCGCAGCGGACGCGGTTGGGCAGGTCGGCGGCTGCATCTCTGGGCTTGCGCCGCAGGGCGATGGCCCGGCCTGTGAAGTAGCGCAGGAAATCCGACAGCGCCATGGTGCAGTTGACGGAGCCGTCGCTGTCGGCGGTGGGGTCGTTGAGCAGGACATAATCGGCCATCACGGCGTCGTCGTGGCCAAAGCCCCGCAGCCCCATCCAGATGCCCACCGGGTCACGCTGGCCCCGGATGCGGCGCTCGACCCGGACGGCAACGGGGCAGTCGTCGTGGATCTGGGTGCGCAGGTCCTGCAGGTCCATCCAGGCCTGCCAGCAGGGAAAGCCGCAGCAGCCTGCGGCAGCCGCTGCAAAGGCGGCGTTGCCGGTGCTCCGGGTGGCGTTGTCCTCCATGGCGTAGGCCACCTCTTCGGGCAGGATGTCCTCGCCCCAGCGGTTCATCAGCGCTGCCATGACGAGGGGCAGGTCCATCTCCCGGCCAAAGCTGGGGTCGTGGGCGGAGAGGCAGTATTCCGGCAGGTAAAGCCGCCGGTTCAGTGGCCGGCCCTCGTGCTTTTCCCAGGTCAGGGGGCGGACAGCGGCGGACAGCAGCCGCACGGCAGGGGTGGATTTGTCGTCGTTGGTCGAGAGGTTGACCTGCAATTGGATGCCGGTGCCGCCGCCCGGCGTGGCCACGGTAACGGTGTCCCCCAGCAGGAAGATCATCCCGTCCTCGCTCTGGGCGTTGATGCTGCAGCGGGGGTAATCCGGGGCCCACTTGCCAAAGCTCATCCAGCCGGTCCAGGTGTTCCCAGCATAGACCCGGCAGCGCACCTCCACCATCGTGTTATGAGGGGCGCTGGCGTTCCAGCTGACGTTCAGGTTGCAGAAAGCCGGCATCGCGAACTCCGGCGTGGTGTAGCTGCCGTAGGGCAGATACCGCCCGGCGGAGCTGTCCAGCACCAAAGCGCCGCTTTCCAGCGCGACATTGTCCAGCGCGCCGCGGGAGAAGGTCTCGGTGCCCTGCAACACGAGGTTATTTCGTTGTTCCATCGCACGGTTCTCCTTTGCGCATCGGTGAAAGATCAGTGTTCGGTGCCGTCCGGCTCGTCTTCGCCGTATTCCTCCCGGAGGGCGGCGTCCAGCGCGGCGTCGTGCAGCTTCTGGAGACTCTCCTCGATGTGGAAGACGCGGTTCACGTCGCCGTAGACGATCTGGCAGCAGACCTCGGTCTGGAACCAGAAGCCGAAGATGAGCATCAGGAAGATGCCCAGCGGCATGCACAGGATGACGACGCCCCAGAACAGGATGGTCACGATGGCGGACGCCAGCGCGTGGGGCAGGAAGGCGATCATGCAGTTCAGGCAGTTCTTCAGCGTCTGGTGGAAGGGCTGGTCCAGCAGGACCACCTGCGGCCACATGTAGGCGAACAGCATGTGGAACAGCACCAGGTTCAGCACCGTGGCCACCCACATGGGCAGGCCGACGTTGGTGCCGTGGTACAGCATGTTGAAGCAGAAATAGACGAGGAAGATCTGGATGGTGATGACGGTGCAGTAGACGATGCCGGGCAGGATGGCGGCTTTGAAGTTCCGCTTGAACGCGCGGCGGTAGGTAGTCCACCAGTAGCCCGCTTCATCGCGCAGGGCGCGGAGCACGGTGTCGTACATGCCCGCCAGTGCGGGGCCGGCCAGGATGCCGCCCGCAATGGCGCTGACCACCATGACGGTGAGGTTGTTCATCAGAAAACCGACATACACCAGGCAGATGACCGGCAGAAAGCCGATGCAGGTGAGCAGATTGGCCAGGAACATGCCGGACATGTCGCGCCCGACCAGCTCAAAAAAGCGGCCGATGCCCGTTTTGCGGGGGGTGTCCTTCTCGACGCCCGGCCCGGCCTTGCGGAAATCATTTGCAGAAGGAAAAAGACCCATTTTGTTTCGAACCCTTTCTGGTTTGGCACGGTGCCGCAGGGCAGAAGGAAAAGGAACTGCCCATTGTGCTACCTTTCTTTCTATAAATATACCCGGATTTTGTGAATTTTGCAAGCCATCCGGCCCTTCATTTGTAAAAAAAGTGTTTCGGCTCCCATTTTCGCCCAAAGTGTGGTACAATGAAACAGGCTTTTCAGGCCAGAAGGAGGAAAGTTTCATGAGCATTCTTCGCACGATCGCGATGTTTGTATATCTGTTTGGCTATATGATCGTCCACTACGGTGTGCTCCGCCGGGCCGAGCGCGCCCTCGCCGCCGGGGACATGGGTACCGTGGAGCAGATCATCAACAAGCATATCCCGCACTGGAGCCGGGGCATCCTGAAGGTGACCGGCGCACAGCTGGTGGTGGAAGGGCAGGAGAACATCCCCAAGGACGGCCCCTGCGTCTTCGTGGGCAACCACCGCAGCTATTACGACATCCCGCTGCTTCTGGCGGCGCTGGATGCGCCCCACGGCATCCTGGCGAAAGAGGAGCTGGAAAAGATCCCTCTGCTCAACCGCTGGATGAAGCTGCTGGGCTGCGTTTTCGTCAAGCGCGACGACATCCGCGCGTCCGTCAAGGCGCTGAACGATGCCACGGCCATCGTGGAGAGCGGCAAGAGCTTCGTCATCTTCCCCGAAGGCACCCGCTATAAGGGCGAAGAGGGCGGCGCAGGCGAGTTCAAGGCCGGTGCGTTCCGCATCGCCATCAAGACCGGTGCCCCGGTGGTGCCGGTGGCCATCTCCGGTGCCCGCGGCCTGTTCGAGGCCCACGGCAACCGTGCGACCCCCGGTTCCATCCGCATCCGCATCCTGCCGCCCATCCGGACGGTCGGCATGAGCAAGGCAGAGCAGAAACAGCTGCCCGAAGCCGTCCGCCAGACCATCCTCGCACAGCTTTAAGGAGAACTATGGCAAGCTATCGTTACGAACGCGACATCCAGCCCGGCGACCTCAGACCCCGCCGGGAAAAACAGTATACCCGGAAAGAACGCTGGGCCAACTGGTGGGATTATAACCTGAAGTGGGTGATCCTCATCGGCATCGCCGCGGCCTTTGTGGCGTACAACTTCATCGGGCAGTATTTCTTTACCACCAAGGCCGACTACAATGTGGCCGTGGTGGCTCCCTACTACCTGCCGGAGGATACCGTGAACGCGCTCCAGACCCAGCTTGCCCAATTCGGCGAAGACCGGAACGGCGACGGCAAGGTGGTCGTGACCCTGAACGTCTATACGCTGGACTATTCCGACGAGGAGACCCAGACCGAGAGCGCGGCCTACCTGACCATGGCGGGCACCACCAAGCTGGCCGCCGATGTGCAGGGCGGTCTGAGCGCGGTCTTCCTGCTGTACGACCCGGCGGGCTTTGAAGAGAGCACCGGTACCCTGCGCTACCTCGACGGCAGCCTGCCTGAACCCGGCAGCGACGGCGACTGGTGGAACATGGTCTACCGGTGGACCGACTGCCCCGCCCTGACCGGGCTGGACCTCGGTGAATACCAGGCCGACACCACCCACGCTCAGGGCGGCGACAGCCAGGAGTACATGGCGCAGTTCTACGTCGGGATGCGCGGTGCCTGGAACTCCGGCACCGCCGACAACCTCAAGGGCGGCGAAGAGTTCTGGCAGGCGCTGACTGCCGGGGCCGTCTCCACCGCCAGCGCGGAGGACTGACGCCATGCGGTTCCGCCTGATCAAGCGGGAGGCCGGTGCCCCCCGCCGCCTGCCCGCCCCGCCGCCCCCGGAGCCAAAACACGCCCCGCCCCGCGCCGCCGACCTCGACAACCCCTATGGCCGGTATTACGGGAAGGCGCGGAGCCGGGAAGACCTGCGAAAATGACCCGACAGAAGAGTCTCATCCGCCCGATGGCAGATGAGACTCTTTCGTTTTTCCAAAGCAAAATCTGAAAAAAACTCTGCACAGAACCGGGGCGGGGTTTGTTGTTTCTGTGTCCGGGTTATGGTATACTTATTCCGTATCATCTCCGGTATCATGAAAACAAAGGATGTGGAACCCATGGACGCACTGGACAAAGCCCGCCGGGAGATCGACACGGTGGACGCTGCGCTGGCCGCGCTGTTCGAGCGGCGGATGGCGGCTGTGCTGGCGGTCGCCGAATACAAAAAGGCCCACGGCCTGCCGATCTTCGATGCCGCGCGGGAAGCCGTAGTGCTGGACAAGGCCGAAGCGCGCATTCAGGACCCTGCCCTGCGCCCCTATTACCGCGACCACGTACAGCACATGATGGATGTAGCCAAGCAGTACGAGGCCGAGGTGCTTGGCCGGAACCGCGCCGCCTATCAGGGCGTGGAGGGAGCCTTTGCGCACATCGCGCTCAAGGCGCTCTTCCCCCATGCGGAGGCGGTCAGCTGCCCCACCTGGGACGAGGTCTTCGACGCGGTGGAACGCGGCGATGCTGCCCATGGCGTGGTCCCCTTTGAGAACAGCCACGCGGGCGATGTGTCCGCCGTGCTGGACCTGTGCTACAACCACCCCGCCCTGTGGGTCGTGGATGTGTACGACCTGCCCATCTCGCAGAACCTGCTGGTCCTGCCCGGCACCCCGCTGAGCGAGCTGAAGCATGTGTACAGCCACCAGCAGGCCATTGCCCAGAGCGAGACCTTCTTAAAACAGTTCCGCCTGCCGGCCACGGCCATGCCCAACACGGCCATGGCGGCCAAGTTCGTGGCCGAGAGCGGCGACCGGACGCAGGCGGCCATCGCCAGCGTGGAAACGGCGGCGCTGTACGGGCTGGAAGTTCTGGTGCCCAGCATCAACACCGATGGCGACAACACCACCCGGTTCATCGTCCTCAGCCGCGAAAAGCCCACGGCGGGCAACCGCTTCTCGCTGCTGTTCACGGTGGACAACAAGCCCGGCAAGCTGGCCGAGGTCATCCAGATCATCGGTGCCAGCGGCTACGATATGGAGTCCATCAAGAGCCGCCCGCTGCCCCATGTCCCCTTCGATTACTATTTTTACGTTGAGCTGGTGGGCGACCCCACCGCCGAAGAGACCGCCGCGCTGCTGCGCGCGCTGAACCATGTCTGCCGCACGGTACGGCTGTTAGGAGTGTACAACAAATGAGCGATTTTATCGGAACCAAGCTCACCATGAATCTGGGCGAGCGCAGTTATGACATCATCCTGAAGAACGGCGCACTGGAGAACCTGTACCAGTTCGCCCGGCTGGACCGCAGGGTGGCCGTCGTCACCGACAGCGGCGTCCCGGCCCAGTATGCCCAGCGGGTGGCCGACCAGTGCCGCGAGGCCCGGATCATCACGGTGCCCCAGGGCGAGGCCAGCAAGAGCTTCAAGATCCTGGAGAGCGTTTTACAGCAGATGCTCGATTTCAACATGGGCCGCGGCGACCTGGTCGTGGCGGTGGGCGGCGGCGTCGTGGGCGACCTGGCCGGATTTGCTGCCTCCATCTATATGCGGGGCATCGACTTCATCAACTGCCCCACCACCACCCTCTCGATGATCGATTCCTCCATCGGCGGCAAGACGGCGGTGGATCTGGGCGATACCAAGAACATCGTGGGTGCCTTCTGGCAGCCGAAACTGGTCATCGTGGACCCGGATACGCTGGCCACCCTCCCCCGCCGCCACTACATCAACGGCCTGGCCGAGGCGGTCAAGGCCAGCCTGCTGGCCGACCCGGAGCTGTTCGGCATCTTTGAAAAGGGCGACATCGACGGCCAGATCAACGAGATTATCTACCGCAGCCTGCGGTTCAAGAAAAACATCGTCGAGCAGGATGAGACCGAGCGCGGGATGCGCAAGGCCCTCAACTTTGGCCACACCATCGGCCACGGCATCGAGGCCGTCAAGGGCGTCAAGGGCCGCCGCACCGTGGGCCTGTTCCACGGCGAGTGCGTGGCGCTGGGGATGCTGCCCATGATCGAATCCAAGGCGCTGCAAAAGCGGGTGCGGGCGGTCTACCGCCGCCTGGGCCTGCCCCTGCGCACCACCTACAACAAAGAAAAGGTGCTGGCCGAGATGCTGCACGACAAAAAGGCGCAAGGCGGTCAGATCACCATCATCAAGGTGCCGGGTTTGGGCTGCTGGCGCGCTGAGACCATCCCGGTGGAAGGCCTGCGCCCCCTGCTGGGCATGGAGGAATGACCATGAAGAACACGTTCGGGTCTGCCCTCTCCCTGACCATCTTCGGCGAGAGCCATGGCCGCGCCATCGGCGCCGTGCTGGACGGCATGGCGGCGGGTGTGCCGGTGGATGAGGCGTTCCTCGCCGCCTGCATGGACAAGCGCCGGGCGCGGGGCGACGGCCTGTCCACCCCCCGCGTGGAGGCGGACCGGGTGCAGTTCCTCTCCGGTGTGGTGAACGGCCGGACGACCGGCACCGCCATCGCCCTGATGATCGAGAACCAGAACACCCGCAGCGGCGACTATGTCAGGACCGCCGACCTGCTCCGCCCCGGCCATGCGGATTACACAGCTTATGCCAAATACCACGGCTTTCAGGATGCGCGGGGCGGCGGACACTTTTCCGGCCGCATCACGGCGGCGCTGGTGGCGGGCGGTGCGGTGGTGCTGGGTGCCCTCGACCGGGCCGGCATCAACATCGTGACCCACATCGGGCGGTGCGCGGGCGTTGCGGACACCCCCTTTGCGCTGGATAACCCGGCGGCACTGGGGGCACAGGCCGAAGCGCTGCTGAGCCGGGGCGATGGCTTCGCCCTGCTGAACGGGGAAGCCGAAGAGCCGATGAAAGCGGCCATCCGCGCTGCAGGCAGCGCAGGTGACAGTGTGGGCGGTACGCTGGAGACCGCCATCCTCGGCCTGCCCGCAGGCATCGGCGAACCCTATTTTGACAGCGTGGAAAGCGAGCTGGCCCACATGGCTTTCTCGGTCCCGGCCGTCAAGGGCATCGAGTTCGGCACCGGCTTCGGCTTCGCCGACCTGAAGGGCAGCGAAGCGAACGATGCCTTCCGGATGCAGGGGGGCCGCATCGTGACGGCTACCAACCACAACGCGGGCCTGAACGGCGGCATCTCCAACGGGATGCCGGTCGTCTTCCGCACCGTGGTCAAGCCCACGCCCAGCATCTACAAACCACAGGATACCGTGGATTACATTGCAAAACAGAACGCGGAACTTTCCATCCAGGGCCGTCACGACCCCTGCATCGTGCCCCGTGCGGCCATCGTGCAGACCTGCGCGGCGGCGCTGGCCGTCGGCGACCTGCTGACCGCGAAGTACGGCATGGCCTGGATGGAACAGCCTACCGCTTACCGCAAGGAGGAGCTGTAAATGGAATACGGACTCATCGGCTCCAAACTGGGGCACTCGTACTCGAAGATCATCCACGAGATGCTCTGCGGCTACCGGTACGACCTGTGCCCGCTGCCCACCGAGGAGGAGGCGCGGGCCTTCCTGACCCGGCGGGCCTTCAAGGCGATCAATGTGACAATCCCGTATAAGCGGCTGGTCATGGAATCCTGCTCCTACATCGACCCGCGCGCCAAGGCCATCGGGGCCGTGAACACGGTCGTGAACCGGAACGGCCTGCTCTACGGCTATAACACCGACTATCTCGGCTTTGCCTACCTGGCCGATGCCCACGGCGTGGAGTTCGCGGGCCGGACCGTCCTTATTCTGGGCACCGGCGGCACCCACAACACCACGAGCGCCGTGGCAAAAGATAAGGGCGCGGCCAGAGTGCTGACCGTCAGTCGGCATCCGGACCCCGAAAAGGGCGAGCTTTCCTATGCGGAAGCCATCCACAGCGGGGCCGACATTGTCATCAACACCACCCCGGCGGGCATGTACCCGAACGTGGGGGTCTGCCATCTGGATGTGGCCGCGATGCCGGGGCTGGAAGCCGTTCTCGACGTGGTCTACAATCCGGACAAAACGGAACTGATCCTGCGCGCCGAGGAGGCGGGTGTGCCGGTGGCCGTGGGCGGCCTCGAAATGCTGGTGGCCCAGGCCGTGTATGCGGCGGAATACTTCCTGGACCGCAAGTTTGACGATGCCCCGGCTGAGATCCGCGCCATCACCGCCCAGCTCCGGAAAGAGCAGCTGAACGTGGCGCTCATCGGGATGCCCTCCTGCGGCAAAACGACCATCGGCCGCGCGCTGGCCGACCGGTTGGGCAAGCGGTTCGTGGACCTGGATGAGGAGATCGTCCGGGCCGCAGGCCGCAGCATCCCGGACCTCTTCGCCGCAGAGGGCGAGGACGGCTTCCGGGCACGGGAGGCCGAGCAGACCGCTCGCTTTGCCAGAGAGGGCCGTCAGGTGCTCTCCTGCGGGGGCGGGGTCGTCAAGCGGCCCGAAAACCTGCGGGCCCTGCGGCAGAACGGCGTGGTGCTCTTCATCGACCGCCCGCTGGACGCCCTGACCGTGGGCGGCGGGCGTCCGCTTTCCACCAGCGCCGAGGCGCTGAAGACCATGGAAGCCCAGCGCCGCCCGCTCTATCTGGCCGCAGCCGATGCGGTCATCCCGAACGAAACGACCGTTGCAGACGCCGTTGCGGCGGCACTGGAGGCATTGGATGCGATTTTTGTTCATTAACGGGCCAAACGTCAACATCACCCGCTTCACCGAGCCCGGTGTGGAGGGCGAAGTGGACTACAACGGCCTGCTGGATTATCTGGACGTCTGCTGCCAGCAGATGGGCATCGAGCCGGATTTCTTCCAGTCCAACCACGAGGGCGATATCATTGATGAGATCCAGTCGGCCGCAGGCCGCGCCGACGGCATCATCCTCAATCCGGGCGGCTATGCCTATTACAGCGTGGCCATTCTGGAAGCGCTGCAGCTCTGCGGTGTGCCCGCCGTGGAGGTGCTCATGAGCGAACCCAGCGGCCGGGAGCCGTTCCGGAACACGGACGTCGTCTCGTTCGGCTGTCAGGGCCGCTTTGCGGGCGAGGGCATCGGCGGCTATCTCCACGCATGCAGTTATCTGGTGCAGCTGCTCCGGCTGGACGGCGGCGCACAATCGCACATGGTGCAATAAGGAAAGAAACCTCTCAGCAGTGGCTGAGAGGTTGACACGTTGATAAAAGGGAAAGGAATGCAAGAAGATGATTATCTCGACGAAAAAAGGCACCCCGAAGGAAGAACTGGAAAAGATCGTGGACCGCTTTGAAAAGCAGGGCCTCGATGTCACCCTGATCACCGGCAAGGACTACAACGTCTTCGGTCTGGTGGGCGACACCACCAAGATCGACGAGCGCGATGTGCTCGCCAACCCCTGGATCGACAACGTGACCCGTGTGTCGGCCCCGTATAAGCGCGCCAACCGCCTGTTCCACCCTGCTGACTCGGTCATCGACTGCGGCGGCGTCCGGATCGGCGGCCGGGAGAAGATCGCCGTCATGGCCGGCCCGTGCAGCATCGAGAGCGAGGAACAGGCCCTGCGCATCGCCCAGAGCGTCAAGGCCGGCGGTGCTGCCCTCTTCCGCGGCGGTGCCTACAAGCCCCGCACCTCTCCCTACTCCTTCCAGGGTCTGGAGACCGAGGGCATCCTCGACATGGTCAAGGCCCGCGAAGCCACCGGCCTGCCCATCGTCTCCGAGCTGATGAGCGAAGAGCGCATCCCGGAGTTTGAAGAGTATGTCGATGTCGTGCAGATCGGTGCCCGCAACATGCAGAACTTCCAGCTGCTCAAGGCGGTGGGCAAGATGCACAAGCCGGTCCTGCTCAAGCGCGGCCTGTGCAACACCATCGAGGAGTGGATCATGAGCGCCGAGTACATCATGGCCGGCGGCAACGAGCAGGTCATCCTCTGCGAGCGCGGCATCCGCACGTTTGAAAAGTATACCCGCAACACGCTGGACCTTTCCGCCGTGCCCATCATCCACGAAAAGACCCATCTGCCCATCATCGTGGACCCCAGCCACGCCACCGGCAAGGCCAACCTCGTGGAGCCGATGATGATCGCTGCGGTAGCCGCCGGTGCCGACGGTCTGGAAGTGGAGGTCCACTACGACCCCCGCCACGCATGGAGCGACGGTGCCCAGTGCCTGACCCCGGACAGCTTTGCACAGGCCATGGCCAAGTGCCGCCAGGTCGCATGGGCCATCGGGCGGGAGATGTGACCCTCTCAGGCCCCGGCTCTCCCGCAGGGAGAGCGTTTGGCAGAACGGGCAGAAGGAGGGCTGCAAATGCAGATCACGATCCAACCAGACAGAAACATTGACGGGATCATTATGGCCCCGCCCAGCAAGAGCATGGCGCACCGGGCCGTGCTCTGTGCGGCGCTGGCAAAGGGCACCTCGCACATCCGGAATCTGGAGTTCAGCAAGGATATCGCCGCCACCCTCGCGGCGGCGGGCCAGCTCTGCGCCCGCGTCACCACCGGCGGGAACGATGCGGTAGTGGAGGGACTGGGCCGCTTTCTGCCCGTGGAAGCCCCGGTGGACTGCTGCGAGAGCGGCAGCACCCTGCGCTTCCTCATCCCGCTGGCCAGCCTCACCGGCCAGGAAGTGACCTTTGTGGGCCGCGGGCGGCTGATGGAGCGGCCCCAGTCGGTGTATGAAGCGCTGTACCGGGAGCAGGGCCTCCGCTTTGCGCAGAGCCCTTCCGGCCTGACCGTGGAGGGGGCGCTCTCCAGCGGGGACTATACGCTGGCGGGCAATGTGTCCAGCCAGTTCATCAGCGGGCTGCTGTTCGCCCTGCCGCTGCTGGGCGGCACCAGCACCCTTCACCTGCTCCCGCCGGTGGAGAGCCGCAGCTACATCGACATGACCCGGTCCGTTCAGGCGGCGTTCGGCGTCACGAGCCGGTGGGTGGACGAAACGACGCTGGAGATCCCCGGCGGGCAGGCATACCGCCCCTGTGACTACACCGTCGAGGGCGATTACAGCCAGGCGGCCTTCCCGGCGGTGCTGGGGGCTGTCACCGGCGGCGTCACGCTGACCGCTCTGGCCGAACCGACCTTGCAGGGTGACGCGGCCATTCTGGACATCCTGCACCGGTGCGGGGCCGACTTCTCCCGCACCGAACAGGGCATCGTCTTCCGGAAAGCGCCGCTCCACGGCATGGACATCGACCTGGCCGACTGCCCCGACCTCGGCCCGGTGCTGATGGTGCTGGGCCTGTTCTGCGAGGGGCAGACGGTCATCCGGAACGCGGAACGCCTCCGCATCAAGGAGAGCGACCGCATCGAGGCCATGGAAACAGAGCTGCGCAAATGCGGCGGGGTGCTGTCCAGCGCGGGCGGCACTATCACCATCGAGGGCTGTGCCGGGGCGCTCCATGCGCCGGACGGCGTCCTCTCCGGCCACAACGACCACCGGGTCGTCATGAGCCTGTCGGTGCTGGCACTGGCGGCGGGGCTGCAGCTGCCCATCGACGGCGCCGAGGCCATCACGAAGAGCTGGCCGAATTTCTTTACAGCCATCAAGCCATTGGGCGCGGAGGTAGAAGATGTTGGATAAAACGAAACGTTATCTCGTGGTGGGCCTCGGCCTGCTGGGCGGCAAATATGCGCTGGAGCTCTCCAAAGCCGGGTTCCATGTGGACGGCATCAACCGCAGCGAGGGCCACTTGCAGTTCGCGCTCGACCATGGCTACATCGAGCGGGGCAAAACCCACGATTTTGAAGACCTTGTCCGGGAGGCCGACCACATCATCTTCGGCCTCTACCCCACGGCCCTCATCGAGTGGTTCCGGACGTACGGCCCGCTCCTCAAGCCCGGCTGCATCTTCACAGATGTGTCCGGCGTCAAGACCGGCCTGGTGGAGCCGGTGCAGGCCCTCTGCCCGGCGGGGGTCGAGTTCATCGCCAGCCACCCAATGGCAGGCCGCGAGACTTCCAGCGTGGAACACGCCGCCGAGGTGAATTTTGCCCCGGCAAACTTCATCATCACCCCGACCGGGAAGAATACCCCGGAGGCCATCGCCTGGGTCCGAGAGCTGGCCGAGGTGCTGGGCTTCAAACACATCTGCACCCTGACCGTGCAGGAGCATGACCGGATGGTCGGCTATGTCAGCCAGCTGTGCCATGCCATCGCCGTCAGCCTGATGTGCGCCAACGACAACACCTCGCTGTGCGAGTACACGGGCGACTCCTTCCGGGATCTGACCCGCATCGCACGCATCAACGACAAAATGTGGGCGGAACTGTTCCTCTGGAACAGGGATAACCTCATCTCGGAGATCGACCAGTTCGACGCCGCGCTCGGCGCACTGCGCAACGCGCTGGTGGCGGGCGACCGCGAAAAGCTCGAAGAGATGTTCCGCCTTTCCACCCAGCGCCGTGCGGCGTTCGACAAGAAGCTCCCCGAATGAGGTGAACCTATGCCCAAGCAGGAAGGCCAGAAATCCAAGCTGTTGGCGCTTTTGCGCATCTTTGAGACACAGACCGACGAAAACCACCTGCTGAACGTGCCCCAGCTGGTGGGGCTGCTGGAACAGCAGGGCATCCTCTGCGAGCGCAAGAGCGTGTACAGCGACATCGACGCGCTGAACGCACTGGGGTACGATATCCAGCTCCGGCGGGGCCGGGGCGGCGGCTATTTTCTGGCCAGCCGTACCTTTGACCTGGCCGAGCTGAAGCTGCTGGTGGACGCCGTGCAGGCCAGCCGGGTGGTGTCCAGCGCCACGAGCCGCCGCCTGATCCGGAAGCTGGAAAAGCTCTGCTCCAATTACGAGGGCAGCCAGCTGCAGCGTCAGGTCTACGTGGACGGCCGCCCCAAGACCGACAGCAGGAGCCTGCTGTACAGCATCGACGCGCTGCACGAGGCCATCAACACCGGCCGGATGGTGGAGTTCCACTACAAAAAAGTGGGCCGGCCCGAAAAGCGGGTCATCAGCCCATGGCAGATGGCGTGGGAGAACGGCTGCTATTACCTCATCGCCTATCAGGACGAAAAGGAGCCGGTGGGCATCCGCCACTACCGGGTGGACCGGATGTCCGGCGTCCGGGTGCTGGAGCTGCCCCGCTGCGGCCGGGAGCAGTTTGCTGATTTCGATCTACCCGCCTACCTGCGCAAGCACTTCAGCATGTACGGCGGCCCCGAACGGCGCGTGACCCTGCGCTGCACAGCCGACCTCGAAAACGCCATGCGGGAGCGGTTCGGCGCTTCGCCGACCTTCCTGCCGGAGGAGGACGGGCGCTTCCACTTTGATGTGCCCATTTGTGTCAGCGAGCCGTTCTACGGCTGGGTGGCGGGCTTTGGCGGCAAGGTGGAAGTCCTTGCGCCCGAAGACGTCCGCACCGGGATGCGGGCGCTGGCCGAACAGCTGGCGGAAGAGCATCGCTAAACAAGAAAAACGGACCGTTTCAGCGGTCCGTTTTTTCTTGCGATTTATTCTATGATATCACGGTACTCTTCCAACTCTTTTTGAAGTTGGCCCACGGCTTCATA
>OOAQ01001405.1_pt1 | contig 16920 bp, 9 predicted proteins | sample 1671051 | NCBI WGS metagenome assembly OOAQ01 (sample SAMN06348117, study PRJEB24527) | human gut metagenome | biome: human gut; feature: ankylosing spondylitis patient; material: feces | host: Homo sapiens | place: China | collected 2015-10
GAGCAGCATACGCGGTCGCCAATCCCGGCGTTACCGATGTGAAAATCACACAACAAAGTGGTACATGTACAGGAATTGTCAAGGATGCTACGGGTGAAACTGTCATTGGTGCATCTGTAGTAGTGAAAGGGACGACTAATGGTACTATAACAGGTATTGATGGTGACTTTTCTTTGTCCAATGTGAAAAAGGGGGATATCATTCAGATTTCTTTTGTCGGTTATCAAACAGTAGAGATTCCTTGGGATGGACAACCCATGAATGTAACATTACAAGATGACACACAAACCTTGCAGGAAGTGGTGGTGACTGCTTTGGGTATGAAGCGTGCTACTAAGGCTTTGGGGTATGCTGTAACCGAAATTAAGAGCGATGAGCTGAATTCTAATGTGGTAAATCCTGTTTCTGCTTTGCAAGGTAAAGTGGCCGGTGTTGAAATCTCGGCTGGTGATGGGGGACTTTTCGGGTCTTCCAAGATCTTGATTCGTGGTGCTTCTACATTGGGAAGTAACAACCAGCCGATTTATGTAGTGGATGGCGTCATTTTGGATAATGCTACTAAAAATGGTGATGCCGACTGGTCTGCCAGTGATACCGACTGGGGTAATGAATTGAAGAACCTGAATCCGGATGATTTTGAATCGGTGTCGGTTCTGAAAGGTGCTGCGGCAACTGCTCTTTATGGATCTCGCGGTTTAAATGGTGCTGTTGTGATCACGACTAAGAATGGTAAGGGAAAAAAAGGTCTTGGTGTCAGTTTTTCTCAAACTTTCGGTATAGACCATGTATACGGAGGCCCTGATTTTCAGAACCAGCGTGGTGATGGTTACATGTCTGGTTATGCAAATTATAAGTCATCCGGTAATATGCAGGATACTAATTCGTTTTATCTGAATGGTAATGGCGATCGTTCCGTTGCATGGGGTGGCGGTGTTTCTTGGGGACCGAAATTTGATGGTCAGCCTATCGAATTTTATGATTATACTACAGTGAATTATTCTCCCTATAAGAATAACTTTGTTGATGCATACGATAATGGTTTTAATTCCAATACGAATGTTTCGGTTCAAGGAGCCAATGATACCTCTTCTTTCTATACCTCTTTATCTTATAAGTATGCTGATGGTAATACGCCAAACAATTCATTTGAGCGTATTTCTTTCTTAGGTAAAGCTAGTCATAAGATATCAAAGGATGTGGAAATTGAAGCTGCCATCTCTTTTGCTAATTCGACTCCGAGACAGGGTGGAGAAACCAATTTTGGTGAAAAGTTTATTGATGGTACCTTTAGCCGTATGTATGACACTCGTTATTGGAGAACCCGTTACAAAGGTGCACATGGCGGATTGGCGGATAATGCTTATAATGATGAATACGGAAATGCTCCAGGTAAAGAGGTCTGGTGGAGTGTGTATGAAAATGAATACATTCAAAAGGAAACTTCTGTACGTCCAAGCCTTAAATTGACTGCGGATTTGAACAGTTGGTTGAAATTTACAGCCGAAGGAAATTATAATTACTATTACAAACGCAATGAATCTAAAGAATTGGGTAGTGGCTATGCCAATGAGGGAGGATATTATAAGTTAGGTCAGTACACAAAGGAACAGACAAACTTGAATGCCAGTTTCTCATGGAATAAAGAGGTGAAGGATTTTAATATCAGTGGTTTCATTCGTGGAGAATATTATCATAATTTCCAACAGGAATTGCAACTCAACACCAATGGTGGTTTGGTTATCCCCGGTCAGTTCTTTATCGGCAACTCAAAGAATCCTGTAGGAACTTCCGGAAATATTTCGGGTGAAAAGACTATCTTGTCATTGGCCGGTCAGGTGGCGATGAGTTGGAAGGACCAAGTGTTCCTTGATGTGACCGGACGTAACGACTGGTCGTCTTCATTGGTGTATGCTGATAAGCATGGTAACTATTCTTATTTCTACCCTTCTGTATCAGCTTCTTGGTTGATTCATGAAACTTTCCGTGGAAAGATGCCGGAATGGATCTCGTTTGCTAAGATTCGCGGTTCTTGGGCTCAGGTTGGTAATGATACGGATGCGTATAAGATCAATACAGCTTATAGCTTGTATGGTATTGATAATTCTTATGGTTTGCAAGTACCGGACACTTATTACGCCGCTAATTTGAAGCCGGAACGTAAGAATGCTTGGGAAATAGGTCTTGACTGGCGTTTCTTGAGAAATCGTATTGGTGTGGACTTTACTTATTATAAAGAAAATACTAAAGACCAGATCATGACTATTAAGGTTCCATCAGAATCGGGGCTATCCAATCAGTTGATCAATGCTGGTAACATTCAGAACCAAGGTATTGAATTGGCAATCAATACGACTCCGATTGAAACGAAGGACTGGACTTGGGATTTGAATTTTACTTATACCAAGAATACTTCGAAAATAGTGGAACTGCATGAGAACGTAGCTAATTATATCACTTTGGTTGGTGACGCGGCTTATGGTAATTATCGTATCGCCTCTGTGGCCGAAGTGGGTGGCGAATATGGTTTGCTGAAATCTGATGCTACTCCAAATTACGACCCCAAAACCGGTCTGCCTATTTTGGAACTGGCTTCTTACAATAGCCGTCATTCTGTATATTATACGCGTTCAGGAAAAGTGGAAACTGTAGGTTCTATCCAACCGGACTTTCTGGGTTCTGTAAATTCTTCTTTGAGATATAAGAATTGGACATTGCGTGCGTCAATGGATATGCGTTTTGGTGGTATGGTGGCTATTTATGGTTCTCACTATGGTACAGCATACGGTTATCTGAAGAGTTCAATGAATGGTGTGGACGCTGAAAACGGAGGTATTACTTATACTTCCATTTGGGATGGCCTGACATACGATGACGGTATTATTCCGGAAGCTATCATGCCTGGTGGACAGACTATCAATACTCCGTCCGGTACATATACCATAGCTGAGGGGGGGGAACTTTATGCTGATTTGGTAAATCGTGGTATTGTTGACCCTCAACATGCTTCTTCGTGGAACTACTGGAACAACTCATGGGGACGTGCTGCTGTATGGAAAAATAATGATTGGTTCCATGAATTGAATTACATTGCATTGCGTGAAGTTTCTTTGAGTTACCGTATGCCAGGTAAAATTGCCGATAAAATAGGAGCATCGGGTATTAACCTGACACTGACCGGACGTAACTTGGGTTATTTGTTGAATTCTTTGCCGAACAATTTCAATCCTGAATCCCTGCGTGGTACTCAGGCCGGGCAGTTCATGATTCGTTCGGTAAGTCCATATACGGCAAGTTATACATTTACTATTAATGCAACATTCTAATAATTAGAAAAATAGATCAATATGAAATCATATAAATTACTTTTGGCAGCTCTTGCTTTCGGGTCTGCTTTGATGACTACTGGATGCCGTGATGATTTCTCGGAAATCAATCAGGATCCGTCTGCGGTAACAACAGGAAATGTTTCTTTCTTGTTTGCTGAAGCCGTTAATCGATTCGATCCTCAAGCCTATTTGGAGTATTTTTATAATGCCCCAATGAAATATTCTTGGTCTGGTATGGGAATTTCTACTGGTGGTGCCTCTGAAGGTATTTTGACTTTGAGCATTGACGGTGACCAAAGCAGACAATATCTGAATGTATTGCGTGTACTTCGTGCTATGGATAAAGAAATGGAGTCATTGGATGAAGACATGCGTGCTCAGAATCAGGGATATGTGGCTGCGGCTCATGTCTTGAGCATTTATCTGGGAATCTATGCGACAGACATGTATGGTTCCATTCCTTATGTTGAGGCTTGCCAAGCGGCATATGGTGGAACACTTACTCCAAATTTTGATAGTGTGGAAAGCCTTTATGACTTATGGCTGAATGAACTGAATACTGCAATTGCTTCTTTTACTTCGGGTGAGGTGGTTATGAAATCGGAAGAGGATGTTGTCTATGGTGGTAATACTGCTAAATGGGCCAAGTTTGCTAATTCCTTGAAATTGCGTATTGCTGTTCGCTTATTGGCACAGAATGAAAGTAAGGCCAAGCAAATTGCAGCTGATGTGGCAAGTGCTTCTTGTGGTTATATCGATGCTTTGGATGAAGATGTAAGATTTAATAAAGGTAAAGTACGTTTGACCGGTAATGAAGGGTATGTAAACGATTGTATTTATCATTGGAGTAATGGCTTTACCGGATGTGCCGGTCGTGAGACTGTTATTAACTTTATGGTAGAGAATCGGGATCCGCGTGTTCGTTTCTTTTATAAAAAGAATTCATGGAATTCCAAGATTGTACAGGGATATTATGATGCAGGTCTGGAAATACCGGAATTTATAGAGAAGAATGTTGTTTCGGAAGTAGGTGCTGACGGTAAAAAGAAGTTTGTAAAATGGGGTGGTCCGGGTGAACCGTGGGTGCGCTATTATGGCATGACCGAAGCATGGATGGCAAGTAATGATAATACAGGTAAGTATAAATGGTTCTTCCCTTCATCCTATACAAATGCTGACAAGGAATTGTACTTGCATAATAGTGAAGGAAATAATCCGACTAGTTATACCGTTTATTCCACTTTAAATCAGATGATGATTATTGGTCGTTATTACAATGCTGCCGATCAGGTTTCGGGAGCTACTTTGCCGGATGATACCTATACATTCACTACTACTGATCGTCCTTGGTATGGTATGTATATGAGTGCGGCGGAAGTTAATCTTTATCTGGCTGAGTTTGCTATGCTGAACAATCAGGAAGCACAGGCCAAGACGTATTATGACAAGGCTCTTGCTTTTTCTGTTCAATCGTATGACGCATTGGCAAAAGATAATCAAGTGGCTTATTATAGTAATGTGCAAGGTTGTTTTGGTTATGATCCCAATGAAGGAGCCATTGACTTGAAAGATGGAGAAATTGAGGCTATGATGAGTAGTGAAAAATATGCTTTCACCGGTACGGCAGCTGAGAAACTGGAGAAAATCTATCTGCAGGAAATGCTTCATTTTACATTGTATCCTAATGAAGTGTATATTACAGCTCGTCGCTCCGGATATCCGAGCTATCATTCAACTATCTTGCCGCGTATAGACTATGCAGAAGTGCCGGCAACCAGCATACCGCGTCGTTTCCCGACAGGAGCAGTTACTGATGATGATATTGCTGGTGATATAAAGAAGGCGGCTTATGCAGAACAAGGGTTGACTATTACATCTTCTGGTATGTATAATTCTGTGCTTGCTACAGAACGTTTGTGGGCTGACAGGAATGCTCCGGCATGGGGCGCAGGTCGGTAACATGGGCGGATCTTCACTGTTTTTTTGAATAAAGGGGAGACAGAGAGATTTCTCTCTGTCTCCCCCTTTATTTCTTATATTAATTAAGGTAAACTCCAATGAAAGCGTTTCTAACTTTTTTCATCTTATATTTTTTTTCTTTGTCTGTTTCTGCGCAGCAGTTTAAACGGATATTTCTCTTTAATGATTTTGTTCAGGCCCAGATTAAATTTCGTAATCATTCTGTTTCTGTCGTTTCACTTAACTATGATGCTTCAAACAAAACAATGCTTTTTCGACAGGGAGAGGAAATGATGGAGATGACAAATCCTGCTCAAGTTGATACGGTCATAATAGGAAAACGTAAATTTGTTCCGGTGGGCAGAGGATTTTATGAAGTCGTATGTAGGAAAGAGGGAGTTGTTTACATTGACTGGTTGTTGAAAGATGTGAATATAGGTTCCAAAGGAGCACTGGGAACAGTGACACAAGGAAGTGTTAAGAACTTGCAGATGAGTGATCTGGGATTGAATGGAACTGAGATGTATACCCCTTATGAACGTCAGAAGATAGGAAGTACGGAAGTATATCGCCGGAAAAATGATAATACGTATTATATAAAGGTAGAAGGGAAATTGGAAAAAGTGAAATCTTTGAAACATTTGGAAAAGATATTTATTGGGCATAAAGACGAGATCAGAAAATTTGCCAAAGACCATAAAATAGATATGAAAGACATTCTGGATGTATTTTTCATTTTAGATTATTGTATGGAATTGGAACAATGAAATTGTGATAGGAGAATGTATCTTTTCTGTAAATCACCGGTTTGTAAGTTGGTGAATTATTTGAATAAAGCTAAAATGAAAATTGTTTAGTTAATCTTTTGTTTTAATTTTAAAGCGGATTTAGTATCCATTATTACATGTTTGTATTGTTGAAACCTGCCGGGGTAGCAAAATGATTTATTTTATAAAATATTGTATTTGAACAAATTATTTATGAAAAACCTGAAGAAACTACTAGGATGTGTGGCTTTGGTCACTTTCTCAATGAGCTTGAGTGCTCAGGAACAGGTGCAGGGATTTGTGCACCAACAATCCAAGGCTACGGATTATGTGTGGCCTACTGATCAACAAGTATTGGATAAACTGGCTAAATGGCAAGATCAAAAATTTGGAGTGTTGTTTCACTGGGGCTTGTACTCTGTGCCGGGCATTGTAGAGTCATGGTCCATTTGTTCGGAAGATGTGGATTGGATAAGCCGTAAGGGAAATTTGCCTTATGATGAATATAAAAAATGGTATTGGGGCTTGAAAGATTCATTGAATCCTGTGAATTTTAATCCGGAACAGTGGGCGGAAGTGATGCAGGATGCAGGTATTAAATACATGATTTTCACAACTAAGCATCACGATGGTTTTTGCACTTTCGATTCTAAATACACTGATTTTTCTATAGCTAATGGTCCGTTCAAAAATAACCCGCGTAAGGATGTGGCGTTTCATGTGTTTGATGTTTTCCGCAAGAAGGGTTTTATGATGGGATGTTATTTTTCCAAGCCAGACTGGCATTGTGAATGGTTCTGGAATCCTTATTTTGCTACTGCCAACCGTCGTATTAACTACAAAAAAGAGAACCATCCGGATTGGTGGAAGAATTATCAGACCTTCACACAAAACCAACTGGATGAGTTGATGACTCGTTATGGCAGTTTTGATATTTTGTGGTTGGACGGAGGTTGGGTAACTGGTGATGATATCAATCTGGATGGCATTTTAGAGAAGGCTCGCAAACAACATCCCGGTTTGATTTCGGTAGACCGTAGCATTCGTGGCAAGAATGAGAACTATCAGACCCCAGAACGCGGCATTCCTGAAACACAGCTGGACTATCCGTGGGAAAGTTGCATCACGCTGAGCAATGACTGGGGATGGGTTCCCAATGCACCGTTTAAGTCACCTCAAAAGGTGATTAATATCTTAAGCGAGATTACGGCTAAAGGTGGATGCTTATTGTTGGGAGTAGGACCTACAGCGGATGGAATTATTGAGGAAGAAGTGACAAAACGTCTGCATGAAGTAGGAAAGTGGCTGCGTTTCAATGGAAAAGCTATTTATAATACCCGTATAACTCCGGTGTATCGGGATGGTAATGTATGGTTTACTGCTGATAAGGATGGAAAGACCTTATATGCTATTTATGCGTTGCCCGAAGGCGAGAAGTTGCCGGAGGTCATTGAATGGAAGGGCAATTTGCCCAAAGGGAACATGAAGTTGTTGAAGGGGAATAAGCGTGTGAAATATGTTTTGAAAGGCGATAAAGTGGAGGTTACCTTGCCTAAGGGAATAGAGAATGAACCGATAGCGTTATCGTTTGTTTTAAAGAAATAATGATTATGGTAAGAAGGAAGAAGTTATTGTCGGGAGTGCTTCTCCTGTCCGGTATGTTATGCACCGGACGGGTTATGGCACAGCAATGGCTCTATAAACAGGCAGCTGTTCCTATAGAATATAGAGTGAAGGACTTGTTGGGGCGGATGACCATTGAAGAGAAGGTGGGGCAGTTATGTTGTCCGTTGGGTTGGGAAATGTACACCAAAACGGGAAAGAATGAAGTGACGGTATCCGAATTGTATAAAAAGAAGATGGCAGAGGCACCTGTAGGCTCATTTTGGGCTGTACTTCGCGCGGATCCGTGGACACAAAAGACATTGGAAACCGGACTAAGTCCTGAGTTGTCGGCAAAAGCATTGAATGCACTTCAAAAATATGCTGTGGAAGAAACGAGGCTGGGTATTCCGGTTTTGTTTGCCGAGGAGTGCCCACATGGACACATGGCTATCGGAACTACCGTATTTCCCACAGCTTTGTCGGCTGCCAGTACCTGGAACGAGGGGCTGATGTTGAAAATGGGGGAAGCTATTGCCCTGGAAGCCCGTTTGCAAGGGGCGAACATTGGTTATGGTCCGGTGCTGGATGTTGCTCGCGAGCCGCGTTGGTCACGCATGGAGGAAACCTTTGGGGAAGACCCAGTGCTGACTACCATCATGGGAGTGGCTATGATGAAGGGAATGCAAGGTAAAGTGCAGAATGACGGGAAGCATCTGTATGCCACATTGAAGCATTTTGCGGCATACGGTGTACCCGAATCCGGACATAACGGATCTCGTGCCAATTGTGGTATGCGCCAGTTGCTTTCTGAATACTTGCCTCCTTTCAGGAAAGCGGTGAAGGAGGGAGCAGGTACCCTTATGACTTCTTACAATGCGATAGACGGAGTGCCTTGCACTGCCAACAAGGAATTGCTGACTGATGTGTTGCGCAATCAATGGGGATTCAAAGGGTTTGTCTATTCGGATTTGATCAGTATAGAAGGTATTGTGGGTATGCGTGCCGCCAAGGACAACAAGGAGGCGGCAGTGAAAGCACTGAAAGCCGGTCTGGATATGGATTTGGGTGGAAATGCTTTTGGAAAAAATTTGAAGAAGGCATACGAAGAAGGCTTGATTACCATGGCCGATCTGGACAGGGCGGTCGGTAATGTACTTCGTTTGAAGTTTCAGATGGGCTTGTTCGAGAATCCGTATGTGTCGCCCGAATTGGCAAAGAAGCTGGTTCACTCTAAAGAACACAAGGAACTGGCACGGCAAGTAGCTCGTGAAGGGGTAGTGCTGTTGAAGAATGAGGGAGTGTTGCCATTGAGCAAGCATATCGGACATTTGGCGGTCATCGGCCCTAATGCGGATGAAATGTACAACCAGTTGGGCGATTATACCGCTCCCCAAGTTCGTGAAGAGGTGGCTACTGTGCTGGACGGCATACGTGCAGCTGTATCGGAAAGCACTCGGGTAACTTATGTAAAGGGATGTGCGGTGCGCGATACGACTGCTACTGATATTCCCGCTGCTGTGGCAGCCGCACAGAAAGCAGATGCGGTAGTGCTGGTAGTGGGCGGTTCCAGTGCCCGTGATTTTAAGACGAAATACATCAGTACCGGTGCTGCTACCGTTTCCGAAGATGCAAAGACATTGCCCGATATGGATTGCGGAGAAGGGTTCGACCGTAGTTCTTTACGTTTGCTGGGTGATCAGGAGAAGCTGATTAGTGCCGTGGCGTCTACGGGAAAGCCTTTGGTGGTTGTGTATATTCAGGGGCGTACCATGAATATGAATCTGGCGACGGAGAAAGCACAGGCTTTGCTGACTGCTTGGTATCCAGGTGAACAGGGAGGAATGGGAATTGCCGACATTTTGTTTGGCGATTACAGTCCGGCGGGACGTCTGCCGGTGTCTGTTCCGCGCAGTGAAGGACAATTGCCTGTTTTCTATTCACAAGGTACGCAGCGCGATTATGTGGAAAGCAAAGGTACACCGCTTTATGCTTTTGGGTATGGTTTGAGTTACACCCGGTTCACTTATAGTGGTTTGGAACTCCAAAAAGGCACGGAGATGGAAACTTTGCAGACAGTTGCTTGTACGGTGACCAATACGGGTAATCGTGATGGCGAGGAAGTGGTGCAACTTTATATTGGCGACAAGGTGGCTTCTGTTTCACAACCTCCTTTGTTGCTGAAGGCCTTTCAGCGTATTTTCTTGAAGAAAGGAGAGAGCCGGCAAGTGATTTTCCATTTGAAGAAAGATGATTTGGCCATCTATGATTCGGAGATGAATTATGTGGTGGAGCCGGGAGAGTTTAAAGTGATGGTAGGTGCGGCTTCCAATGATATCCGGCTGGAAGGAGAGTTTGTGTTATAGAGATAGAATCGGATGAACCCATCCGGATGCTTTGTGATGTATTTTCATGCGAATGACGCAGATAACAAGGATAAACTAAAGGTAAATCCGTGTCATCTGCGTCATCTATATGAAAAGGTATCTTATTTCATCTTATAAATCAGCGTTCCTCCTTTCAGGATATCTTCATGAGAAATATAATTCTTTGCATAAGGTTCTCCATTCAGGGTGATGCTGTCAATATACTTGTGTTCCTTTGATAATCCTTCGGCAATAATGGTGAAAGTCTTTCCGTCTGCCAGGTGCAATACGAATTCTGGCATCTGCGGAGCACCGAATACATAATTGCCGCTTACCGGATCCACCGGATAGAATCCCATAGCCGAGAACATATACCATGCTGACATCTGTCCGCAATCATCATTGCCGCACAGTCCATCGGGTTCGGGGCGATATTGAGTATTAAAGATTTCGCGGATCAGTTCCTGGGTACGTTCGGGACGGCCTGCCAGCGTATATAAATAGGTAATGTGATGGCTTGGTTCATTGCCATGTGCATATTGACCGATCAGACCGGTCACATCCGCTTGGGTGGTTTCCAGTTTCAGGGTGAATAATGAATCCAGTTTGGTCAGGAATGGTTGTTCCCCGCCAAATAACCCGATCAATCCCGGTACATCGTGTTGTACGTGCCAAGTGTACTGCCATGCGTTTCCTTCGGTATAGTCACCTCCCACGCTTTCCGAGTGTCCTACCTGACTGGGATTGAACGGAGATTTCCAAGTTCCGTCTGCTTTTCGCGGACGCATGAACTGGGTTTTCGTATCAAACAGATTCTTATAGAAGTCGGCACGTTTGGCAAAATAAGCTGCGTCTTCTTCTTTGCCCATTCGTTTGGCCATGTCGGCGGCGGCATAGTCGTCATAAACCGACTCCAATGTGGAAGATACGGATTCTGTCTGAATCAAGTCGGTGGGCAGATAGCCATATTTCATATAAGTTTCCCAGTCGGATTTCAACTTGTGAGATGTTGTCTGGGTCTTTTTAATAGCATTGAAAGCTCGTTCGGCGTCAAAACCGCGGAAACCTTTGCGATAGGCTTCGGCTACTACGGATACTCCATGGTTGCCCACCATGCAATAATTTTCTTTTCCCCAAAGTCCCCAGATAGGCAGGAAGCCCTGTACTTCAGCCTGTTCTACCAATGAATTGACGAATCCGTCTACTTTTTCAGGAACCATTAAGGTGTAAAACGGATGGGCGGCACGATAAGTGTCCCATAAAGAGAAAGTGGAATAAAAAGCTCCGTTACCGGCTTTAACGATGGAATCGGCTGCATTACGGTACCATCCGTCTACGTCCGAGATTTGGTTGGGCTGTATCAGGGCATGGTAGAAGCTGGTATAGAAGTTGGTCTTCTCGTCATCCGTACCGGTTACTTCAATGCGGCTCAGATAATTGTTCCATTCGTTGTGGGCTGCTTGCTTCACTCCTTCAAAATTCCAGTCGGCTATTTCCGCTTCCATATTCTTCTTGGCTCCATCCACGCCGGTGGTGGACATGGCTACTTTCATCAGCAGTTCCTCTCCCGGCTTCATGTCAAAAGTAGCGATGATGCGTTTCCCTTTTTCAGTTTCGGCCATGGGCAGATACAGGGTATCTATGACGGGACGATTGAACTTCATAACAAAAAAGTAATCCTGGTTCACCCATACGCTGTTGCGTACATGTCCGGTCAAGGTTTGTGCATCTTCCCAATTGGTTTCGCAACTTTGTACTTGCGAATGGTATTGGTTTTCGTTCCACGCAGGTCCGTGCTGAAGGTCAATCAATACAGATGCCGAGTCGGCGTTATGATAGGTATAACGGTGCAGGGCGGCATGGGGAGAGGCGGTCAGTTCGGCCTTCACGCCGGGGTCGGCCAGCTCTACGGTGTAGTATCCGGGAGTCGCTGCTTCCTTGTCTTTGGGGAAGTGGCTGCGATAAGCGTCCCAGGCACGGGCGCGTGTTCCGGTAACCGGCATCACCAGGATGTCTCCCAGGTCCATACACCCTGTTCCATTAAGGTGTGTCTGGGTAAATCCCCATATCAGGGAGTCGGTGTACACATATTCCGAGCAATATCTCCAGCCGACAGCTCCGGTTACGGGGCTTGTCTGGATCATGCCGAAAGGACGGCAGGCACCGGGAAAGGTATGTCCGTTGTCTGCTGCTCCGATGAACGTGTTAACATACTGCGTGTAGTCAGTTTCGCCTGTCTTCTGCTGTGTTGTGGAACAGCCGAAGAGCGAGCCTGCCAATACAAATGCGCAAAGGATAGAATTGGTTTTCTTCATAGATTCGCAATTAATAAATATTTTGCGTAAAGATAAAGAGTTTTCTGGAAAAATGGGTCAAGAAATCAAAACAAGAAACGAATTAATAAGAAGTAAATGAATATCTTTGCATCTCTTAAATTAATAAACGACATGAAAAACCTTAGTTTGGGATCTCTCATGAGGATACTCTCTGCATTCATTTTCCTTTTATCGAACCTTCTTTAGATTAATCCGAAATGTTTCAACGCATTGGCTATTCCGTCTTCATCTACGGAGGTGGTCACATAGTCGGCTACAGCTTTTACATGAGGTTCGGCGTTTCCCATAGCTATCCCTGTGGCTACGTGTTTCAGCATGGGAATATCATTGCCGCCGTCACCGAAAGCCATGGTGTCTTTCAGGTCAATGTCAAAATATGCCAGCACCTTGTCTATTCCCGTACTTTTACTGTTTCCCCGTGCAATGATGTCGGCAAACAATGGATACCAGCGCATTGGCTCGCAATGGGTCAGCACTTTGCCGAATATATCTGTTTCTTTTTCCTCTTCGGCCGTAAAGTACCCCATTATTTGCAGGATGTCTTTTCCACGGGCTTCTTCTATGGAGGCGACAGGGGGAACAGGAATTTCAATCAGATCGGAAACAGCCTGTACTCTGTCATTCACTTCTGTGACGAACATTTCATTGCCGTATGCAAAAACGAAAGGTACCGGATGGCTCTGTTGGAAAGTGATAAGCCGTTCAATGTCTTCTTGCGGGATGCAACCTTTATAAATGGGCTGGTGGCCGGCGGTAAAACAATAGCTTCCGTTTACGGTGATATACCCGTCAAACTCTAAGTCACCCAGGTTGTTTATTAAACATTGTGGGCGTCCGGTAGCAATAAAGATTTTAATGCCTTTATCACGGAGTGTCTTTAATGCTTCTTGGGTCGAAGCAGGAATCTTATGTGTTTCAAAAGAAACCAGTGTACCGTCAATATCGAAAAAAATAGCTTTAACCATACGTTTGCCTATTGAATATTATCGTTATATATTTTCATTTTGCAAAGATGAGAATTAAAATACATGCACACAAATGCGATAAAGGTTAATTTTTGGCTTATTTGACTTTACAGATTGATTTTAATATCTATATTTGTGTTTCTAAAATAACAAGAGAAATGGCAGTTCAGTTTACAAGAATAGCAGTAAAGATCGGTAGTAATGTGTTGGCGCGTAAAGACGGTACGCTGGATGTGACGCGTATGTCGGCATTGGTAGACCAGGTGGCGGAATTGCGCAAAGCCGGGGTGGAAGTCATTCTGATTTCATCCGGGGCGGTAGCTTCGGGACGCAGCGAGATCAAGCCTTCCAAGAAATTGGATAGCGTGGAGCAAAGGCAGCTTTTCTCGGCGGTGGGCCAGGCAAAACTGATCAACCGGTACTATGAGCTGTTTCGCGAACACGGTATTCCCGTCGGGCAGGTGCTGACTACGAAAGAAAGTTTCGGCACGCGCCGTCATTACCTGAACCAGCGCAACTGCATGATGGTGATGCTGGAGAACGGTGTCATACCTATCGTAAATGAGAATGATACCATTTCGGTCACCGAACTGATGTTTACAGACAATGACGAACTTTCGGGAATGATCGCTTCCATGATGGATATGCAGGCGTTAATCATACTGAGCAATATTGACGGCATATACAATGGTTCTCCTTCTACCCCCGGTACGCAGGTGATACGGGAGGTGGAGCAGGGAAAGGATCTTTCGGACTATATACAGACGGAGAAATCGGGATTCGGCCGGGGCGGTATGCTGACAAAGACTACCATTGCCCGCAAGGTGGCCGATGAGGGCATTACCGTCATTATAGCCAACGGCAAGAAAGACCATATTCTGGTCGATTTGCTGCAACATCCGGCAGAGACGGTTTGTACACGCTTTATTCCGGCAGAAGGCGGAGTATCCAGCGTGAAAAAGTGGATTGCCCACAGCGAAGGCTTTGCCAAAGGCGAGTTGCATTTGAACGAACAGGCCGTGAAAGTGTTGAAAGGACAGAAGGCGGTAAGCCTGCTTCCTGTGGGAGTGGTCCGCATAGAAGGGGAATTTGAAAAAGATGATATAGTGAAAATCATAGACCACCGGGGCAGGCAGATAGGAGTGGGACGCATCGGATTTGATTCGGCAGAAGCGCGTGCATTGCAGGGGAAACATGGACAGAAACCTATGGTACACTATGATTATTTGTATTTGGACTGATGCGGTGTGGTAATGATTTAGATAAAATGAAGTGACTATGGAACAGATAAAAGATATTTTTAAACAGGTGCGGCAGGCAAAAGGATCTCTTGCTTTCTGCAAGGAGGAGATCATCAATGACACCTTGTATGCATTGGCCGACAGGGTGGAGGCTGCTACGGACCGGATTCTGGAAGAGAACGCCAAGGATCTGGCGGCGATGGATCCGTCGAATCCCAAATATGACCGTCTCAAACTGACAGCGGAACGCATTCACGCCATAGCCCAAGGCATACGGCAGGTAGCCACGCTGCCTTCTCCGTCGGGGAGAATACTGAGTGAGGCCGTGCGTCCCAATGGCATGAAGCTGACCAAGGTAAGTGTGCCTTTCGGGGTGATAGGCATTATTTATGAAGCTCGTCCTAATGTGACTTTGGATGTGTTTGCACTTTGTTTCAAATCCGGCAACGCCTGTATATTAAAGGGGGGGAGCGATGCCGATTTCTCCAACCGTATCCTGGTGGAGATTATCCGGAATACCTTGCTGGATGTAGCCCACTTGTCTCCTTATCTGGTGGCATTGTTGCCGGCAGGACATGATTCGGCCGACGCGCTGCTCCATGCCCGCGGCTATGTGGATCTGATTATCCCCCGCGGCGGCAAGGGGCTGATAGACTATGTGCGGCAGAACGCCACGATTCCCGTTATCGAGACAGGAGCCGGTGTGTGTCACGTTTATTTTGACAAGGAGGGTGATGTGGCGAAAGGAGCCGCCATTATCCGCAACGCCAAGACACGCCGTGTCAGCGTGTGCAATGCCTTGGACTGTCTGATTATAGATGTGAACCGGCTGACCGACCTTTCCACTCTTTGTAGCGGCTTGCAGCAGGACAACGTGGAAATCTATGCCGATGACTTGTGTTACAATTATCTGAAGACTTCTTACCCTTCCCACTTGCTGAAACATGCTTCTACGGATACTTTCGGAACAGAGTTTCTGGACTACAAAATGGCAGTGACGGCGACTATGACCATACAGGCGGCTGTGGCCCACATTTCTATCTATGGTTCGGGACATAGTGAATGTATTGTGACGGAGAATGACCGGGCGGCCGATTATTTTATGAAGATGGTGGATGCGGCTTGTGTCTATGTGAATGTGCCTACTTCGTTCACCGATGGAGGTGAGTTCGGACTGGGAGCGGAAATAGGTATCAGCACGCAGAAGCTTCACGCCCGTGGTCCGATGGGACTGGAGGAACTGAACACATACAAGTGGATTATTCAGGGGGATGGACAAATAAGACAATAATACTATAAATGAAAAAATTATGAGATACTTTACAAACGTACACGATTTGGGCGACTTGAAGAGTGCCCTTGCCGAAGCTTTCGAAATCAAGAAAGACCGCTACAAATATGAAACCCTGGGAAAGCATAAGACTTGCCTGCTGATTTTCTTCAACAACAGTCTGCGTACCCGTTTGAGCACCCAGAAGGCAGCCCGTAACTTGGGCATGGATGTGATTGTGCTTGATGTGAACCAAGGTGCATGGAAGCTGGAAACTGAGCGCGGTGTCATTATGGATGGCGACAAGAGTGAACATTTACTGGAGGCTATTCCGGTGATGGCTTCTTATTGTGATATCATCGGTGTGCGTTCGTTCGCTCATTTTGAGAACCGCGAGGATGATTATACCGAAAAGATTCTGAATCAGTTCATCAAGTATTCCGGCAAGCCTGTATTCTCCATGGAAGCCGCTACCGGTCATCCGTTGCAGGCTTTCGCCGACCTGATTACCATCGAGGAGTATAAGAAGAAAGACCGTCCCAAGGTGGTCTTGACTTGGGCGCCGCATCCGCGTGCATTGCCTCAGGCCGTTCCCAACTCGTTTGCCGACTGGATGAACGAGGCCGATGTGGATTTTGTCATCACTCATCCCGAAGGCTATGAGCTGGACCCGAAGTTTGTCCGTGGCGCGAAGGTGGAATACAACCAGATGAAAGCCTTTGAAGGGGCTGACTTTATCTATGCCAAGAACTGGGCATGTCCCGGTGTCACCCGTCCTGCCGACTATGGAAAGATCCTGAGCAAGGATATGAACTGGACGGTAGATGCAGCGCACATGGCAGTGACAAACGATGCTTTCTTTATGCATTGTCTGCCGGTGAGAAGAAACATGATTGTGACCGATGAGGTGATTGAAGCGCCTACTTCGTTGGTTATTCCTGAAGCGGCTAACCGGGAAATTTCTGCTACAGTTGTTTTAAAAAGAATGCTGGAAGGGTTGGAATAACCGGCAGTCGGAATGACGTATTCTTCCGTAAGCATTCGGCCTCGTGCGTGTTTCTCTCCAAGTTATAATAAAGTCAAAAGCC
>OOAQ01001413.1_pt1 | contig 16882 bp, 11 predicted proteins | sample 1671051 | NCBI WGS metagenome assembly OOAQ01 (sample SAMN06348117, study PRJEB24527) | human gut metagenome | biome: human gut; feature: ankylosing spondylitis patient; material: feces | host: Homo sapiens | place: China | collected 2015-10
GCTGTCAGAATTTTACTTCTTTGTTTCATTTTCATAATCTCCTTATTATTGAATAAAATTGAGGCATCATGAAGAATGCCCTGTGCAACTGGAATGTCCCGCGAATTACATTCTGTTATTAATCATATCACTTCTTGTTAAAAATAACAAATGCTAACAAGAAAAAAACACTGCTTTTTCTGTGCATATTGGCACATTTTTGGCAGTACAAATCAGGCTCAGACTATTGCACTAGGATGCATATATTGCTATAATAAAGCAGAATATAGGAACTCCAGTGCTGTCACTGACAGATAATAGGGAATCAGGTGCGAATCCTGAACGATCCGGTCACTGTAAGCGTAAGAGAGGATTGCAGAAGCCATTGCATGTGAAGTTGTGTGAGAAGGCGTGATCTTAGAATACTCTGCAAGTCAGGAAACCTGCTGGAGAATCAGTGAAAAGCTTCCGAAGAAAGCAGAATTTCACAGAAACGAAACATCCGGTTATGCAAAGAAGGATGTTTTATTTGTGCGACTGAAGTCTACTCATCTGGATCGGAGAGTAGGCTTTATATTTTTGCAGTGTAAGAGGAAAAATCCTATATGAGATACTTACAGAAATGCGTTTTATAAGAGGAGAGAGGCATATGCATTCGAAAAAATTTCTCGCTGCATTCCTTGCATTGAGTATAACAGCTGCACCACAGGCATCGGTCATGGTATCAGCAGAAAATGCATCGGCGCAGGAAAGCAGTGAAGACTCATCAGGAGAATCTGATGAAAATACAGCTCAGGAAACAGAAGAAACTGATGCGGGCGAAACAGAGCAGAACACAGACGATGTATCATCAGGAGAAGAATTCCTTCAGATAACAGACAAAAAAGCGTATGCAGAGGATGATTCCATTCTGATCGAGATTGTCTCTGCCAATACAACTTATAACAGAGTATATATCGGAAACAGAACAGACGAAGACCGCACACCGGTAATTGAGGGCTCTCTGGATGAAGCGGGCAGATATCATTATCTGTTTTATATCGACCCGAAGTACCTTGGTGAAAAAGCGGCTTATGTCCCGGGAAATACAGAGGATGACAGCTGGTATACAGAGGAAGAACTGTATTTTATGCTTCCGTCTGAAGTATCAGAAACACCTGTACAGGAAACAACGGATACAGCAGAACCTTCTGAAACAGTACCGACAGCAGAAGAAAATACTTCTGCAGATAATTCCGGCGAAGGAATGATTTCAAAGAGCTCAGACAGTTCAGACAGCGATTCTGATTCTCTCTGGCAGATCGGAGCACTGGAAGAGACTGGTGCAGAGCAGACTACAGCAGCCGAGGACTATCGTATTGAAAGTCTGGAAAAAGACAATACGACAGAAGACAGTATTGCTGAGACAGAAGCAGATGCCGTTTCCATGGCAGATGGTACGTATAAAGCAGATGATTTCTCATTCAGCGGCGGTACAGGAAAAACAAAGATCACCTGTGAAGGGATTACTGTAAAAGACGGTCAGACCTATGCAACGATCAAATTCAGCAGCAGCAGTTTTACGAAACTGGTTGTGGACGGCAAAGAATATCAGCCTGCAAGTAACGAAGGCGGTTCTTACTTTGAGATTCCGGTGACTTTAAATACAGATATGACGATCACCGGAACGACGATCGCCATGACAGAGCCGCATGATATTGAATACGTTATCCATATCACAAAGAGCGGTGCAGACACACCGGATGCCACTCCGACAGTCACACCACAGCCGACAGCCACACCGAAGCCGACTTCTGCACCATCCAGTGATATTCCGAAGGATGGAACCTATACAGGCACGGTGACACATGTATCTGGTACGGCTACGATGTTCAAGATCAATGCATGTGAGATTACGGTCAAGAATGGTAAGGTTACTGCAAAAATCACATTGAGTGGAACAGGATACGACAGGCTGTTTCTTGGAACCAAAGAAGAGGCTTTGAAGGCGGCAGACAGCAAGCTGATTTCCTACAAAGTTGATGCAGAGGGTAAATATACCTATGAATTTGCATTGGAAGGTCTGAACAAAGATACGAAACTGGCTGCGCGCTCTCATCGTTACTATGAGGCTGGTGATAAGGATAAAATGTGGTATGACCATACGCTGAAATTCAACGTAGATACCAGCAATTCCGGAACTGGCGGAGATGGTTCCAAAGATGATAATTCGAACGGAAATAATTCAGGGAATAACTCTAATGGAAATAACAGTTCCAATGGAAGTAACTCCAATGGAAGCAGTTCCAGCGGCAGCAACAGTTCCAATGGAGGCAGCACCGGTGGAAGTGGTTCTAATGGAAGCAGTTCTGGCGGCGGTTCAACTGGTTCCGGCGGAAGCAGTGGATCCGGTGGAAGCAGCTCGAGTACAAATAACTACAAATCAAATACAGATGGCAAGACAAGCCAGGTAGATTCTTCTGCCGGTGGCTTAAAGGATGGGGAATATGGCTCTGATCAGTTCTCTTTCTCCTGGTCAGGTGGAACAGGTACGCATGGCCTTAATATTACCTGCGACAAGATCAGCGTCGAAGATGGACAGGCATGGGCGTATGTGACATTCAACAGTGGCAAATGGATCTATGTGAAAGCAAGTGGAAACCAGTATGATCCGGTAGATCAGGGGGAAAAATACAGTACCTTCAAGATCCCGATCCAGCTGAATGCCAACAATAAAGTCGTAGGCTGTACAACAGCGATGTCCAAGCCGTACGAGATTGAATATACTCTGTATTTCGGCATGGATATCCCGGACAGCAGTTCCGGCAGTAAGAGTTCCGGTGGCAGCAGTGTGACTGCAAAGGCAGCAGGAAATTCCACAAAGCTTGCAGACGGTCAGGAAGCCGAGACAGATGCTGGCACCGTATACAAGGATGATGCGGCGCCAAAGATCACAGGTCTGGAATATATGAGCTCCCTGAAACTGGAACATTCCAAAATGTTCAAGATCCATTATTACAACAACGATATGACCGTGCTTGAGATCACTCTGAATGATGAGTTTGGCAAGGACAGTGTGGATCTTACACAGAATAACGCGGCACAGACTTCCACAGACGGCACGAATGAAGAAAGTACAGCAAAGACTTCCAGTGCTGATGGAGAGGAGAACGCAGCGACAGAACAGGATTACGCAAAACTTTATAAGCAGGAAGTCATCCGCTACCTTCTTGTTCCTGAGGACAAAGCCGATCAGATTCCGGCAGGAATCGACAAATCCATTATTGTGATCCAGCTTCCGATGGACAAGACATATGTTGCTTCTGACGTGGCACTGGAAATGATCGATAAGATCGGTGCAGACAAAAATGTATCTGCGGTTTCTGCGACAGCAGACGACTGCAAGATCGCTGCAATCAAAGAATCCCTTGGAAAAGGCGATATCATTTCAGCAGGCACTTATGATAAAGCAGACCTGAAAGAACTTGTAAAAAATAAATGCAAACTGGCGATCGTACCGTCCGATATCCTGACAGCGAAAGCAGAGGATACAGGGGACGACAGTACGGAAGATACTGCTGATGCAGAACAGACGGATGATGCACAGAGCGATGAAAACCAGATCGCAGCGAAATATCCGGAAATGACTGCTTTTGCAGAAAAACTTGCAATCCTCAAGATCCCGATGATCCTGGATCGTTCCAAAGATGAGAAGGATGTCCTTGCAAAATATGAGTGGAGCAAAGTATATGGGGCTCTGTTCGGATGTGAGAAGGAAGCGTCCAAACTTTATGAAGCTGCTGTAAGCGGACATAGCGGAGATAACTCAGAAAGCTCAGACACATCGGAAAGTACAGATACAACAGAAAATACAGATACAGAACAGTAACACAGTAATCATGGGAGCGGGCGGTCTTCGGATCGCCCGTATATAAAAATCGGAGGATAAAATAAGAATATGAAAGAAAGAAGTACAGGAAAACTGTGGCTGCCGCTTATGGCAGCATGCCTTCTCATGATGGGGATTTTCAGCCTGTCCGTGAGCACAAAAGCAGCAGATAACGATTCCTCTGCACCGGAGATCCCCGGCCTGACTTTTCAGTCAGAAATGCAGAATGAGTTTGCAGAATGCTTCCATATATACTATTACAACGATGACTATACTCTGATCGATGTGCCGGACAGCGGCCAGTTCCTTCTGGTACCGGAAGGAAAGAGTGCCCCTGACGGACTGGATGAGGATATCGTGGTGCTTCAGAAGCCGCTGGATAATATTTACCTGGCAGCGACATCTGCAATGTCTCTTTTTTCTTCCCTGGACGCACTGGATGACATCAAGTTTTCTTCCCTCCAGGCATCTGGATGGTATGTTGATGCGGCAAAACAGGCAATGGAAAACGGCGACATCGTTTTTGCCGGCAAATACAGTGAGCCGGATTATGAACTTCTCGTAAATTCCGGATGTAATCTGGCAATTGAATCAACGATGATCCTTCACACCCCGAAGGTACAGGAGATGATCGAGCAGATGGGAATCCCTGTATTCACAGACCGTTCCAGTTACGAAAACCATCCGCTTGGACGTACCGAATGGATCAAAGTTTATGCAGAAATGGTTGATAAGAGAGATGAGGCGAAAGAATTCTTTGACGAACAGGCAAAGATCATCTCTGATCTGAAAGATTTCAAAAATACAGAAAAAACAGTCGCTTTCTTCTATATTAATACAGATGGCTCCGTAGTCGTAAGAAAACCATCCGACTATGTGCCGAAGATGATCGAGATCGCAGGCGGTCGTTACGTTCCGACACAGGTGGACTCTGAGGAAGAAACAAAGCGTTCTTCCGTGCCGATGACGATGGAAGAATTTTATACACAGGCGATCGATGCGGATTATCTGGTATACAATGGAACGATTGATGATCCGATTAACAGCGTGGATGACCTTCTGCAGAAGAGCGAACTTTTTGCAGACTTCAAGGCTGTCAAAGAAGGCAATGTATGGTGTGCCGGCAAATATCTCTACCAGGCAACCGACATTGTAGGAAATATGATCACAGACATTCATCTGATGCTCACCGGCGGAGATGCGAGCCAGATGACCTTTATGACAAAAATTGATTAAATACAGGAGAAAACATGATGAAAGCACAGACAGGTGAGGGCACCGGAACCTTCCACATGGAAAACTTCCGGCGGCGTTCACGTTACGCAGCAGTATTTGCAGTACTTGCAGCGGCACTTTTTGCAATTCTGATATTAAACATCAATACCGGAACGACAAACATTCCGGTCTCACGTATCCTGAAGATCATTTTCCTGCGGGAAGGTGCACAGACAGAATACAATATTATCTGGAAGATCCGAATGCCGCGTCTTCTGATGGCGGCGATCCTGGGCGGTGCACTGTCCCTTTCCGGATTTCTGTTACAGACCTTTTTTGAAAACCCTATCGCCGGACCATACCTGTTGGGTATTTCTTCCGGAGCCAAAATGGTCGTAGCACTGGCAATGATCTATTTCCTGGAGAAATTCAACAAAGTTTCTTCCTATACATTAGTAATTGCCGCTTTTATCGGATCTCTGATAGCAACAGGATTTATCCTTCTGGTATCCAGACGCATCAAACATATGGCGACACTTCTGATCGCCGGAACTATGATCGGTTATATCTGCTCTGCGATCACGGATTTTATGGTTACGTTTGCAGAGGATTCCGATATCGTAAACCTTCATGGCTGGTCCCAGGGAAGTTTCTCCGGTATGAGCTGGAGTAATGTACATATTGCAGCAGTGATCGTAGCTGTTGCAGTCGCACTGACATTTATGCTCTCCAAACCGATCGGTGCCTATCAGCTGGGCGAAGCTTATGCACAGAGCATGGGCGTTGATATCAAGGTCTTTCGTGTGACACTGATCCTTCTGTCCAGTATCCTTTCGGCTACAGTAACTGCTTTTGCGGGTCCGATCTCTTTCGTGGGAATCGCAGTTCCACATCTGGTAAAACAGGCACTGAATACTTCCAGGCCACTGGTCGTCATTCCGGGAACCTTCCTGGGAGGAGCAGTCTTCTGTATGCTCAGTGACCTGATCGCAAGAACAGCATTTGCACCGCTGGAACTGAACATCAGTACCGTAACTTCAATCTTTGGCGCGCCGGTTGTCATCGCAATGATGCTGAAACGTCAGAAAGGAAAACAGTGATATGGCAGAGCAATATATAAATATGGATAATCTGGCAGTTGGCTATAACGGAAAAGCCCTGATCCATGACATCTGTATCGGAATCGAAAAAGGAGAGATCGTGACACTGATCGGACCGAATGGTGCCGGCAAATCCACGATCCTCAAAAGTATCACACGCCAGCTCAAGATCATTTCCGGAAATGTAAAGATCGCAGATGCAGATCTCTCTAAGCTGTCTTTCCGTGACCTGTCTACCAAGATGGCGGTAGTCCTGACGGACCGTATGAAACCGGAACTTATGACCTGCCATGATATTGTGGCTACCGGACGTTATCCATATACCGGCAAGCTTGGAATCCTGAGCAGGGAAGATGAGCAGAAGGTTGATGAAGCGATGGAAGCAGTCCATGCACAGGAACTTGGCGACCGTGATTTTAACGCGATCAGTGACGGACAGCGGCAGCGAGTTCTCCTGGCAAGGGCAATCTGTCAGGAACCGGAGATCATCGTTCTGGATGAACCTACTTCATTCCTGGATGTGCGTTACAAACTGGAACTGCTTTCAATCCTCAGAAATATGGCAAAGAAAAAAGGAATCACCGTGATCATGTCGCTCCATGAGATCGATCTGGCTGAAAAAGTGGCCGACAAGATCATCTGCGTAAAAGGCGACCGCATTGCACATTACGGAAAACCGGAAACGATCTTTAAGGAAGAAGCGATCCGTGATCTTTATGGAATTGACAATGGATATTTTGACCCGGTCTTCGGAAGTCTGGAACTTCCAAGACCAGAAGGAGAACCAAAGACCCTGGTCATCTCCAGCGGTGGAACCGGAATCCCAATTTACAGAGAACTGCAGAGAAAAAATATCCCATTTGCAGCCGGGATTCTCTATACCAATGACATCGACTATCAGCTGGCACGCCTTCTCGCTGTACGGACTGTGACAGAGAAGCCGTTTGAGGAGATCAGTGATGAGACATTTGCAGAAGCCATGAAATTGGTGGATTCCTGTGAAAAAGTCATTGATGCCGGAGTAACAGTGGGGAAAACGAACAGCAGAATCGCAGAGTTGATCGAAAAAGCAAAGAATGATAAAAAACTTGAAAAAAGATGACAGAATCACGGGGACGGAGTTATATGGCACTTCAGGGCCATTAACTCCGTCCCCGTGGTTCGTCATGGGTATAACTATCCAGTATCCCATCGATCGACCGATGCAGATACGGCCTATATTCACTGAGTGAAACCGGCTGCTGATAAAGAATACAGCTGTAACAGGTGGAGCTTGCCAGCTCGATCACCGAAAACAACATCATATCCGGATGTTCATACGTATGTTCATCCTTCTCAAGAAGTCCGAGATACGCATCATAAAATACAAGATCTTCGTCTGGAACTTTGTCATCCAGAGCTGCCTGAAAGACACCCCAGGAAAGATTGCGGGAAATAAACATCAGAAGAGGAGAGTCACTTTCCAGGGCATCCAGAATAAAATCGATCATAAAGTGAAGCTGATTCCTAAAGCCTGTGATCTCCTGGTCGATCACGGCACGGTAAGCCTGGTAAAAAAGCTCCGAGGTCTTGTGTGATACCAGTTTATTTCGAATATCATATTTGTCTTTAAAATAAAGATAAAAGGTCCCCTTGGCGACGCCTGCTTTGTTTACGATATCAGAGATGGTCGTCTGGTTGGTGCCTTTGGTGGTAAAAAGCTCGAATGCAGTATTGAACAGCGCATCTTTCTTTTTCTGCTTTTTTACTTCTACTTTTCCCATAAAATCCCTCCTTCTGACCATACCTTTTGTGCTTTATTATAATCAAAAATGACCAGAAGTCAATATTAATTACGGACCAATCAACACAATGAAAAAAATAAGTTGGTTTTTGGACACTTTCGCATAATCGTATATTGACTAACAGTCAGTTTTGGTATATAACTCTTAATGATGAAAAGAAAATGACTGATAGTCATAAATGAAAAAGATAGTCAACAAGGAGGACATGATGATTAAGGTCGGTAAATGGATAGCGAAGCATAAAGTGCTGATCGTACTGATCAGTATGATTCTGCTGATACCGTCAGTGATCGGTATGGCGGCAACAAGAGTCAATTATGATATCCTTAGTTATCTGCCGGATTCCCTGGAAACTGTAGAAGGCCAGGATATCATGGTAGATGAGTTCGGAATGGGTGCGTTTTCCATGGTCGTTGTGGAAGATATGGACCTCAAGGACGTAGCAGCATTAAAAGAAAAGTTTCAGGATGTAGAGCATGTAAAGGATGTTCTGTGGTATGACAGTGTGGCTGACTTAAGCATCCCGGTAAGCATGATCCCTGATAAATTCAAAGATGCATTTTTTAATGGCGATGCGACCATGATGATCGCACTGTTTGACAATACAACTTCCTCTGATGCTGCGATGGAAGCAGTTACAGACATGCGTAAGATCGCAAATGAACAGTGCTTTATCAGTGGTATGTCAGGTGTTGTAACAGATATCAAGAACATTGCCCTGGAGGAGATGCCGATCTATGTTGTGATCGCAGCAGGACTTTCCCTTCTGGTACTGCTTCTTGCAATGGATTCACTCGTGGTTCCAATTCTGTTCCTTTTGAGTGTAGGTCTGGCGGTCCTGTATAACCTTGGAAGTAATATTTTTCTCGGTCAGGTCTGCTACATTACCAAATCACTGACGGCGGTACTTCAGCTTGGTGTTACAATGGACTATTCCATTTTCCTGCTGAACTCGTTTGAAGCATATAAGAAGAAATATGATGAGAAAGAACGTGCGATGGCACATGCGATCGCAGATACCTTCAAATCCGTAGCGGGAAGTTCCGTTACTACGATCGCCGGTTTCCTTGCACTGTGTGTTATGACCTTTGCCCTGGGACGTGATATGGGTATCGTTATGGCGAAGGGTGTTGTGATCGGAGTTGTCTGCTGTGTAACTGTTCTTCCGGCAATGATCCTCGTATTCGACAAGGCAATCGAGAAGACAAAACACAAGGCTCTGCTTCCGAACATGGACAAAGCTTCCGGTTTTATCACCAAACATTACAAAGTGTGGCTGATCGTATTCCTCGTACTTCTGTACCCGGCAATCTATGGAAACAACCATACACAGATCTACTACAATATTGATAAATCTCTTCCGGCAACCCTGGCAAGTAATGTTGCAAATGATAAACTGAAAGAGGATTTTGATATGAGCACGATGCATATGATCCTGCTCAGGAATGGTCTGGACAGCAAACAGAAAACACAGATGCTCGACAAGATCGATGAAATAGACGGAGTAAAATGGTCTCTGGGTATGAACTCTCTGATCGGACCAAGTTTCCCGGAATCCATGATCCCTTCCAATGTCAGGGAAATGCTGGAATCAGACAACTACGAAGTGCAGTTTGTCTGCTCTGAATATTCATCTGCAACAGATGAATGTAACGCACAGCTTGCTTCCATTCAGGAGATCGTTAAGGAATATAGTCCGGACTCCATGGTCATCGGTGAGGCACCTCTGATGAAGGACCTTCAGGATACGACAGATGTCGACCTTCAGCGAGTAAATATCCTTTCCATGGCAGCAATCTTCGTGATCATCCTGTTTGTATTCAAATCCATCTCCCTGCCGTTTGTACTTCTGGCGGTTATCGAGTTTGCGATTTATGTAAATATGGCAATCCCGTATTATCAGGGTGTAACCCTTCCGTTCGTTGCAAGTATCGTCATCGGTGCGATCCAGCTTGGAGCAACCGTAGACTATGCGATCCTGATGACAAGCAATTACCAGAAACAGCGTCATCTTGGCAAGACCAAGAAGGAATCTATTTCTATTGCACATAAATTCTCCATGAAGTCTATCATCGTAAGCGGATGCAGCTTCTTTGCAGCAACCTTCGGTGTAGCTCTTTACTCACAGGTAGATATGATCGGTTCGATCTGCACTCTGCTTGCGAGAGGTGCGGTGATCAGTACGGTCGTTGTACTGCTTGTACTTCCGGCGATGTTTATGGTATTTGACCCGATCATTGTTCGTACATCAAAAGGCTTTTTGCCGGACAAAAAATAAAATCAACACATAAATGAATGAAGCCCCCGGGCTGGAAAAGGAGTCAAGATATGAACAGAAACAGAAAGAAAGTAGTGGTAGCTTCTCTGGCAACAGGAATGGCAGTTGTTATGGGAACAGTGCCGGTACTGGCTGCGGACAGCAGTGTTTCAAAACAGGAAACTGTATATGTAAACGCTTCAGCAAGTGGTACTCCGCAGGAAATCACTGTATCTGAATGGCTGAAAAACTCAGCTTCCTCAGGAAATTTAAGCGATGTGTCCGATCTTAAAGATATCAAGAATGTCAAAGGTGATGAGACCTTTGACCAGGACGGCGATGACCTGACCTGGAATACAGAGGATAAGGATATTTATTATCAGGGAACTACTACCAAGGAACTTCCGGCATCTGTAGAACTTACCTATTACCTGGACGGTGTTCAGGTAAGTCCGGATGATCTGGCAGGCAAGAGCGGTCATCTCAAGGTCGAAGTAAAATACACAAACAATGCCAAGAACAAAGTAAAAGTCGGCAAGAAAAAGACAGACATGTATTCACCATTCGTCATGGTGACAGCAATGATCCTTCCGGTCGATAATTTCACAAATGTAACGATCGACAATGGTAAAGTCCTTTCTGACGGACAGAGAAACATTGCAGTCGGCGTAGGTCTCCCGGGACTGGCAGACAGCCTGGATCTCAAGAGCATCGATAAGGATATCGACATTGACATTCCGGAAGGCTTCACAATGGAAGCAGATGTGACAGATTTCAGCATGAGTTCTACCTTTACTTTCGGAATGACAGACCTTCTGGATTCCATTGATACAGATGATATTGACGGTCTGGATGATCTCAAGGATTCCATGAAAGAACTTACAGATTCTGCAACTAAGCTGGTGGATGGAGCCAAGGAACTTTCTGATGGTACTACCACATTGAATACGAAATACAAAGAACTGGATGACGGTATTGCTTCACTGAAAAGCGGCGTAAGTACATTAAACAGCGGTGCTGCAAGCCTGAAGAGTGGTGTTGCATCTTATACTTCCGGTGCAGATACCCTTGCGTCCGGTGTAAATCAGTATGCATCCGGTGTAAGTAAGCTGACCAGTTCCCTCACAGAATATAATCAGGGTGTAAATACTCTTGCAGCCGGTGCAAAAGCTTACGTCAGCGGAACAAACACTCTTGGGAGTGGTGTAAAGGCTTATGTACAGGGCGCTACACAGCTTGGAAACGGAATTACTACGTATGTTGATGGAATCGGAACACTGGTAGAGGGTGTTGGAAAGAGCGCAAAGGGTGTCAAGGAAGCGGCAGCAGGAATCAGTGCTTTTGCAGAAAAAGCAGGTTCAATGGTAGGAGAACTTTCCGATACAGTTACAAAGATCAACACATATGCAGACAGTGTAAGTGCTTATGCACAGGGAACAGCACAGTTTGCAGACAGCGTAAAAACATATGCGGCAGGCGTTGCACAGGCACAGCCGGTTGCTGAACAGCTTGCACAGCTTCTTGGAAGCATGACAGGAAGCAGCGAAAGTGAAGACTCCAAAACAGAGCAGATCACAAGCGGTCTTGCACAGGCAATGGAGGCAGCAGATTCCATTGAGGCATCTACAGATGATTCCGTAGCGGATCAGGTGAGTGAAGCAGCAGATGCAATCAGCGAAGCAGCGGGTGCAGGAGCAGCAATTCAGGGTGATGCAGGAACGATCGCCGGCGGTCTTGCAAGTGCAGAATCTGCAATTGATATTCTGAGCAGCATTGATACTTCTTCTATGGATGATGTAACAGCAGCGGCTGTAAACAGCGCAGTGGAAAGTGCGATCGGAGCAATTTCCAGTGGTGTGGATACCGCGCAGAGTGGAGTTGACAGTCTTCAGGAACATGCAGATCAGGTATCTGGTCTTTCTGAACAGGCTGGAGAAGTTCAGGCAGCAGCAGCTACGATCAGTGCACAGAGCAGCCAGAATGAGGCGGCAGCAGATGCAGTATCACAGCTTAAGGATGGTCTGGATCAGATTTCTGATGGTCTGGATGAGGATGACGATGCTGATTCCACAGGAGATGCAATTGACAGTGCAGCACAGCTTGCAGCAGGTCTGAATGCAGCCCTGACACAGCTTACCGGTAATAATGAAGCGTTAGAGACAGTAGCTGACAATCTGATCACGAACGGAACCGGAGAGGGAGAATCCCTGACAAATGCTTCCGCTCAGGTAAAAGAAGGAACAGCAGCACTTCAGACAGAAGTCGGAAGTATGCTGGATGGCGACCAGTTAACTAAACTTCAGAAAGGTGCAGAAGAACTCCAGACTGGTGCAGATCAGCTTCAGGAAGGTTATAATACAGCAAAGAAGTCAGCAACACAGCTGAAATCTGGTGCACTGAAACTGCAGTCTACCAATAAACAGCTTACAAATGGTGTAAGTCAGCTTCAGAAATCAGGAACAACGCTGACAAGTGGAGCAAACCAGCTTACAAGTGCAAGCAAGCAGGTTCAGAGCGGAGCAAGTCAGATTGACAGTGCAACAAGTACTCTGACAAGCGGAGCAAACCAGCTTTCTGCAAACAGTGGTACACTGAACAGCGGAGCAAGTCAGCTTGCAAGCGGAACACAGCAGCTTGCAAGTGGAACAGGCACACTTGTAAGTGGAAGTTCGCAGGTTAAGAGCGGAATCAATACGCTTGCCAAAGGAGCCAAGAAACTGGCTGACGGAACAAAGGAATTCAATGACAAGGGAATCAAGAAACTTGATGAAGCTGTAAATGATGATCTTCAGGATGTTCTGGATCGTCTGGATGCGCTTCGTTCTGATGATAATGCATACACAAGCTATGCAGGAAAGTCCGATAAGATGGATGGAAATGTGAAGTTTGTCATTGAAACAGAAGCAATTGACAACGACTGATAATGATGATAACTTTTTCAGGGGAACGGTTTCAGACCGTTCCCCTGTTTTGTCTTGCGATGGCGGAGGGAGTCTGCTATACTGTATAGCAGGACATAGAAATCACAGAGAAAGTATCAGGTGATAAAATGGAAAAAACGAAACAGCGGGGCAATGTACCGGTTTCGAAAAAGACCAAAAAGAAATCCAAAACCAAATCCAGATCCAGAAATAATATCGGAGTGAAGCTTATAGAGAAACCAGAGTATTATGATTACAATCTGGTAGCGGCGATTATCCTTCTGACCTGTTTCGGTCTGGTTATGCTGTACAGTACCAGCGCATACACATCAACGATCAAGTATGGTGATGATATGTATTTCTTTAAGAAACAGGCGGCGATCAGCTTTGTATGTATTGCCGGTGCTCTGTTTATATCCATGTTTGATTATCATATCCTGGCAAGGTTTACAGGGGTTCTGTATGGTGTTGCTGCCGGCTCTATGGTACTGGTAAGAACACCTCTGGGAACTGTTTCCAATGGTGCTAGGAGATGGCTCAGAATCGGACCGATTCAGTTTCAGCCGGCAGAGATTGCCAAGATCGCCGTGATCGTCTGTCTTTCCTACATGATCGTTCACATGGGCAAGAAGATGAATTCACTCAAGGCATGTATGACACTTGGGGCAATGGGAACATTTCTTGCATTGCTGGCATATGTCTGCACAGATAACCTCAGTACAGCCATTATTATTTTCTGTATTACAGTGGGAATGATTTTTGTGGCACATCCCAAGACCAGGATTTTTCTGATTCTTGTGGCGGTGGCAATTGCGTTTCTGGCGATTCTTGTATTTGTTATTGGTCAGAGTGTAAAGGAGACAGATGATTTCCGTCTGAATCGAATCATCGCGTGGCTTCATCCTGAGAATGCCACAGGAACTGCGGCATACCAGACCATACAGGCGCTTTATGCAATTGGTTCCGGAGGCTTTCTGGGACCAGCTATCAGATTCTGCAGGGACTTTATGCGATTGGATCCGGTGGATTTCTCGGAAAAGGACTTGGCAACAGTACGCAGAAGATTACAACAATTCCGGAAGCACAGAACGATATGATCTTTTCTATCATCTGTGAAGAACTTGGAATCGTAGGGGGCGTGATTCTTCTGCTTCTGTTTGGATATCTTCTTTACAGGCTGTGTTTTATCGCACAGAATGCACCGGATCTTTTTGGGTCGCTGATTGTCAGCGGTATCTTTATACATATTGCACTGCAGGTAATTCTGAACATTGCAGTCGTAGTAAATCTGATGCCAAATACCGGTGTCACGCTGCCGTTTATCAGCTATGGAGGTACCTCGATCATGTTCCTCATGGCCGAGATGGGACTGGCCTTAAGCGTGTCCAAGCAGATTAAACTCAAGACACCCGAAAGGGCAGCCTAAAATAACAGAAAATCTATTGACAAATAGTTTTCCAGAATATATACTTTGCACATCAAAGTAGTGAAAAAGCATACTTGATAAAGGAGAAAAGCAATGTTAGATGAAATGAAAAAAATGCTCGCAGAACAGTTAAACTGCGACGAAAACGAGATCACAGCAGATACTTCTTTTAAAGATGACCTTGGAGCAGATTCCCTTGACCTGTTCGAACTGGTTATGGCACTGGAAGATGAGTACAACATCGAGATACCTGCTGAGGAACTGACAGAACTGGAAACAGTGGGAGACGTGATCGAGTATCTTAAAGGCAGAGGAATTGAGGCATAATTGCAAAAACACTCCCTGAGGCATATAATTGTCTCAGGGGTTTTACATTTTTGAAAGGCAGGAAATAATAAAATGACAAAGATCAGAACCAGATTTGCACCGAGCCCGACAGGCAGGATGCATGTAGGAAATCTGCGTACCGCACTGTACGCATACCTGATTGCAAAACATGAAGATGGAGACTTTATCCTTAGAATCGAGGATACAGACCAGGAGCGTTATGTAGAAGGAGCTGTAGATATCATCTATCGTACCATGGCAGGTACAGGACTTCTTCACGATGAAGGTCCGGACAAGGACGGCGGCGTAGGTCCTTACGTACAGAGTGAGAGACAGGCATCCGGAATCTATCTCAAATATGCACAGCAGCTTATTGAACAGGGTGATGCTTACTACTGCTTCTGCGGTCCGGAGGAACTGGAATCCATGAAACGTGTCGTTGCAGGCAAGGAGATCTCCATCTATGACAAGAGATGTCTGCGCCTTTCCAAAGAAGAAGTACAGAGACGTCTGGATGCAGGCGAACCGCATGTTATCCGTTTCAATATGCCGACAGAGGGAACCACTACTTTCCACGATGTAATTTACGGAGACATCACAGTAAACAACGAAGAAATGGAAGACCTGATTCTGATCAAGTCTGACGGATACCCGACCTACAACTTTGCAAACGTTGTAGATGACCATCTGATGGGAATCACTCACGTTGTCAGAGGAAATGAGTATCTTTCTTCTGCACCGAAATACAACCGTATCTACGAAGCATTCGGATGGGAGATCCCGGTCTATGTTCACTGCCCACTGATCACCAACGAGGAGCATCAGAAGCTTTCCAAGCGTTCCGGACATTCCTCTTATGAGGATCTTCTGGAGCAGGGATTTGTGACAGAAGCGATCGTAAACTTCGTAGCTCTGCTCGGATGGAGCCCGCAGGACAACCAGGAGATCTTCTCTCTTCCGGAACTTGTCAAGGCATTTGATTATCATCACATCAGCAAATCACCGGCAGTCTTTGATATCACCAAACTCCGCTGGATGAACGGCGAGTACATCAAAAAAATGGATCCGGAAGAATTCTACGAGAAAGCACTTCCATACATGAAGCAGGTCCTCAAACGAGACTACAACTTCCGCAAAATCGCAGGAATGGTTCAGACAAGAATCGAGACATTCCCGGATATCCCGGCACTGATCGACTTCTTCGAGGAAGTTCCGGAATACGACAGCGCAATGTACTGCCACAAGAAGATGAAGACCAACGAGGAGACATCTCTGGCAGTCCTCAAAGAAGTTCTTCCGGTTCTGGAAGCTCAGGAGGACTATACTAATGATCCGCTGTTCGCATCTTTAAGTGCGTTTGTTAAGGAGAAAGGATACAAGAACGGTTATGTTATGTGGCCGCTTCGTACCGCTGTATCCGGCAAGCAGATGACACCGGCAGGAGCAACTGAGATCATGGAGATCATCGGCAAAGAAGAAACACTGAAACGTGTCAAAGCAGCTATCGAAAAACTCAGCTGATCACAGATATATGAAACGTAATCCATCTCAACAACGGGCAATCGCCCACCTGTCAGGACCCATGATGGTTCTGGCAGGCCCTGGTTCGGGGAAAACTTCCGTAATTGTAGAAAGAACAGCATATATGACAACCGAGGGCGGGATTTCTCCTTCCAATATCCTTGTCGTGACTTTTTCAAGGGCAGCGGCGAAGGAAATGAAAGAACGATTTCTGAATTTTACCGGTCAGGAGTATACACCGATCACATTCGGGACTTTCCATGGCGTTTTTTATGGAATTCTGAAGCAGGCGTATGGATTTACTGCGGCGAATATTCTGTCAGAGGAGGAGAAGTCTGCAATTCTCCGGGAACTTGCACTGAACCATGGCGGGGAACTGGCAGAGGAAGGTGATTTTTCGGAAGAAGTTGCCAAGGAGATCAGTGTTGTCAAGGGAAACAGGATTTCGCTGGAATATTATTATTCTTCGTGCTGTCCGGATGAG
>OOAQ01001415.1_pt1 | contig 16879 bp, 12 predicted proteins | sample 1671051 | NCBI WGS metagenome assembly OOAQ01 (sample SAMN06348117, study PRJEB24527) | human gut metagenome | biome: human gut; feature: ankylosing spondylitis patient; material: feces | host: Homo sapiens | place: China | collected 2015-10
GCCTCCACGACATTTGGCAGATGCACAAAAAAATCAGGGGACGCCTGTTGCCTACCCTAAATAAAAAAGTTTTTTGAAGGGTTGGGGGGTGTGGGGGGGAAGGGGGACTTTTGTTCACAAAAGTCCCCCTCCCCCCACAAAAAGCGCATCACTTACCCGTGCTCTTGCGCGCGCTGGCGTTGGCGCAGGCCATCGATGAGCATGCAGCAGCCGCAGAGGGCGATGGATACGGCGGTGGTGACGAACACGCCGCGGTATCCCCAGCCCGCGTCCACGACCATGCCGCCCAGGAGGGGGGCCAGCATGCCGCTGGCGTCGAAGGTGGCCATCATGATGTTGGAGTTGAGGGAGCGGGCGTCGGGGGCGGAGCGGTCGTAGACGGCGGCGGCCAGCAGGGGGTAGAGCAGGCCCAGGCCCAGGCCGTAGAGGGCGGTGGCGGGGATAAAGGTCCAGAGGGGGCCCCAGGCCAGGGTCAGCTGGGTGCAGGCCAGCACAACGCAGCAGAGCAGGGTGACGCGGTAGCGGGGCAGGGAATCGAGCCGGTGGCTGCCCAAAAGGCGCACCAAGATGATCGTGAGGGTGTAGGTGCTGAAGAACCAGGCCGGCTGGGCGCCGGTAACGGAGCAGAGGCCTTTCATGAAGAAGATGGCCAGTACGGTCATGATGCTGAAGGTCATACAGGCCATGTAGACGAAGAACAGGCCGGAATGGCGCACGGCGTGCCAGAGTTCGTGGCCGGAAACGCCGCCCTCGGTGACGTTTTGCAGTTCTGGTTTGCGCAGGCGTGGGGCCAGGGGCAGGAGCATAAGCAGGGAGGGCAGGCCCAGCAGGCCCATGAAGCCGAAGAGGTGTGGCTCGCCGCCCAGCAGGGGCAGAATTTGTTCGCCCAGGGCGGGGATGACGGAATAGGGCAGCAGCAGTGTCAGGGAAAAGAGGGCGAAGCCGCGGGCGCTTTGGCCCTTGGGGATGCAGCTCACCAGCACGGCCACGGTACAGCTGGAAAAGACCGCCAGGGCAATGCCCTGGACGATGCGCAGCAGCCAGATGAGCGCCCCCATATGCGGGCCGCTCACGTGGGCGTAGGCCAGCATGACGCCGCTGGAAATAAGGATGGCCGTGCCCACGGCCAGCAGTTTGCCCCGACGCAGGAAGAAAATGCTGGACAGGGGGCGGAACAGCAGCACCATGGCGAACATGGAGGAAATGAGCACGCCGCGCCAGTTGGGGCTGACGGCGAGTCTTTCCAGCCATTGTTCAAAGCAGTAGAAGACGGCCACAAAGCTGTTGCAGAACATGGTCATGCAGAATAGCAGGATAAAGTCGCGGCTGAGGAGGCGTTGGGGCGCGGCGTCCGGGGGGGGCGTCGGGCTGGGGGTTTGTGCGGCGTTGGGCGCGGTGAAAGCGTGGGGCGGCATGGGGCCTCGGAGCAAAAAGGTGGGCCGGGGTGGGCTGGGGGAGGGCCTTCCGGCGGAGCGTCGCGCTGGCGCGCAACTGTCCCGGTCAGTGGTATGCGCCGTTGAGAAATTTGGTGGCGTAGGTTTGCACGGCTGCTTCGTCCACCATGAGCATATCCATCTGGCGGGTCATGATTAAAAGACGCCCCAATTGGTCCAGACGCGTGCAGAGGTCGTGGCGCGGGTACTTTTGGAAGCGTGCCCGTATTCTATCACCGGTAATCTCCACGGTAAAGCCGAGTTCTTTGAGGATCAGTCCGATGCAGCGCACGCGCCGTTCGCGCTGCGCATTGCCGGCGGCCCCGCCGGCGAACTCAAAGCGGACGTAGTTTTTACTGAGGGTTTCGCCGCACCAGCTGTCCACGATGGCGTAGTGGTAGCCCACGCGGGAGGAGAAGTTGAGGTAGCGGTCGGAAATGATGGCGTAGCTGCGCTGGCCGAAGCGCGCGCCGGATTCCTGATTGCCGCCGATGACGCTCTGGCTCATGACCGAGAGAAAGCCGCGCATGTTCACAGGGCGCGGCCCGTGCGCCTGTACCGCCGGGCTGAGCATGCCCCGGAGCAGACAGCGGAAAGGGGCGCTGCATACGTCTTCGGGGGTGACGGTGGTCGCGCCGGAGGCATGCAGGCCGCCGCCCAGGTCAATGATGTAGAGGTCCAGGGGGATGGGGGCCGTGAGCCGACAGGCAAGACCGGCGTCTTTTTCGCTGACGCTGTCCGAGATCTGGAACATCTGGCTGTAGCTCAGCTCGTGGGCGTAGCGCATGACGTCGTGCAGGGATGTGCAGTGCTCCGGGCTGAAGGTGGCGGCTTGTGGATCCACCAGGTGCAGAGGCAGGATATAGGGGGCTACGCGCCGGAGCAACATGAGGGCCGGGCTGTCTGTCCGGCTGCGGGGGCGCACCAGACGCAGGGGCAAGAGTTCCGGCACCTCGCCGTCGTAGACCCGGCCGGACAGGGCGTCCACGGTCACCACCTGGCCGGGGGCGAGCAGACTCATGGCTCCGGGCAGATTCATAACTGTGGGCACGCCGAATTCCCGGCAGAGGGAGGCCATGTGCCCGGTGAGGCTGCCCGTTTCCGCCACGATGGCGGCGGCCCGGCGCATGGCCGTCATGGCGTTGGGGGAGGAGTGGGCCAGAAGCATGACCGCGCCTTCGGGAAAGTGGGTCATATCCTCGCCTTCGGCCACGGGGGTCACGGGGCCGCAGCCCACGCCCCTGGCGGCCACGTCGCCGTCGGCCAGCAGGGGCCGCAGGTGCCCCAGGGCCGGGGCAGTGGCCAGTTCGGCCGTGCTGTCCAGGCCCATGGGGCGGGTTTGCAGCAGGACAATCTGATCATCCTCGTCCACAGCCCATTCCATGTCCTGGGGGTACTGGTAGTGGCGTTCCAGATCCAGCACCATGCGGGCCAGGGCGCGGGCCTGGTCGTCGCTCAGGCAGGGCACGTCGCGCAGGGCGTCGGGCACGGGTTCCAGCAGGCCTTCCACCAGACCGCCCGGCGTGCGGGAAAGGCGCAGGCGCATTTCTTTGTGAGCTATGGCGGCCTTGACGATTTTGCCCGTGGCGCGCGAAACCAGCCATTGGTCCGGCGTGCCGGAGCCGTCCACCACCATTTCGCCCAGGCCCCAGAGCCCGTTGACGACCACGCAGTTAGAGCGCAGGTCTACGGGATGGCGTGAAAAAGCCACGCCCGCCGCCTTGGCCCGGACCATTTCCAGACAGCACAGGCCCATGCCCGTGGCGTCCAGGGCGTAGCCGTGCCCGGCGCGGTAAGCCAGGGCGCGAGCGGAGAAGAGGCTGGCCATGACCTGACGGAAGGCCATGAGCAGATCCTGCCGGGTTACGCCCAGGATGCTGCGGTACTGGCCAGCAAAGGACTGCACGCCGTCTTCGGCTATGGCGCTGGAGCGCAGGGCGGCCACCACGTCCGCGCCGGTGCCGAAGGCCGCGTCCCAGGCTCCCAGCAGGGCCGTTTCCACTTCTGGCGGCATGGGGGCCGCCAGGAGGCGTTGCTCCACCTGGCGTGCAATGAGGGCAATGTCTTGGGGTTTGTCCGGATCCACGGAGCGCAGCAGGTCATAAATGCTTTTGAACAGGCCGGGCGTGCGCAGCAGAAACATGTTGCCCGCCTGAATAGTGATGGCAAAGCCGCGCGGCACGGGCATGGCGAGCATGTTGCGCAGTTCGCCCAGGTTGGCGTTTTTGCCGCCCACGCTGTAGGCCATGCTGGCGTCCACCTCATCCAGAGAAAGGACCAGCTGGGCCACGTCGCCCTGGGCATGTTGGCTCAGCTCTGTTTCAATGCGTGCGCCCAGGGCCCGCACCGTGCGCAGCAGGGCCGTCTGGCCGCCGTTGGCCAGGTGGTTGAGGGCTGTGGCCATGCGCTCGCTGAAGACCACGGCCCGGCGCGCGTTTTTGCGCACCTGGCCCACGTCCATGCTTTTGTCCCCGCGCTGGGCCTGGTCCAGGGCGGCCAGCACGCCGGCCAGGTCCGCGTTGGCCTGGAGCAGCTCCTTGAAGTCTTTGTAGCGGCTGTTGAACGAAGCCAGGGCCTGTTCGCGTCCGGGGCGCGCGGGCGGGCGGCCTATGAGTTTGCGCAGCAGAGGCAGCATGGGGGCCTCCTTTACGGTTCCACGGCCTTCTGTGACGTGCCGTGGGTTTGGGACTGAGGGGCAACAGCGGTTTTTCCCAGATCTGTAAGCAGATAGCGTTGGGCCGGACCCCGGCCCTCCCGGCGCAGCAGGCCCAGGGTCACCAGCAGCTGCAGATCGTAAAGGGCCGTGCGCACGGAAATGTCTTCGCCGACCAGGCCCTGGTACTCCTGGCGGCTGACAGATCCCTTGGCCGTCAGTAAGGGCCAGGTCCGCAGGATGCGCCTGTTGAGGCGGCCTTCTTGCCCGGCCCGGCGGGCCGCCAGCAGGAGGACGTCGGGCTCCGGCGCGGCGGTTGGCGGGGCGCTGTCAGGGGCGTCTGCGGCGTCTGCGGCGTCTGCGGCATCAGGGGCGTCTGCGGCATCTGGGGCATCAGGGGCATCTGGGGCGTCTGGGGCCTGCGGTGCGGGGACGCGGCGTACCAGCGGGCCCGCCGGCGCGCCGGCGTCCTGCGCGTCAGTGGGCGTTTCCTGGTTGTCTGCCGGGGCGGTAGGGGGACGTGTCCCTGGCGGCGTTTGCGGCGGGGCAGGGCTGCCCGGCGGGGGCAATTGGATATTCTCCTCCTGCAGCAGGTCGCCTTCGCAGAAGGCCAGGGCGCGGGTGAGGGTGTTTTTGAGTTCGCGCACGTTGCCGGGCCAGGAATGGGCCATGAGCCGGGCCAGTGCGCCGCGGCTGAGGCGGGGCGGTCCGGTCGGCGCGGGTTTGCCCTCGGCCAGAGCCTTGCGCACGGCCGCTTCGTGGGCGGCGGTAAGGAAGCAGACCGTAAGCTCCGGGATGTCCTCCCTGCGTTTCCGCAAAGGGGGCGTATGGATAGTAATGACGGCCAGGCGGTAGTAGAGGTCTTCGCGAAAGCCGCCGCTGCGGGCGGCGTCCAGCAGGGGCGTGTTGGTAGCGGCGATAATACGGGTATCAAAGGGCACGTCCTGGTCGCTGCCCAGGGGGCGGATGCAGCGGGTGGAGAGCGCCCGCAACAGGGCCTGCTGCACCTTGGGCGCGGCATTGCCCACTTCATCCAGCATGAGAGTGCCGCCGCAGGCGGCCAGAAATGCGCCCTTGCGGCTTTGTTTGGCTTCGGTGAAGGCTCCCTTGGTATGCCCGAAGAGCGTATCCATGAGCAGGCTTTCGTCCAGTGCGCCGCAGTTGATGGTAATGAATGGCCCGGCGTGCCGGGCGCTCAGGCGGTGGATGGCGGCGGAGACAAGCTCTTTGCCCGTGCCCGTTTCGCCCACCACCAGCACGTCGGCCGTGACCTGGGCGGCCTTGCGCACCTGTTCGTAGAGGGCCCGCATGGGCGGGGAATTGCCCACCAGCCCGTGGGCGGGCAGATCCTGCGGATGGGGCAGATCCAGCACGGGTTCGCGCCGCCACTGGGCGTTGTGTTCCGCCTCCTGGCTGCGGCAGAGCTCTTTGGTCAGGCGCAGCCGTTCCAGCAGGGCGTCTATGCCCGCGCGCAGGCGTTCCAGCTCCACGGGCAAAGGGGGGAGCCCCAGGGGGGCGGCGCTGTCTGCGGCATTGCGTTCCTGCAGGCGCCTGGTCACGCTGTGCAGGCTGCCGCTCATCTGGCGGGCCAGCCACCACAGGCTCAGGCCCAGAAGCAAAAATCCTCCGCCGAAGGCGGCGATGTAGATGCTCATGATCTGCATGCCCGTGCGGGTGGTGGTGAAGCTGGTGTCCAGCACGGCCAGGCCACCCAGCACCACGGGGGGGGCCGCCACCTCAGGCTGAAAACTGACGGGCACATAGCTGACCCGCTCCACGCGCATCTGTCCGTTGCTCCAGACGGTGACGCTTTCACGCATGGGCAGCTGGCCCGAACGGCCCTCCTGCACGTCGGCCACCATGCTCCAGTAGCTGAGGTGGTCCGGGCCGGGGCGGAAGGCCAGGTTAAAGCCCGGTCTGCCGAAGTCGCCGGCAAAGCCCGCCCGCACGATGTCTGTATTCAGACTTTTTTTGCGCAGGCTGGCGTCCTTGGGCTCGGACTGGAAGAGCATCCAGCCTTCACGGTCAAAAAACAGGCTGCGCACGCGCGTTTCCGCTTCGGCGGCAATGGGGGCTTCGGGGGCGGAGTAGGCCGAGATGGTGTCGCGCAGTTCGCGCAGATCCAGAGAAAGGAGCAGACAGCCCGTGAATTTGCCCTGGCTGTCGTAAACCGGCGTGGAAAAGCGCAGCACGTAGAGTGCCACGGTCTGCATGGCGCCGTCCATCGGCACCAGAGAGTAGACCGCCTCCAGAGGCTGCCCCACAGTGACGTAGCCGGGCCGTTGCTCACCGCACATGTGGTGGAAGGGGCCGGTGGGGCTTTCCAGCGCGGTTTTTGGGGGCACGCTGATGACCTTGCCCTCGTGGTTTATGAGGACATAGCGGTCTTCAGGGGCAATCCCCATGAAGGCCACCTCCCGGTAACGCAGCCCCTTGGTCCGGACACGAAAGCGAAAACGTTCGGTCATGGCCCGCAGGTCCATGGAGCCGGCGGCCAGGATGAGCAGCTGATTGCGGGTTTCGGCCAGGGTTTCTTCCAGCGCCAGGCGCATGGCCTGGGTCTGGAGCTGCGCGTTGCGCGCAATTGCGCGATTTAGGACCGTGTCCACGGCCTTGCCGGTAAGCAGCACGATGAGCAGCAGCGCCAGGGCCAGCAGGGGCAGACCCAGCATGAGCATGCGGCTGCACAGGCTGCGATTGAGGAAGAAAGCGGTCAGCTCCAGCGAGCTGCCGCCCGGTAGGGGTCTGGGGAAACGCACGCCCGTCCTCCCTGTTGCGCAAAAAAGCGCAAGCTGTTTTGACTATAGGGGCCTTTATTCCGCCACGCAAGTGGTTTCTTGCAAAAATAGCGCGGCGCACCCGGATTTTTGTTCCGGAGGCCGCCGCCCCTGTTGTGGCGGGGTGCGCTGTCTTCCCCATGACGGACTGGGGGCTGAGCTTCTTCAGCGCAAGGCCCGACCAGCGCCCTGCACCCGCGCAACGGCCTGTGCGGCCAGCTCTCCGGGCCGGTTCCGGAAAGTTTTTTTGCGCGGCGTCTCCTCCTGTGGCAGGGCGGTTTTTATCCCTTTTTCCCCTCAGGCCAGGGGCCATTGCGGCCATTGCGCGCCTTGCGCATTGGGGCGGCGCCGCGCAATGGCACGGCAGTTGCTATAATTTTCACAATTGCATGGCATGTGCGGCGCGCCGTGGGCTGCGTTGCGACACTGGCCCGGAAATTGTCTGGATATGGAGGGAATCATGAGCAAGCTGCGTAGGTTCTGGACCTGGATCACCGGCAGCGCCCTGCTGGTCACGGTTTTGCCGTCCCTGGCCCTGGCGGCCAAGAAGTCGGCGGATGTGGTCATTGTGGCGGATACCCGCAAACTGGACGGCATCCTCTACTGGTGGGCGGAAATGTATAATGAAAGCCATTTCTTTTTCGCCATTCTGACCATGATCATCATCCCCATCGTGGGTGTGATCTTCGGCTGGCTGGCCGACCTGGTCATGTCGCACATCGGTATTGACCTCAAGCACCGCGAACTGGCGGAAAAGTAGCCGGAAGGAGGCGCATATGGACTGGTTGTATATGTTGATGCCCATTTCCGGCGTGCACATCTTCTGGCCGGGACTGATCATTCTGGGCTTGGGCGTGGGGATCATCGGCGGGTTCTTCGGCATGGGCGGCGCGTGGGTGGGTACGCCCGGCCTGAACATTCTGGGCTTTCCCATGGCATTTGCCATTGGTACGGACATGGCGCAGATGGCGGGCAAATCGCTCATCTCCACCATGCGGCACGGCAAGTTCGGCAATGTGGACTATGCCTTGGGCCTGACCATGCTGATAGGAACCATCTTCGGCATGGAACTGGGCGCGCAGATGGTCATGTGGCTGGAGCGCCTGGGCTCCGTGGACAAAGTGGTGCGCTGGCTCTATGTGGTGCTGCTTTTCTTGTTGGCCTGGCTGGTCTTTCACGACATCGCCGCGCGCAAGCGCAAGGAACGTGAGGCTCTTGCCCAGCACAAGCAGCTGGACAGCACCGCCACCGGCGTGGACTGGGCCTCGCGCCTGCAGGCCATCCGCATTCCGCCCGTGGTGTACTACAAGCACGCCAACATCACCTGCTCGGCCTGGCTGCCCCTGATCGTCAGCCTCTTCACCGGTTGGCTGGCCGGTATCCTGGGCATCGGCGGCGGTCTGATCCGTATGCCTGCCCTGGTCTACCTGGTCGGTTGCCCCACGCACCTGGCCGTGGGCACAGACCTCTTTGAAGTGGCCATCTCCGGCCTCTATGGTGCGGCCTCCTACGCCTACAAAGGCCGCGTGGAGCTCCTGGCTGCCCTGATCATGCTCTGCGGCGCGGCCATCGGCGCGCAGATCGGCGTGGTCGCCACCAAGTACGTCAAGGGCTACGGCATCCGCTTTATGTTCGGTCTGGCCGTGGTGGGCTGCCTTCTTTCCGTGCTGCTCAAGCTGCTGCAGGCCGAACTGCCTGCCTGGAACTGGCTGCTCGGCCCTGTGGCCACAGTGGTGGTGCTCACCCTGGTCACCGGCATTTCCCTCTACATCACCGTCAAGATGGTGCAGGGAGCCAAGGCGGAATTGGCCGCCAAGAAGCGCCAGCCCGCCGGCAACTAAAGGAGACGCGCCATGAAGATACGCAATCTGCTGTTTACGTTGGCAATGGCCGGCTCTCTTGCCCTACTTGCCGGCTGCAACTTCGACGGCGGGGTGGAGCAGGGCCGCTGTGTGGCCTTTGACCCCGCGGCCAAAACCATGACCATCGTGGTGGACGTGACCCACGACCAGTTCAACCCGCACTACAGCGGCGGCGTGCATACCTTTAAACTGCCCGTCGAAGCCAAGGATATGGGCCCCGCGCCCATGGTTGGCGGCCGCCTGATGATCGACATCAACAAATCTGTGGTGCTGCTCTACGACCAGGCCTCCAAGTCCGTGCGCGAACTGCCCGTGCAGTTTACGGATGTGGAAAAGAACATTGGCGCGGACCACCCCAAGGTGGCGGGCAAGACCTTCCCCGTGGTGGATAAGGAACAGAGCTCCGTTACCGTATACTCCGCCAGGCTCAAGGCCCTGATCACCTTCAAGGTGCCGGCTGCGGCCCTGGATCTGCCGCCCTACGCCTGGACGGCAGGGCACGAAATGCGCGTGGCCTTCCGCAATGCCGAAAAGGGTCAGGCCATCCGCGTCATGAATGTGACCAAGACCAATATCTTCAAGAAGTAGCCCCCACGTCGGGCAGGGGATCATGCCGCCCCCGCCCGTAGACACGCGGCGGCTCCCCTCCGCCGCGCAGGCCGGCCGGAGCGGAACAGGTCCGCTCCGGCTTTGGCAAAAGCGCCGCCGTACGGCCCCGGCCCGGACAGGACAACTCTCCGCCGCGTCCGGCCGTTACCGGGCGCTGCGCACCCCGGCCGGAGGGCGCTGCCCGCATGCGGCACACAGGAGGATGCAGTGAACAGCTACCGTCAGTCTCTCTATACGGGCGTCATCCGCGTTCTGGCCAACCTGGTCATGGTGGCGGCCGTGTTTGTAGGCATGTACATGTCCGCCCACAGTACAGCGGCTTCGGAACTGGTGTTCAGCGTCTGGTTTTTCGGCATCAGTCTGCCCGTCTGGGGGGCGGCCTTTTGGCTGACCCGCCTGGTGCGTCGCCGCTGGCCCGCCGTTGGGCAAAGCCTGGTGGACCTGCCCAAACGCGGCCCTTGCCTGGTCTGCTGGCAGGTGGCCCAGACGGCCACGCAGCCGCTGCCCGTCCGCAGCCGTGGGGGCCGGACCGCGTAATGCGCCGCCGCGGCCTTGCCACGCCCCCGTGTCCGAGGCATAACCGCGGCAAGGAGGAAAACCGCATGTCCCCTACGCCCACCCCCCTGTCAACCTCGCCGGACGCATCTTCGCTGACTGCCCCGGCATCCGCCGCCTGGCGGGACTATGGCCGTTTGCGCGGTTATCAACGGCGGTTGGGCGTGTGTTGCGCCGTGTTTCTGGCCCTGGCCTTGCTGGCCCTGCTGGACGGCGCGCAGGGGCTTATGCGTGCCGGTGCGGACGTGCTGGACCTTGTGCCCGGCCAAGGCCTGGAGATCTCCGGCCCGGCAGCCTTGAAAAACCCCGTGGACAGTGACCTGCAGGCGGTTTTTACCCCGTCGGTCCCAGATCTGACTTTCCGACTGGAAGGCTTTTTCACCGGCTACTGGATGGGCAACGGCATGTGGCGTGCCGCAGTGGCCGCCGGTCCCTCAACGGAACCGGGCCGGTACGACCTGCTGGTGCGCTTCCGCGGCGCGCCCCCCAGCACTGATCAGCGCCTGACCGTGCAGGTGTACGCCGACGCGCGCTCCCTACGTGCGGCCTCCCTCTCTCTGCTGCAAAGGCTGCTGGGCTGGAACCCTTTTATTTTGGCCGCAAGCCTGGCTTTGCCCGGTCTTGCAGGCGGGGTGCTGGTCTTTGCCCTGGGCAGTCGCTGCCAGAATCTGCTGGCGACCCTGGGCTGCGGTGAAGTGCTGCGCGTGCAGTCGGAAAAGACAGCCCTGCGCCTGTGGTGTCTGCTGCTGGGTGCGCCGCCCCCGCCGCCGGGCACGTCTTGCACGGTGCTGGACCCGCAAGGTCGGCCCCTGGTCCAGGCCCTGGCCCAGGCCCAGCCCGCCAAACCCCGTGGCGTGCTGGAACTGCTGCTGGAACAACAATCTTTTGCCGCGTCGAATGCGGCCCGTTCCGCCGTGCGGCCCGGCTGCCTTGTGCGCCTGCGGCCCCCCAAGGGGCTGCGCACTCCTCAGGACACAAGGCGCTGACCCATGGCCAGGCCGTGCGGGGCGCGTCCCCCGCGCGGCCTATCGCCGTTGTGTCCTTTCCCCCTCCTGCAAAAAATTTCCCCCCAGAGATAAATGACAGGCATGCCTTGGAGACAAAGAGGCTGTCGGCTGCGCACGCAACCGCCAGGGCACTTCAAGGTTGCAATGGCTAACCTGCTTCCCCGCGCAATAATCTCCCTTTCGCCTGTGGGCGTCAGCGTCTGTCTATAAAATGGTATACCATTCTGCATGGTTGGATGGGCATAAAAAGGGGGGCAGATCTCCTTGTAAAAAATGGTACAGCCTTGCGCTGTCACGGTTTTTAGATTAGGGTGACAATAATTCCTTCCGTTGCGGAAGAGGAGGGGTCGTGCTGTGGCGCGACCGCAACGCGGAGCGTCCGGAGCTGCCTCGGCTCCGTCCGCCCTGTATCGGTCAACACCAAGGAGAGGTATAATGAAAAGCACCCGACGGAGTTTCCTCAAGGGCGTCGGTGCCGGAGTCCTCTGTCTCACGCTGGGGCAGTTGGGCTTTGACCTGGGCGAGGCCCAGGCCTATGCCGGCAAGCTCAAAATCGAGGGCGCCAAGGAAGTCATCAGCGTCTGTCCGTTCTGTTCCGTGTGCTGTCAGGTCATCGCCTATGTGCGGGACGGCAAGCTGGTCTCCACCGAGGGCGACCCCGACTTCCCCGTGAACGAAGGGGCCCTTTGCGCCAAGGGCGCGGCCTTGTTTTCCATGTACACCAACGATCACCGCCTGCACAAACCGCTCTACCGCGCACCGCACAGCGACGCCTGGGTGGAGAAAGACTGGGAGTGGTGTCTGAACCAGATCGCCCGGCGCGTAAAAGAAACGCGCGACCGCGATATGGTGCTTAAAAACGCTAAAGGCCAGACGGTCAACCGTCTGGACACCATCTTCTGGATGGGCACCAGCCACGCCTCCAATGAGGAATGTGCGGCCATCCATCAAGCCATGCGCGGCCTGGGAGTTGTCCATATGGACCACCAGGCCCGGGTCTGACACAGCCCCACTGTTGCGGCTCTGGCAGAGTCGTTCGGACGCGGTGCTATGACCAACCACTGGATCGATATCAAAAATACCGATGCAGTGCTTATTATCGGCAGCAATGCCGCTGAACACCATCCTGTGGCCTTCAAGTGGATTATGCGGGCCAGGGACAACGGGGCCGTGCTTATGCACGTGGACCCCAAATTCTCGCGTACGTCCGCCCGTTGCGATTTCCATGTGCCCCTGCGTTCGGGCACGGACATCCCCTTCCTGGGCGGCATGATCAATTACATCCTTGAAAACAATCTGTATTTCAAGGATTATGTACTCAACTATACCAACGCCGCCTTTGTGGTGGGCGAAGGCTACGGCTTCAAGGACGGCCTGTTTACCGGCTACGACCCCAAGACCCGCAGCTACGACAAGAGCAAGTGGGGCCTGGCCAAGGGCCCGGACGGCGGGCCGGTTATTGACCCGACCCTCAAAAACGAACGCTGCGTGCTCAACCTCATGCGCCAGCACTATTCCCGTTATTCGCTCAAAAACGTTTCGGACGTGACGGGCGTTTCACAGGAAAACCTGCTTAAGGTCTACAAGGCCTTCTGCGCCACGGGCAAGCCGGACAAGGCGGGCACCATCCTCTACGCCCTGGGCTGGACCCAGCACACGGTGGGCGTGCAGAACATCCGCACCTCTACGCTTATCCAGCTTCTGCTGGGCAATATCGGCGTGGCGGGCGGCGGCATCAACGCTCTGCGCGGCGAACCCAACGTACAGGGCTCCACAGACCACGCCCTGCTGTACCACATCCTGCCGGGTTATCTGCCTGTGCCGCGTGCGTCCTGGCAGAGCCTGGCCGACTACCAGAAAGCCAACACCCCTGTCACCACGCTCAAAAACAGCGCCAACTGGTGGGGCAACCGGCCCAAGTACATGGTCAGCCTGCTCAAGGGCTGGTTTGGCGACGCGGCCACGCCCGAAAACAACTTCTGCTATGACCTGCTGGCCAAGCTGGAGCCGGGCGAGGACTGCTCCTACATGTACGCCATGGACAAGATGTACCAGGGCAAGATGCGGGGCGGCTTCATCGTGGGCGTGAACCCCATGAACAGCTTCCCCAATACCAACAAGATGCGGGCCGCTCTGGACAAACTGGACTGGCTGGTCTGCATGGAAATCCATAACTCTGAAACCACAGATAACTGGAAGCGCCCCGGCGTGGACCCCAAGGCCTGCAAAACCGAAGTCTTTTTGCTGCCCTCGGCCCACCGTATTGAGAAGGAAGGCACCATCAGCAACAGCGGCCGCTGGCTGCAGTGGTTCGACATGGGCGTGAAGCCCGGCTACGAGGCCCGCGACTTCGGCGATATGGTAGTGCCCCTGTTCAATAAGATCCGCGAACTGTACAAGACGCAGGGCGGCGCCCTGCCTGATCCCATCCTCAAGATGCACTGGACGGACAAGTTCGTCGCCGCCGAGTGGACCAAGCGCATCAACGGCCAGTTCTGGGCCGACAGCAAGGTGGGAGAAAAGCAGTACAAACGCGGTCAGCAGGTGCCCGCCTTTGGGGTTCTTAAGGACGACGGCACCACCTCTTCGCTCAACTGGCTTTACAGCGGCAGTTGGACGGAAGAGGACGGCAACAAGTCCAAACGTCGCGACACCAGCCAGACGCCCATGCAGGCCAATATCGGTCTGTTCCCCAATTGGTCGTGGTGCTGGCCGGTCAACCGGCGCATTCTCTACAACCGCGCCTCTGTGGACCCCAACGGCCAGCCCTGGAACCCCCAAAAGGCGGTTATCCAGTGGGACGGCTCCAAATGGGTGGGCGACGTGCCCGACGGCCCCTGGCCGCCCCTGGCCGACAAGGAAAAGGGCAAACTGCCCTTCATCATGATGAAGGACGGCCACGCTCAGTTCTACGGCGTGGGCACGGCGGACGGGCCCTTCCCCGAGCACTATGAGCCCGCGGAAACCCCGCTCAAGAGCCATCCCTTCTCCAGCCAGCTGAGCAGCCCGGTCTACAAGTTCCATACTTCGGATATGGACAAGATCGCCCCGCCGGCAGACCCGCGCTATCCCATTGTGCTCACCACCTACAGCCTTACGGAGCATTGGTGCGGCGGCGGCGAAACCCGCAACGTGCCCAACCTTCTGGAGGCCGAACCCCAGCTGTATGTGGAAATGAGCCACGAACTGGCCAAGGAAAAGGGCATCAAAAACGGCGACGGCGTCATTCTGGAGAGCGTGCGCGGCGTCTGCGAAGCCATTGCCATGGTCACCGTGCGTATCCGGCCCTTTACGGTCATGGGCAAGACCATCCACCTGGTGGGTATGCCCTTTGCCTTTGGCTGGACGACCCCCAAGTGCGGCGACTCCACTAACAGGCTGACCGTGGCGGCCTTTGACCCCAATACCACGATTCCGGAATCCAAGGCGTGTTGCGTCAATCTGCGCAAGGCCGAAAAGTTGACCGAAATAGGCTAGAGCGGCCGTCCCTTCGGGAGGGCTTCTCTGCAAATCGGACCCACAGGAGGGCGCGTCCCGGCAAGGGGCGCGCCCGCCAAGGAGCATAGCAATGCCGAAAACCTTTCTTATCGACACCACGCGGTGTACGGCATGCCGGGGCTGCCAACTGGCCTGTAAAGAGTGGCACAACCTGCCCGCCAATGAGACCAAGCAGCGCGGCTCGCACCAGAACCCGCCGGACCTGAACCCCAACAACCTTAAAATCGTTCGTTTTAACGAGCATATGGACGCCAAGGGCACGGTCATCTGGAACTTCTTTCCCGACCAGTGCCGCCATTGCCTTACCCCGGTCTGCAAGGACGTGGCCGACATGAGCGTGCCCGGCGCCATCATCAAGGATCCCAAGACCGGCGCGGTGCTGACTACGGAAAAATCCGCCCAGCTCAGTGAAGAAGACGCCCAGGCCGTCATAGACGCCTGTCCGTATAATATTCCCCGCCGCGACCCCAAGACCGGCATGCTCGCCAAGTGCGACATGTGCATCGACCGGGTTTCCGCAGGAATGCAGCCCATCTGCGTCAAGACCTGCCCCACGGGCACCATGGTCTTCGGCGAACGGGAGGAAATTCTGCCCCTGGCCCAGAAACGCCTGGAAGAAGCCCGCAAGCGCTTCCCCAAGGCCTTCCTGGCCGATTTTACGGAAGTGAGCGTCATTTACCTGCTGGCCGAGGAAAAAGAACATTATTACGAATACGCCGCCTTCATGTAGGCGCGGCGTTACAGGGGGGCGGCCCCGGCTGCCCCCCTGTCCGCAAAAGGTTTCTCTCCCTGCCAAAAATCCCGCAAAGAACCTCGCGGTCTGTAGTTGTAAAAATGCCCTTGGGGCGGTATTATTCACAAGCAGGCGGTTTCGGTCGCCGGCTCTTGCATCCATAACTTTTTTCGGAGCGCTCATGCCCCTTACCCCTGCCCACACGGCTGCCCAGGTGACCCGCACCCTGGACGAAATCCATGAATGGCGGCCCGTGCTGGACCCTGTGCTGCACGCCTTTGCCCCCCTGCTGCGCGCCCGCGCCGACCTGGCGGCCCCTATGGCCGCCGCCCTGGAAGAGGCCGGGCTTGCTCTGCCCGCGCTGAATCCTGAACGTCTGCGCCAGGGCGTGCCCCTGCTGGCCGACGCCACGTTTGCGGGCAGCGCCGCGCCTCTGCGTCTGGCCGCCGCAACCCTGCTGCCCCACATGCGCGAGCTTAAAGGCGTGGATGCGGCCCTGCCGGCCCTGGAAATTTTGCTGCTGGCCGAAGACGCGGCCCACAGCGCCGCGCAGGAAGCGCTGGTCCGGGCCGTGGCGGCCGACGACCACGCCGCCCTGGCCCGCTTGGCCGAAGAAAACGGGGTGGAAGCGCCGGCGCTGGAGTTTGTGGGCCAGTTTGTGGCCGGGGCCGTGCTGCGGGGCCTTGCGGCCCAGGCTGCGCCTGAAGGGGCGGCAGCCCCGTGGGATGCGGGCGGCCTGTGGCGCGAAGGCTGCTGCCCCGTGTGCGGCGCTCTGCCCACCCTGGGCTGGCTGGACAAGCCCGCTGTGGACGAAAAAAATGCCTACCTGGTGGGCGGCGGGGGCAAAAAGCATTTGCACTGCGGCCTGTGCGGGGCCAACTGGCCGTTCCGACGCGGCGCTTGCCCGGCCTGTGGGGCGGAGGGCAACGACGTTGTGGAATTGCTGCGGGAAAGCGGCCCGGCCCATGGTGAACGCCTGGACTGGTGCACAGACGTGTGCTCTTCCGATCTGCCCTTGCACTTGGTGAACGCCTGGACTGGTGCACCAAGTGCAAGGGCTACTGCCCCACCGTGGACCTGCGGGAGCGCGATACCGTGCCCGACCCGGACGCCCTGGCCCTGGGCATGCTGCATCTGGACATGGTGGCGTCGCGCAAAAAACTGCATCCGCTCCGGCCTTCGTTCTGGAACACGTTTTAACCCTTACTGGACGCACGACGGCTGTTACGCCGCGCGCAACCGCTCACTGGAGGAAGCACCAATGAAGTACGCTGTTGTTCTCATGCTGGCCCTGACCTGTTGGTGGGCGGGTGACGCGCAGGCCCGCACCATCAAGGAAATGTCGCAGATTATCAAAAATCCCATCAAAATCGAAGGCGGCAACTCCGACCGCATGAGCGTTATGTTCCCCCATACGGCGCATAAAGGCATCAGCTGCATTCATTGCCACCACGAAAATCCCGGCGACGACCGCTATGTTTCCTGCACCGAATGCCACGCTACCCCCGGCGCGCGTGAACGTGACCCCATGAGCATGTTTATGGCCTTCCACTCCAAAAATTCCGACCGCTCCTGCTACGGCTGCCACTCACAGAAAAAGGCGCAGGATCCGGCCCGCTATGCCAAATTCAAGGGCTGCCAGCCCTGCCATATGAGCCCCGCCGCCCGCGAAGCCGCCGCCAAGGCCGGTAAATAGGGAAAACGCAGACTGTGCTTTTTTGTGGGGGGAAGGGGGAACTTTTGTGAACAAAA
>OOAQ01001422.1_pt1 | contig 16822 bp, 18 predicted proteins | sample 1671051 | NCBI WGS metagenome assembly OOAQ01 (sample SAMN06348117, study PRJEB24527) | human gut metagenome | biome: human gut; feature: ankylosing spondylitis patient; material: feces | host: Homo sapiens | place: China | collected 2015-10
AATTTACTGATATTCAATACAATAAAAAGTCAAGTTGGGATAATATTTTGGTTTGGATAACTTTTGTTATCCGAAATTTCGGATAAGATCAGCGAATCCTTTCCCAGATGACGGAACAACGCACACATTTCCTTCAGGTCTTTTCTCAGAATACTGTCTCCCTCACTTTCTGTCAGTCTGGCGGGAAACTTTTCCCCTTTTCTGATACGATGACCGTATGCAACATACGGATGATGTTCCGGACCATGCCATCCTTCGTATTTTTTGATACACCTGACAGCCGTTTCCCAACGTGAGTCTTCCACATTCCCCTGTGCACGCAAAGAAGTTACCGTCATGGCCAGTACCACCAATGGCAGTACTGACCTTAGAAGTCTTACGGTTATTATAAGGCACCTCCTTCCTGAACTGACAAAGAATCTTCCACGGCATCCGTCTCTTCATCACCTGCATCGTTGAAATCAAATTCCATTTCCGTCATGTTTCCCCAGTTGTCCTCGACAACGACAATGAAGTTCTGCGCCTCGTCACATAGTGAAGTATAATACAGCCTGAATTTCCGGTTCTCCAGCAGATAACGGTCATTCGGCTTGAATTCAAGACCGTTGTCCAGTTTCAGGGAACCTTCCCCGTCATACTGGAAATAACGGATTGTATAGACCGTACCGTCAAAATCGCCCTCACTTTTGAGTTCACATCGTATTTCCGCCGTCTCATTCCTGTTCAGTTCCTTTGGAACCGGCATTGTTTCCACGGTAAACGGATAACTCTGCTGGATTTCCAGCTCGGATTCGCACGAGGTCAGTACAAGACTGACCAGACCTATGCAGAACATGGCAATCTTGCCTGCCAGCCCAAATCCTTTTCTTATATTCTTTTCTGTCTTCATTTGTTTTCCTTTGTTTTTGTCAGATATTCATTCAAGTCCTTAAATCCATCATACAGACCGGAACAGTCCGTAACCTTATTCCCGAAATGTATGTTCAAAGTCTCCAGTGCGGTAATCCCGGCCCGGTCACGGTCAAGAAAGCACCGGATTTTGCCGTAACCCTCCAGAACGGCATACGACCGTTCCAGATTGGATACAGAGTTCAGCACCAGGCAGTCCTCGTCCTTCACAATCCGCAATACCAATGCCGAAAGGAAATCCACAAATCCTTCAAACACACAGCACGTATCCTGTTTCTTTCCGGACAGGGACACATAGGAAATGTCCTTGGGAGAGATGCATCCCTTGAACATCGGGTTACGGAGTTCATAACCGCCGCTCCGGTTCATGAAGCCTATGGCAAAATACCGTTTGCCCCGTATTCCATATGCCACTTCCTTGCAGAATCTCCCGGCTATGGCCGGATCAATGCCTCTCTCTTTCAGGTAACCTTTCAAAGCCTCATGACTCAGTTCCGTCACTTTCACGTCCTCGAATCCGGAAACGCGGGGTATCTTCTTACGTTCCTGTAAAGGCCGGAGGGGAAGGATGCCGGATTTCCCTGAAAGGAATTCCAGTTGCTCCATGAAACCGGTACTTCCTGTCAGTTCTCCGGCAAGATGGAATATGTCACCTCCCTTTCCGAGGCCAAAATCAAACCAGACATTCCGCTGCGTATCCACCTTGAAGGATGCGGTTCTCTCATTCCTGAAAGGGGATCTGAACCAGACATCATTTCCTTTACGGGATACAGGCATATGCCCCAGATCTTCAAGAAAACCGACAAGGGAAATCCGTCTAATCTGTTCCAGTTCCATAACCCGCTAATTTATCATAAAACGAATGCCGATTCCATACTGGGTATGGCAATGTCCAAGACTTCCGCCCCACAGGAAACGCTCACGCAAGGAAGCCGTCAATGCCACACGGTCGGCAAGGTACAGTTCCATCTCCAGCGTCAGGGCACAGCCGTACACAAAGGCATCGCCGTTTTTCAGGGTGGCCCCGTCATAGAGTTTTTTATCGGACCAGTTTACCGTCTCATATCCGGCCAGTGCCGATCCTCCAAGATTGAGGAAGAACACTTTTCCCGCATCGGAAAGGAAATTCAGGTAATATCCGCCTTCTGCCGTAAACTGCGCCGAAGGGATGGTCACATGACGGTAACCGTGTTTCATATGCAGGTATTCCGCTCCATATACCCATTTGTTCCCGCCTTTGGCATAGCTTGAAAGTGTCATTCCCATATAGTATCCGTTATCGGAAGCCTTACCTCCACGCATTTCCACACCCTGCATCCTTGGCAGAATCCGCTGGGCGTCTGCCTGCCCTACGGAAAGGACAAGCAGCAATGCCAGCATATACAATACTTTCGTTCTCATCGTACCTTCAGTTCGTTGATGGTTTCCGCACGCACCAGGTCTTCGTTGACCACCTCAAAACTCTGGTGACGGCCGCCCTGTTTCTCATACATCTCCACAACCAGTTTTTTGTCGTCCGGTATCGTAAACTTGGGAAGGGCGAATACCGTACATTCCGAATCCCTGCCGTTTACACGTGTCACATAATTATAGGCACGCAGCGGATAAATCACCTGCTCCTGCATGGCCGTACGCTTCATCACCTTTTTGTCCACCACCTTGAACGTAATGAAATCCACGTCAAAGGGCACATTCGAGGAGTTCTTTACCTGGGTATGGAAATAAAGCAGGTCATTATGGGTGTACAGCCCTTTGAGCAGATACTGGATACCGAAACGCTTGCAGCCGATATGACGGATACGGCGTTTGTCATTCTCATACACGGATTTCATGATAAGACGTACCAGACGGGGTGACTCGTTATCCAGCTCGGTCAGATAGATTTCCATGGCATTGTTGGGACGGTTCACCGATTCTCCGTCATGGATGAAATCACACATCTCCACATTCAGCAGCAGCGGCTCGTCGGCATACTTCACGTTGAAGGTATAGAAGTTCCCGTCTTCGGTTATTACAGACATATTGGTCTCCTCCCTGAAATTGCGTGTCGTGGCCTTTACTCGGATTACATTCTCGGCACCGTCGGCCTTGCCGGCTATCAGGTTTGTAGAACCGAGATCCACATACTTGACCGGAGCCGGAAAAATGACATGGACGGTCTTGTCATACGTTATTTCCAGTCCGTGCGGCGGAATCATCTGGCTGAAACCGATCTTGCGGGTCAGCCCCTCATAATAATCACCGCTACTCTGCTGCGCCCAGGCAGCCGATACGCCCAGCAAAAGGGCAAACATCATCAGAATCTTCTTCATGTGCTTTTGTTTAATGGTTGTCTTTTCTTTCATAGTTTCCTGTATTTCATTTCTCCGGTGAATGGAGCAGTACCCGGTGTCCGGCCTTCAAAGTAATCTTTACCGTACGCATCCGTTTGGATATGTACTGGGAAACGCCCTGTATCATACCTTTTCCCAGATCGGAGGCAATCTGCGCCCCGGCATCGGTGGAAATGTTGATGCTGCTGTTCATCGAGGTTCCCATGTTGGCGGCAATCTCCCTGGCAGCGTCATATTCCAGTGAACCCGGCACCAGGATTCCCTGCTGTCCGTCCAGATCATAGACTTCCAGTTCCACCGGCAGGATAGTTCCCTTGTATTCCACGGCATTGACCATAATTTCCAGCCGTTCACCCTGTATGCGTGTGCCACCTACCAGTACGGTCCCTTTCGGTATGAAGCGTCCGGCAACAGACATGGGCTCGGTAAGCCGCAGGCGCAAGGCCTGTCCGTCGGATACAGTCTGCGTACCGTGTACACAGGCAGCAATGGTATTGCCTTCCGTTACTGTCTTCCGGCCGACAGCCGTATTGAAACCGGCATTGCGTTCTCCCGAAAAGGCGGATATGAACTCTTCGTCGCTCATAGGTCTGGAAAGCGAGGATACCACCTCATTGTGAACCTGTTTCACCGGCATGGCTTTTTTGTCCTCCGCTTTTCTGACAGGAGAAGGAGTCTCCACAGCCTGACGGTTATTGTATTTGGCGGCCAGTTCGTAGGATTTTTCCATCAGGGCCATCTTTTCCTCCATGCCTGACAGTGGCTCCTGCTTCTGCTGCTGTTGCTGCATACGCTCCAGTTCCTCAATCCTTTCCTGAAGCCTTTCCTTTTCCGGATCGGTCCGCGGTTCATAGATACTTCCCAGCGTACGGTTCATCTCACGGTAGGCTCCGGCCGAGGAACTGACCGGTCCGGCATTTCCTTTTTCTGTTTCCGTTTCCGTGTTTGTTTGCCTCTCCGGTGGAATGTTATCGGGAAGACGGACACTGTCTTTCCGTTCCTCTTTGGCAAACATGGACTCCGCAGCTTCAAAGAATGTCTTCCTTTTCCTGCTTTCCTGTTCCATCAGAGCCTTTTCATAGGCATCCTTCTTGTTCCCTTCCAGGCGGCTGTCCTCGGGAGAAGGGATTTCCGTATTGAATCCCTGTCCTTTATCCTGCCGCTCCCGTTCCTGCCCGGAAGGTGAGAATATCAGATAGAAACTTCCCAGACACAGCAGGAACATCAGAGGATACACAACAAATCCGGCGCGTTTGCGTTTCTGTTCCTCACTCAGCGGCTTCCTGTCCTTTGAGGACCGGAGCCTGAACGGTTTCATCAGCCGTTCCATTACTTTCTTGACTTTTTCTTTCTCCATTTCTTACAATAGATTGAATGAACTCCATACGGAGTGAATCCTTTTCCATAAATTCCATTCCGGACTCCCTGTTCTTACTGCCTATAAACGGTCTGCATGCCGTATAGACACATGCGGCGGCAAACGGGACAAACAGTATCCAGAGAACGGCCTTGCGCTGTTTAACGGTAAGTCTGTGGCAGAACCTCCTGAGTTGAAGGTCCGCCTGTCTCGTCAGGTTCCTTTTCATCGCTCTACGCTCCTTATGTCCTTGTTTTCCAGTATGGTCAGATGTTCGATGATAAAGCCGTTGGGGTTGTTATCGGAACGGGACGTATTCTGAAGCTGGCAGTCAGTCACCAGCGAACGTTCCGTCACATTACTCTCACGGATAATCATCTGGCGGGCATACGTCCTGGCCCTGTAGGGGTATCCGGAAAAGTCGCAGACCACGCTGTCCACCCGTACCACCTGATTGATATTACCGGAAATGAGACGGTTATAATATCCTTTCTCGGCAAAATCCACATAGTAATGATAGGCGCTTTTGTCCGCCAGCTGCAAGGCACGGTTGATATTGTGCTCAATGGCATCCTTCTGTGGCGACAGCCCGAAAAAGAGCTCATGGAACCTTCTTACATGCTCCCTGGCTTCAGCCGGACGGTTCTGTGAAAGATCCTGCGAAAGGGCAAGCATCAGTGACTTGCCGCCATCGAGTACATAAATTTTCTCACGCTGTTTCTCCGCAAAGCGGTATGAGTTCCACAGGGCAAAGACGGTCACGAGCGTGCAGCATCCGACAAAGACCGCAAGCATCAGGCGTATCCGTCTGAAGCTGCTTTCAATATTGGTCAGTGATTTGAATTCCATCTGTTTTCATGATTTTTATGTTCCTGTTCTGTTTATTTCCCACGCAGACGCCCTCCGATATTTCCCAGTCCGGAACCTGCGGCACCGGCTGCAAATCCTCCGGCCTTGGTCGCGGTACGGTTGATGTTGCGGTTGTAGTTTCCGGCACCGCCTGCCTGCACAATCCATCCGGCCACGGTCGGCACGGTAAAATATCCGATGATACCTATGAGCATGAAGATCACATATACCGAATTGGAGTTGTCCAGCGAATAGTTCGGATTGTTCTGGAGCTCCAGGATGTCGTTCTGCAGCATGAGCACCTGAATCTTGGCCAGCATACAGCTGAAAAGGTCACTCACGGGAAGCCACAGATAGACGGAAATGTAACGTGTGAACCACTGGCTGAGCGTGGACTGGAAACCGTCCCACACACTGAAGGCAAAGGCAATGGGACCAAGGATGGACAATACAACCAGAAAAAAGGTCCTTACCGTATCTATAAGCAGGGATGCCGCGGCAAAAAGCAGTTCCAGCAGACTGCGGAAGGCGTCCCGGATATTCTTTTCCAGATTGTACATGCCCACTTCCATATACATGCCCATGCGGGTTGCCATGGCATCGGGCGACCATCCGAGCTCGTCCAGCTGACGGTCAAACTCCTCATCGCTGACCAGATAGGCCGTTTCCGGATTACGGAGCATGGCTTCACGTTCCAGCCTGTCCTTCTGCTCACGGTACTGCTGCATGTCCATCGTCTGCCCCTCAAGCATCTTGTGGGTTCCCTGCACAATCGGACTCAGCACCGTATTCATCGTTCCGAGTACCAAGGTCGGGAAAAGCATGATGCAGATGCCTATCGCAAACGGACGCAGAAGCGGATACACGTCTATCGGTTCGGCACGGGCAAGCGACTGCCAGACACGGACGGCCACATAGAACAGGGCACCGAGTCCGGCAAGTCCCTTGGCCACATCCAGCATATCCTCACAAAGGGGCATCATTTCATTGTAAAGGCTCTCCAGAATGGTATGGAGATTCGAGAAATCCACGGATAACAATACCATAGGCTACCAGTATTTGGAGGTGTCATTGCCATAGAGCTTCAGGACACGGTCAAGGTCATTCTTCTTGCGGGCACGCAGAAAACTCACGGCTATATTCCTGTTCGTATAGTAATTCACGAGATTGCGGTAACGGCGCATACTGGCATAACAGTCATCCACCACGTCCATACGGTCCTTGTCGGTCATGGAAAGGGTGCTGACGTTGATTACCTGCTTGAGATCCTGCAACACCCCGTTGCTCTCTTCCAGAAGTTTGGTATAACCGAAAGCGATGGCATCCAGCTCTTCGGGAGAAAAGTTCTCGTCACCCAGCATCTTTTGGAAATTGGTCACGTAGATTTCCGACACGTCACCGACCATCAGGATAATCTCACTGACCTTACGGGCATCCTTCACCAGATTGTTGACGGACTTCAGGGCATCATAGTATTTCTTGTACTGCTGGTATATCTTCACCGTCTCCGCAAAATTCTGGGCGGTACTTGTCGCGGTTGAAGAGGTATGCACGATATTGTCCGACATGTTGATGATACTCTGGGCAAGGTTTCCCGGATCGGTCACCACCCACTGTGCCCGTATCTGTCCGGCAAGAAAAAAGGTTCCTGCACAAAGCAGCAGCAGTCTTTTTCTCATGGACGTACCTCCTTCCTTACATAGTCACCGTTCGGAGAAAAGGTCAATACGTCAGCCGCCTCATTGTAGGCGATGTCTATGCGGTAGCCGGTATTGATGAACAGGTTACCGTTTTCTTCCACCAGCAGATAGGTTTCCGGCTTCAGCTTCCGTGTCTTTCCGCTGCGGGCGAAGACCGTCACCTTGTAGGCGTCCCCTTCCTTATATATAAGGACATCGGGCTTGCCTTCCACACTGCTCCATGAACCGCACAGGCGGTCACAGTCCTTGAACCTGCTCTCACTACAGCTCTGCAGCAGCAGTGATGCCGCCCCGATCAGGCAGGCGGCCAGTCTGTACAACTGTCTGTTTTTCATGTCTTGTCTTTTTTAATGATGTTGTTCTTGTTTTACTGAATCTCTCAAAGTCCCATCTTGCGTCTCTTTGGCTTAGGACTGACCGGGATGCTGACTCTTCCGGCCAGCCTGTCTTTGCAGACAGGATTCCGGCATTCCTTGCGGATAGCATTGTCGTCCTTTTTGTTTGGGGACTTCAGACCAACCATGGTTTCAAACCTGGCATAAAGTTCCTTATATGCCTTTTCTGCCTGTTTCCGTCTGATTTCATCCGGGGAATTCCGGTCAATGCCATATTTCATGAGAAAACAGGAATTAATGAAAGGGCTGTCAATATTCTTCGGGTTGGCGATGAGACCTCCCAGCTTTTCCAGTTCCCCGTACAGCTTGTCGAGATACTGTACGGGAGGAGGGGAACAAAGCCGCTCGAAAACCTTCTCCACAGCATGTGTCAGTCTTACATCTACCTCTACGGCATCAGGTATCTCGCCTCTGAGCCTTCTTTCCCTGTAATCTTCCGGTTCCATACTTTCAAGCCGGTGGTACAGTTCATAGTCCTCTGAAAATCCGTAATGTTCACGGATATCCTTCGGTATGTCCCATCCGTTCATCAGGGACCAGTAGAGACATTCGATTGTCTCCTTACGCTTTCTTTCATCCGATTCAAAACTGTCATTCATAACCGTTATGCTTTACCGTTTGACCTTTTCCTTTCCCTTCTCATTTCCGCAATGCGTTTCACGGCCAGTTCCAGATTTCCGCCCAGTTCCTTGGCCAGCTTCTGCAATTCCAGCTTTTCCGACTCTTCCGTGGTATATACGTAGGCTAAGCACCCAGCGCCTTGTCATATTTCTATGGTAGGTTTCCGAGTACTCGCCTCCGAACCGGACTTACAAGTCTCCCTGTATCCGGCTCTCCACTAATTAATTCAGTCTGATTCTTCGGTCGGGGTCTATTTTTGCATGACACTTTGAGCAGACAGCCAAAGTTTTTCGTCTTCGAGCTATCATTTTCTTTTCCCAGTCGGATTTACCTTTCAGGTCTTTAAGTTTGCGAACGTGATGCATTTCGAGTTTATCGGTAGCACCGCATAATTCGCAGACTTGGAGCTTCAGCCTTTCCATAAGGCTGTTACGTCCACCTGTTATGGAAACTGTCCGTGGAATAGTGTCACAGTAAATATTCCCTGCAACCTTTTTGCGTTTGAAACCATCATGATAAAATGATTGGTAAAGTGTCTTACCCTTACTATTTTCATATGCCACTTGGAAAACCTTGTTCTTTTTATATTTCAGAAGTATTTTCTTTACAGATGATTTGTATTTGTTCGCAAATACCTTATACATGCTGTATGACATAATGTGATAGAAAGAATTGATGACATAGCTGTTATTGGCTATTGAGTAGTAATTATAGAACCCTCGGATTTCGGCATTGAACTGACTGACTATTTCCAAGTCATCCAAGTTCAGCATGTACGTTCTGACGATGGATTTCCAAACCTCTTTGCCATTGACGACCGCGATTCTTGCGGCTTTATAATCAAAGAGTTTTTTCCGCATCGTTTCAAAATTCAGGTACAATACAGGCTTGTGTCCGAATGCACGAACCGTTTTACCGTACTTATCCTTACGTAAATCGTTACACCTACGTATAAATACGTCATATCCGAGAAATTTCGCTGGTTTCTGCGCATTGGTTATCAGTGTCTTTTCGTCTGACAGTTCCAGTTTAAGAGCTTCATTCAAATAATTCTTAATATCCTCTTTTACTGTTTTGCAGTCTTCAAGATTACCGGTAATTCCAATCAGAAAGTCATCTGCGTATCTCACGTATTTTAACCGTTTGATACTGCTGTCCATTTCATTACGTGCCGGATAGTTGTTCCGTTCTTCTCGTAGCCGCTTAATTTCGGCGGTCATCTGTTTCCTTACCTTTACATCTTTCTCATTCTTTAGTTTCTTTGCCAGTCGGTATCTTCGCTGTTCGTAGAGCTTGTATCGAGCGTCGCCTTTTCTTGTTACCCCTTTATTGAACCGATTGATGTATTCCTTGATGTACTTGTCGAACTTGTCAAGGTAGATGTTAGCCAGTATTGGGCTGATAATCCCGCCTTGCGGAGTTCCACTGTACGTTCTATGAAATACCCAGTCTTCCACATATCCGGCATTCAGGAATTTTCTGATAAGCCGCAAAAATCTCTCGTCGGCGATACGTTCCCGAAGAATATTAATCAGTACGTCATGATTGATATTGTCGAAGAATCCTTTAATATCGCCTTCAATAAACCATTTCACGGCAGTGAATGTCTTTTGTATATCTATAAGAGCAGTATGACAACTTCGTTTGGGACGAAACCCATGTGAAGTATGTTCAAAACTACCTTCATAGATTGCTTCAAGTATCATTCTGACTACTTCCTGTACCAGCTTATCATCAAAAGAGGGTATGCCAAGCGGACGTTTTTTCCCGTTTTTCTTAGGTATGTACGTCCTTTTGGACGGATTAGGCTGATAAGTCTCATTTTTAAGACTGCCAATCAGTTGTTCAACTCGGTCAATGCTCATTCCGTCAATGGTTTTACCATCGGCTCCTGCCGTCATGTTGCCTGTCTTGCTGTAAATATTCTGATAGGCTACATAAAACATTTCCTCGTTAAACAGCACTCTATACAGCCGCTCAAACTTATAGTTCAAGTTACCGCTGTGTTTACTCAGACTGTTCAACACATTTTCTGGATTTCTCATGTCTCTCACATCTTCCTTTAAATTGTTAAACTTAATTAGCTGCTCCCCTTCGCCATGTACAGGGCGTTACCCTGCTCAGACTACTATGGAAGCTCCGTTGCCATGCCGGATATTCAGGGGCAGACCCCATAGCCCTACAACTGGCTTTCCGGTTTAGGCAATCCCCGTTTAGAAATTTGACGACTATTTGGCTCGATAGATTGTCGGATACGACTTTCGTCCTTTACTACTTATGGTAGTTGCCTTGCGGTAAGTTTATGCTACTCCTGCTACGTGTCATCAGTGTAGTACCGCAACATAACGGTATAATTCCGAAGAATTATTCAACTGTCTTCCGTCATTGCCCAAGGATACGACTGCTCGGACTATCGTTCAACCAATGCAGGCTTTATCCTCATATCTATCATTTTAACTTGCCATTCGGTCGCAGCCTGACAGTTGGCTGACTTATGGCTTTACCAACGTGCTATGTTCCCTTGTGGGGTTTTCCCCTCCGGTTAGCGGTTGTTAATGGGCATTTTAAACACTTGCCCAGTCGCTTGCCAAAGCGACATTCGTCAAATTCCCTTTACGGGCGCACGGCATATTCCTCATCGCTGACTTCCGTGGCATACACGGCCGAGTGGGTACCGCCAAGACCGATCCAGACCTCACGGTAGAAACGTCCGGGATGGTTGGCCTGGTTAATGGACAGGATCTGTCCGCGTTCCTTGTCGGTCAGTCCGAGAAGCCGCTGGATATGGTCGAACTTGTTCATGTATTTCCGCTGGTCAAGAAGAATCTTGCAGTCACTGTTGTTGATGATAGCTTCCTTCACGACAGGGGAACTGATGATGTCATCCACTTCCTGGGTGACCACCACGGCCTCCCCGAAATATTTTCTGACGGTCTTAAAGAGATACTTTATGTACTCACTCATATTGGCGGACATCAGGGCTTTCCAGCATTCCTCAATGAGTATCATCTTGCGGATGCCTTTCAAACGGCGCATCTTGGCGATGAAGGTTTCCATGATTATCAGCGTGACCACGGGCAGAAGCACCTTGTTTCCGCTGATATTGTCCAGTTCAAATACGATAAAGCGTTTGTTGGTAAGATCCAGTTCCTTGTCCGAATTAAGCAGGAAATCATAATCACCGCCACGGTAGAACGGTTCCAGCACGTTCAGGAAACCGTCGATGTCAAAATCCTTCTCACGGACTTTCTTCTCCTCAATCATCCGGCGGTAGTCATCACGCACAAACTCGTAGAATCCGTTGAAATCGGGTCTGACATCCCTGTTTTCCGTTATCCTGCGGATGTATGCGTTCACCGCTCCAGAAAGGGCCACTTCTTCCGAACGCCTTGGGGCTTCATCCTCACGTTTCCAGAGTGTGAGTATCAGTGTCTTGATGCTTTCACGCTTTTCCACGTCAAATTCCCCGGAATCCGTATAGAACGGATTGAAGGCGATGGGATTGTCCTCCTCATAGGTGATATAGATACCGTCCTCGCCATGTGTCCGGTCATGAATCAGGCTGCAAAGTCCCTGATAGCTGTTTCCGGTATCCACCAGCAGGATATGGGTACCCTGTTCATAATACTGGCGGACAAGGTGGTTCGTAAAGAAGGATTTACCGCTGCCGGAGGGACCGAGTATGAACTTGTTGCGGTTGGTGATGATTCCCTTGCGCATGGGCAGGTCACTGATGTCCAGATGAAGCGGTACGCCGCTCTGCCTGTCCGTCATACGGATACCGAACGGGCTGGGCGAACTGCGGTAATTCGTTTCCGAAGCAAACAGGCAGACAGCCTGTTCCAGAAAGGTATAGAAACTTTCCTCAGCCGGAAAATCGCCCGCATTGCCTGGAATACCAGACCAGTACAGCACCGGGGTATCTATCGTGTTGTAATGGGGTACGCATCCCATCAGGGCAAGCTGGCTGCCGGTATCGTTCTTGATACGCCTGAGCTCTTCCTCGTCTTCCGCCCAGGCCAGTACGTTACAGTGGCACCGAACCGGAACAAGCCCTTTCGTATGCGCCTCGTCAAGATACATTTCTGCCCATTCATAGTTCACGGCATTGCTGCGGCTGTATTTCGACAGGGACAGCATGTTGCGTGAAGTCTTTTCCATGCGTTGCAGGATTTCCTGGGCGTCATCGATAAACACGTACTGCGAATAGACATGGTTGCATGAAAGCAGGAGTCCTACCGGAGCCGCAAACGAAAGACGGCAGTCGCTACGGTCCGTGGACAAACGCTCATAGCGCATGTCCGTGCCCACACTGCCGGGAAGGTCTTCCGTATCGGAAAGCACATGCAGGCAAAGACGTTTGTCACCGATGCGCATACGTTCCGGATCAAGGCAGATGTCCTGTAATACGGGGTGCGTGTCCTCCATACCGAGAGTCAGGTATCTTTCAATCAGCCCGGGACATTCTTCCGTTCCGACAACCTCTTCCGTTCTGAGACGCTTCATCCTGACATGCCCCGAATCGTTCATGATACGCTCGAACTGCTCCACCGCCTCCAGAAATTTCACGACCGAATCCCAGTCCGTGATTTCCTTGGGAAGGATATAGCCGCGGCACAGGGTACTGAAATCACTGCGGCGACGGGCACGTTCGCGTGTAGTCTTTGTCAGATACAGGAAGCAGCGGTGTCTGAGATACGGGCGTTCGTTGAAATGACGCTCATAGCTGCGGGACAGGAAACTTTCCGTCCCGTCTCCTTCGCTCCGGTAGTTTTCCTTGACGAACCAGTCCTGCTTGTACACGACAGAATAATTGGGAAGCACCTTCATGGCCTTTACCCAGGTACCGTGAATGGCTTCGTATTCCGTCGCCGTCACCGTGTACAGTTCAGGCAGCTCGACCTCGAAGGCTACCGTAATGTCCGCATCCTTGCTTACGATGCAGTTGTTTTCCACGGCCAGAATCGGGAATCTGTCTTCCAGATCACAGGCCTTCAATACACTTCTCATTTCTTTCTCTTCTTTTTGGTTAATGCTCTGAATATTCTGCGACGGGCTGACAAATAGCGCGGATGGCGTTTTTCGGCCAGCATCTTCATCAGCCCGTGCTCACCGTAGCGGGCATTCATGCGGAAGGTCAGCCATACGGCCAGGGTACCGGATACCGCCCCGAAAGACAGGCATACCAGCTGGCTGACACCGGCCATATACAGGACAACCACCGCAAGAAAGACCGATACAAGGCCTCCGGCAAAAAAGAACAGGTACTGTGATTTCAAGCCCTTGAACTCAATCGGACGGCCTGCTCCTTTGTTGATACGGTAATCCATGGCTTACAGGAAGAAGGAACGGAGAATGGTGGCGGCCACAATCAGGAAGATGCAGGCGAAGAACCAGCTTGCCGCAGTCTTGGACGTATCCGGATCGCCGCTGCTGAACTTGCCATACGTCTTGATACCGCCGACCAGACCGAGTACGGCTCCGATGGCATAACACAATTTGGTGGCCGGATCGAAATACGAAGTCATAAGGCTGGTAGCCTCATTGATGCCGGCAAGACCCTGTCCCTGTGCGAAGGCACCTGCCGCTGCCAGCACACACAATACTGAAAATAGGATTCTTCTCTTCATTGTCGAATCATTTTGGGGTTTGACATAAATTTTGAATTCGACTGCAAATATATAAGGCTTAAACCGCTGTGATACAACACCGTCATCAGGTGTCACCAGATGTCATCAGTTGTCATTCAGAAAGCCTTACAACATAAAAAAAGCATCCCGAAAAGATTTCCGGGATGCCTGAATATATCGGTGTCAGATATATTTCCGCCACTCGTCAGACGGTTCATTCCCATCCTTTACTTTAAGCGGTTTGGGATTGCCGTCCTCATCAAGATACCTGTCTATCAGTTCCTCTACAATCGCGGAATTCTCCATATTGGAAAGGAACACGTCAATCAGGCTGGTCTGCCTGATGGAGAACAGGACACGCGCTGCCTGCATGGCCTTCTCATGGTCGGCTTCATCCTGATGTGTCAGATATTCGCCGAGTACTTCCATGTCCCTGCTGGACAGAACAGGTGATACGGATTCCACTTCGGGAGACTCCGCATCAAGGTCTTCCTGGACTTCCTGCAGGAGTTTCATCTTATCCAGCTGAAGGTTGCATTCCACATCTTCCTGCTGCACATCCTCCTCCTCACCGATAAAATTCCTTTCAAGTGGCTGGCTCATGAAGGGAGCGGCAGTCTTTCCGGCATTCTCGTCCAGATAGACATAACGGGTACTTCCCATCACTTCTGCATCTGAAACCGCAGATTCCGTTACGGCAGCTTCTTTCTTTTCCTTCTTTACAGTAGGCTTTCCATAAAAAAATCTACATAATTTCTCTATTTGCTTTTTCCAACCATAAACTATGTACAACAAATAGCTTATACAGACAAGCCGTACACACAGATATAATATTTCCTCCATATCAGAATGGTTTTTGGGTTTTACGGCGAAATAGCTCGCCGAGCTCTTTACTGTAGGTTTCAAGATGATGTGTCAACACATTATCTAAAAAAGAAGGAATGCTGATGTCATCACTAAGAAGTGGCAATATCCGTGCAAGCTTACGGTACAGTTCAATGCTGATATATGTCTGCTTGCGTTGAACAGAATTCTTTCTTTTCAGGAAAAGTTGTCCATAATGGTATGCTTTGTCAGACACAGGTAATGTGTTGCAGTCTGTATTGCCACCCTCCTGATTGTCTATTAATTCTTTAGCATTCTCTTTGTTCACACTTACAGGAAGAGTTTCGTCTGCTACAGTTCCCGATGAAACACAGGATATGGACTCGCTGGCCATCATCTCACGTAGTTTTTCTTCATCCACCTTGAAGATCTTTCTGTTTCTGACCATAATACTCAAACAGGAAACAGGATTCTTTCCATCTCTTTAGCAAACACGTCAAGCATACTATCCTTTAGCAGCACATCGGATGGTGGAAGTAGGGTACTGCGGAAATGCTGGCGAGAAGATGATGTCATTTCCTTGTTGTAACGTTCAAGATCCGGAAGAACAGTTTGAAACACTTTTAATCCCATACGGGAAATGATTTCATTATACATCACATAAAGTTCTTTTGATGTACGGCTGTCCATACGATTCCAGAACAGGCGTATTTCTTTAAGTGGAGCTTCCGGATGTTCTCCTATGAAATCTTGCACTGTAGATACAAAGGAAAGGCTACTCTGCATCACCATCCGGTCTTTTACTATCGGAGTGAATACATAATCCATATTCATTACCGATTCGAACACACCACGGGAATTTACCGTTCCCGGCAAATCAAAAAATACAAGGTCATATTTCCCTTCAAGCCTGCCGGCTATTTCGGAAGCCTGTTCAGGTCTGGAAGTGATTATCGGATATGCTTTTCGGGAATTGTCCTCAAACTGACGGCAAAACAGACGTTGGTGATATTCGCTCTTTTCAAGATTCTTAAGATCACGGCTCCTAAGTTTCTCAAGACTGAACTGGGGATAATCACAGTCAACAACTGCCACATCTATACCTCTCACATAATTAAAATAACTGGCAAGCAGCACTGTTATGGTGGACTTGCCGACGCCTCCTTTCTGATTACTGAAGGCGACAAGAATCGGACGTTTGTTCATATTCTTCTTCTTTTCGGTTAATATTAGGGTTCTTTTCTCAAGCATTACTAATTTTCTATTTTATCAACAGAGAAATGTTTTATTATAATATCATGTCAGTATGTTAATATGTCACGACACTGCTGAAACAACGTTACTCTATATTATTATTTTGATAGGATAATACATCATTATAATTTCATGTCTGCATGTTGATATTTCAATACACTACTGAAACAACGTTATTATGTATTATCATTTCGTCAGGATAATGCCTCATTATAATATCATGTCAGTATATTAATATGTCACGACACTATTGAAACAATGTTACTCTATCTTATTATTTCGACAGGGTTATACATCATTATAATTTCATGTCTGCATGTTGATATCTCAATACACTACTAAAATAACGTTGCTATATATTATCATTTCATCAGGGGAATATCTCATTATAATATTATATCAGTATATTAATATGTCACGACACTACTGAGACGACATAACAGAATTTTACAATGTTGATAAGTCTCTGTTTTATTATAATCGAATGTTGATATTTTCATATTTCAGTATACTTAAAGGATTATAAAATAATATGTTATCAAGTTCTTATGTCACAAAAATAAAATGTTATAAACATATCAGGGTAACATTATGGTAAGAGTGGCAACACATGTCTTGATATGTCATCATATGTCATATGAATAATCAAATACAAGCATCAGAAAACGTAATAACAGATTTGAACGATACTTTCTTTTTCATTGAAACACCAATAAAAAACAAGTACATTAATTGTTTCTTCAATCGATAATACGATGAGAAAAAATCTACGGTTCAACTTTATATTCTCAGTGATGACATAAAATAACATCAGATGTCGCTAAATGTCATATAATCAGGTATTTCAAAGACTTTTTCATGGACATATTTTTGCAAAGTCAGAACCGATGGACAGCTTGGAATATCTTCCGACGGACAGCAGCACGCCGCTCACGTCGCGCAGCAATCC
>OOAQ01001437.1_pt1 | contig 16686 bp, 16 predicted proteins | sample 1671051 | NCBI WGS metagenome assembly OOAQ01 (sample SAMN06348117, study PRJEB24527) | human gut metagenome | biome: human gut; feature: ankylosing spondylitis patient; material: feces | host: Homo sapiens | place: China | collected 2015-10
TTCTTTCCATAACCTGGAATTAAAGCTTTCTTAACAGATTGCTTGGCTTTTCCTGTTGTTCTTGCTTTAATTGATTTCTTTAAACTCGGTGTTCTCATTCCAAATCTCATTTTAATTGCCTCCATTATTCTATAAGAAGCCAAAAATTATCATATCTATATTTTATCTATATTTCAATTATACTGCACTTCTAATCATCTTTACCAATCTTCACCCAACTCATCCATTGCATCATCTACACCATCGGCATAATCTCTATCTCTGTCATATCTGTCATAGTCATAATCGCCATCCATATAGATATCATCATAGCCATCATCATAAGAATCATATGTACTCTTTTTTGTGCCGCTGCTATATGATGACTTATTTGTTGAATTTGATTTATTATTGTAACTACTGCTTGAACCGGAGCTACTTCTACTACTCTTAGAAGTACTACCGGATGATTTATTGCTATATGAAGAACTGCTATGTGATGTACTGCTTCCCGTATATGGTTTATGCAGATAACAATAACTGCTTCCACTTGCCTGCTTATTATCACAGCCTGCCTTAATGCACTTAGGCTCACTTGCCTCACCTATTGAACCTATTACAAACAGAACACCTATTATCACAAAAAATATTGCCAGTCCCTGTCCAAATGAATTCTTTCTCATATTAATAACCCTGCCTTTCTGCTGCCTGCAAACTTTGGGGCGTAGCCACAAATTTGCGTGTGAAAAATTTATTTTTCACACTAGCCTCCCTTGCAAAAAACTCAGTCAAAATCATAATCATCCGGGTCTAACCCTGCTTCTTCCAATGCCTCTGCTCTGTCATCAGGATCCATAAGTTCTAATTCATCAACATCAAGTCCTGCTGCCATTGCATCAATCTCAAAATCATCCTTTGTGTCATCCTCAAAGTCTCCGGCATCTCCAAATAATGCTTCATGTTCTTCCCTGCTGGTGCAAAGCATTTCTCCTGCAAACATCATTTCCGCACCATCTATTTTGCCATCGCCATTTAAATCCATCCAATTTTTCATTGCCATACCTCCTGTAATCAAGAATTATCAAGGTTATTTGTTTCTTTCTGATTATATAGTACTACTTAAGCTGTCCTATAATCATCCCTTGTATATCGAATCTTTGTTCTTTTACCTGATTATTCATCATATTCTTCAAGTTGCTGTTCTATTTTCTCTATGAATTTCTCTTAATATTGTCTTATTTGTCATGGTAATTATCCTTATTTTCAACCAACCATATCTTCTACTATATGCATGTTTTCTTCCTGCCCGTTATCTACAGGCTGCATTTTGGTCACTTCACTATGTTCTGGAACTTCCATTATATCTTCAATTTCCGCCAGATTATCTTCACAGGTATCAGCCAGGGATTCACAGTCAATGTAATCTGTTAATGCATACAGACAGTTAAGTTCTTTCATTTTTGCTTTCTTTTCAAGTCTCAGCTCTTTAAGTCTCTTAAATATCTTATATCCCTGAGCTACGTTGCAATTAGCATCTTCTGTTTCCATAAGGATGTTTTCAATATCCGCATCTATCTCTTTGATGTCTATCTGTAGATTTGTTATATACTGCCCGGCATTTCTATAAAACTCCGCCTGCTGCCTTGCAAATGAGACCCAGTCATTCTCTTTTCCGTCAAACGGAGTGTAATTTCTTTCTTCTGCCATTGTTTCTTCACCATCCTTTTCATCAAATGTTGGTTCAACGCTGTATCTTTGCTTTGCATTTGAACCAACAGGAGCTGTTGTATGTATATCGTCTCTTTGCAACCGCCTGTCTTTGAGCACGCAATTTTCAAACAACTCTTCGTATTTTCTAGGTTTATACTTTCTTGTTTCCAAACCTTTAATACTTTTTAATGCCTGCTTCGCTCTGGTGACATTGGCATTCGTCCCAAAACCGGTTTGAAAATATTCAATTTTTTTCAGTTCATCCTTGATATCCCTTCTGTTTTCCCTACACACTCTCAGCAGTTCAACCAGATCAGCGGCTTCATTATCATCAGTCTCACATAATTCAATATAGTGAAGAATATCGCATATCTTCTGGTCTATATCTGAATGCTTTTTCGACAACTCCTCCCTATAATCTTTCAACCCTTCTACAAGATATGTAAAATGGGTAAGATATTCTGCCCAGTCCATTTCCGACAGGTCATATGATGCAACATTTTTCTCTATTGGTTCTGTTACCTCATCATATGTTAGTTCTTTTATAGGTGAAATGTATTCATCATCATTATTTTCTTTCTGTTCTTCAGCGGGTAATGCACCGGAATTATCGTCTATTTCATTACCGCCTGATACTTCTGTGCTCATATCTTCCTCTGTTTCTTCAATCGGAACCATACAATAAAATGATGCCTTCTTTCCTACACATATACGGCTGTTAGCCTGTGCAAATGTAAATACTGTTGCATCCTGTTCTCCTGCCACAGCTACCAACTGATCTGCTTTATCAGTCCTATAATAGTTACCACTATAATCCATTATGTAATATAAAGAATCCGTTCCCATAGGCACCTCCTATTCTAATGTCCCATCATTTCTGCATACATCGTAATATTCACACATAATGCAGCATCCTCTACATTCCTTAGCATGTAATACTGTTTTTTAATCCAATACCATAACCTTGCCACTCTGCCACCTCACCTGCTCCAAAAAAAATAAGAACCAGTAAGAGTTTATCTCTTATCTGATTCTTATTATAAATACTAAGGTGTCCAATAAACATACCTTGCATGTCGAATTTTTGTTCTTATTTTTTATATTGTTTTACCAGTCTGTCAATTTCAGCATTCATCATTTCAACCACATTTTGAGGTCCTGCAAGCGTTACTCCCTCACCAAGACCTATAATCCACGCCAGAAACTGCCTGCTGACTGCAACTTCCACATTGACTACAAAGCGTTTATCATCCAACCTAATCATAGATACATCTTTGCCAAAACGGTCTATCATTACACCTGCAAAAGAATTGTCGCACTCAATGTGCACCCATTCTTCTTTGCCTCCGTACATGCCAAACATTTTTCTGGCATATGCAGCCATATCAAAAGACTTAAATGCCTGTCGCCCTTCTCTTCCCTTGCCATTTGACTTGATATAAAGCATTTTATCTACACGAAAGTGCTTTATTATCCCATCATTGCTGTCATACGCAATTAAGTAATAATTTTCATCATCCCAGGATAATGACCATGGACTGACCTCATAAAGTGCTCCATCATGGCGTAATTCCATCTTCTTATCTACATTCCACTGAAAATACTGGAATGTTATTCTCGAATTCTCTGCTATTGCTGTATGTATCCTGTCAACATTGTAATAAATGCTCTCATTCATCGTCTTTACACGACCAGCCACAAATACCTGCCTGTGTAATTGTGATGCTTCGTACTTACTGGCAAGCCCTTCTATCTTTTTTATAAGCTCATTTGACTTCTTAGCTGTTATAAACTTTGCTGACTGCACAGAATCAACCAATAATTTTAATTCTGCAAGTTCAAACTGTCTGTTCCCAATATGATAGGAATATGTCCTGTCTTCCTGCGTTCCTATAACATCCAGACCATACACCCTGAGATTTTCAATATCATTATACAAACTTTTGCGTTCCGCACTTATATCATACGCAGCGAGTGCATCAATAATCTCCGGCATAGTAATACTGTGAGTTTCATCCGTTCTCTCCAGAAAAATCTTCATAAGATATATAAGCTTCAATTTCTGATTTGATGATTTAGGCATATTGCACCTCCAAACTCCACGATAATGCAAAAAACTTCTTTTATATGATAGCATAAATAATCATATAAAAGAAGTTCATTCATTAATGAAATAACCAAATAAACATTATGATTGCTCCAAGCGGCGGACATATAAGTCCTATTACCATGTATGCCACGACCCAAATCCAATCATGTGATGATGAATATCACTCATGCAATATATTTTCATGTACATTCCTCCATAAATTCTCAGTCTTTATCATTGCCACCAGAATAAAATTCTTCACCTATGTCCAGACATATTGCCGCAAGCCTTCCACCCGGCAGATATGCACCACAGTCAATATCAATGTGATTATTCTTTCTGTACACATAGCCTGGTCTGGGATTGTCCTCAATATATCTTGTTGGTGTATGCCCTGTGACAGTTATTACATCATCAAAATATCTGACATCATAATCCACCCTTGACCATACAAGCTCATCAAGCGAATAATCATCAATGTCCCTCTTAATATCGAAATTGCCAAGCCCTCCATGCACAATAAGATACTTCTGTCCATTAACCGCTACCTTCTCGTACCATGAAAAATCTGCCACATAATCAAGCACATCTTTTCTTGTCTCATTATCCAGCTTACTCAGCTCATCAGTGGTTGCAATCCCACCATTTCTCTGCCATGCATAAAGCTTCTGGAACATATCGTCACTAAACTTTTCTGCAAATTCTTTGATGGAATTCTCATCTTTTACTTCATTAATAAGAACCGACATACATTCCAGCATCATCTGTTCATGGTTACCTGCTATAGGTATAACATTTGGCATTTCCATCATCTTAAGGAGCGTCTTTACCGGGTTCTTTCCTCTGTCAACAACATCTCCCAGCACATACAATATATCTTCATCTGAAAAATGTATTATATCCAGCAGTTCCATCTATGTATATATGATTCTCTCCATCATAATAGATGTCGTTAAATCTTGGATTATCCGCTATCTCCGATGTATATATATGACCTGCGACCACTTTCATATCAAGTCCATCTATCTTTCCCGTTTCAGCGGGATACTTGGATGTATAAATATCGTCGGATGTTTCCCATTCCCACATACTGCCAGTACTTTCATCAATACCTGCATGCACAAATATAGTATGCCTGACGTCTTATACTCTGCTTGTCCGTCTTTCAATAAGTAATACGCCATACATATAAAAGTAAATACGGGCAAGTCCCTTGATGTTACTGCCTTCCCTCTCATAAGGTGTCACAGTTACAGAAAACTCCGGCATTATAAAAAGGCAATCTTGCTGTTATGAGCATTGAAGCCTACTAAGAACTGACCTGCCACAGGAGTTCCGTCTTGTAGATGATCCGGTACTGGCAGGCTGGAGCATTCGTTTTGTGATAATCAATAATTACCTTATCTTTTATACGGTTGACGAAGGAAAACAGACTGTAATCATCGTCCGTTTTCTCTATCAGAAAAGTAACTGGACTTCCATTCTTCGACAGGGTCTTCCACTTGTTTAAGGAATCTGTTTTATGCAGATTCCTTTTTAGTGCATTGCCTATATTTAGTCTAGTATCCATATTTTTTACGATTTTTGAATACCAAAAAAGAGAGACATACATTTCTGTATATCTCTCTTCTCTGAATTTTATTTATCTTTGTACTTAAATCCTATTTAAAATTACTACGCCATTTACTACACCATTTATATAAGATTTTACACCAATTTACGATAAGTTACGATAACTTGGTAATCTCTCAAAGTCGCATAAACACTGTATTTTCGGCGTTTTCAAGCACTCTGATTACATTCTGTCGTGGAATGTTCTGCTGATAACATCCATCTGCTGTTCCTTTGTAAGGTCGATGAACTTAACAGCGTAACCTGATACACGGATTGTGAAGTTAGCATATTCAGGTTTTTCAGGATGTTCCATAGCATCGATAAGCTTGTCCTTACCGAATACGTTTACGTTAAGGTGATGAGCACCCTGATCGAAGTAACCATCCATAACATTTACAAGGTTAGCAACTCTTTCACTTTCGTTGTGTCCTAATGCGTCTGGATTCATTGTCTGTGTATTTGAAATACCATCAAGTGCCCATTCGTATGGAAGCTTTGTAAGTGAGTTAAGAGATGCAAGAAGACCATTCTGCTCTGCACCGTAGCTTGGGTTAGCACCAGGAGAAAGTGGTGTGCCTGCTGGACGACCATCTGGCATAGCTCCTGTATATTTACCGTAAACTACGTTTGAAGTAATTGTAAGGATTGATGTTGTAGGCTCTGAATCTCTGTAAGTATGTCTCTTCTTAATCTTCTCAAGGAATGTCTTAAGAAGCCATACAGCGATATCATCAGCTCTGTCATCATCATTACCATACTTAGGGAAATCTCCCTCAATCTTGTAATCTACAACAATACCTGTTTCGTCACGTACTGTCTTAACCTTTGCATACTTAATAGCTGAAAGTGAGTCAACAACATGTGAGAATCCGGCAATACCTGTAGCGAATGTTCTCTTAACATCTGTATCGATAAGAGCCATCTCAGCTGCTTCATAATAATATTTATCATGCATATACTGGATAAGGTTAAGTGTATTAACATAAAGGTCAGCTAACCAATCCATCATAGCGTCAAACTTTTCAACAACTTCATCATACTCAAGATATTCAGATGTGATAGGCTTGTAAGCAGGACCAACCTGTTCTCTGTTCTTAACATCAACACCACCATTGATAGCGTAAAGTAAGCACTTAGCAAGGTTTGCTCTAGCTCCGAAGAACTGCATTTCCTTACCTGTCTGTGTAGCAGATACACAGCAGCAGATTGAATAATCATCGCCCCATGTAACCTTCATAACATCATCATTCTCATACTGGATTGAAGATGTATCAACAGAAATCTTTGCTGCATACTTCTTGAAGTTCTCAGGAAGTCTTGATGAGTAAAGAACTGTAAGGTTTGGTTCTGGTGAAGGTCCCATGTTTTCAAGTGTATGAAGGAATCTGTAGTCGTTCTTTGTAACCATTGAACGTCCGTCGATACCTGTACCACCTACTTCAAGTGTAGCCCATGTTGGATCACCTGAGAATAATTCGTTGTATGATGTAATTCTTGCGAATTTAACCATTCTGAACTTCATAACCATATGGTCGATAAGTTCCTGAGCTTCTTTCTCTGTGATAACGCCGTTATCAAGATCTCTCTGAATATAGATATCAAGGAATGTAGAAACACGTCCAACTGACATAGCTGCACCATTCTGAGTCTTGATAGCTGCAAGGTAACCAAAGTATAACCACTGGCAAGCTTCCTTTGCATTTGTAGCTGGCTTAGAAATATCATAGCCATAGCTTTCTGCCATCTTCTTCATACCTGCAAGTGCCTTGTACTGATCAGAAATCTCTTCTCTTAAACGAATAACGTCATCTGTCATTGTACCGCATCCGCAGTTAGCATGATCTTTCTTCTTCTCTTCCATAAGGAAATCAATACCATAAAGAGCAACTCTTCTGTAGTCACCTACGATACGACCACGACCATAAGTATCTGGAAGACCTGTGATGATGTGGCTGTGACGAGCCTTTCTCATCTCTGGTGTGTAAGCATCGAAAACACCCTGGTTATGTGTCTTATGATATTCTGTAAAAATCTTGTGTAATTCAGGATTTGGCTCGTAACCATAGTTCTTGCATGATTCCTCTGCCATCTTGATACCACCATAAGGCATAAATGCTCTCTTTAATGGCTTATCTGTCTGAAGACCTACAATCTGTTCAAGGTCTTTCATAGACTCATCTATATATCCAGGACCGTAAGCTGTAAGACCTGCAACTACCTCTGTTTCCATGTCAAGTACGCCGCCCTTAGCTCTTTCTTCCTTCTGTAACTCCTGTAATCTGCCCCAAAGCTTATTTGTTGCCTCTGTTGGGCCTTCCAGGAAACTTTCATCTCCGTCATATGGCTTGTAGTTATTCTGGATGAAATCTCTTACATTGATTTCTTCCTTCCAAAGTCTACCTTTGAAACCGTTCCACTGATCCATCTGTACCATTGTTCCTTGTTCCTCCTTGTTTTAATTTTGTACACTGTATACAATCCGCATTATAAAAAATGTTGTCAGCTATTATAATCAAAAAAATATCTTATTCTAAATGCAATGCATTGATTTTAATTAAGATATTCTCCTGTGACAAAAATGCGTTTGTAACAACTTTGATAAATAAGTAACAATTACTGACAAGAGCATACTAACATTTTAACAATGTAAAATCAAGAGTAATTTTCATATTATTGAATTTAGTACAATCCTTGAATTTATGCGGTTATTTTGTACTTTTATCTGTACAAAATGCACATATTATTCACATAATTAACTGAAGCTGTCAAAAATGCACCCCTACTTAATTATCTTCAGTCTGACACATATCATCCTCTTTTATAGTCTCTGTTTTTACATTTTCTTCGGCAATAATTTCCTGTTCACGAAGTGCTTCATCAAGACCTTTCAGTGCTGAAAATGGCATAAACTGCTTGGCACGTTCTTCTACCGGCATCTTTTTTCTTGTATTATTTACTGTACTTTTTCTAATTACCACTTCTGTGTCCCCCAATCTGATGATTTCTTTCTATTGCAGTTGCACCCTTTTCAAGATTCATGCCTTTCAATACCGCATCTCTGCCATACTTCTTCTTCAAATCAAGCACTGCATGCTGTAATTTATTTTCCCTGTCACCATCTGTATCGTCATCAAACAGCCCAACCTGTCTGTAGGCTTCATCTGTCAGCCTGTTAAATATAAGATTGATTTTACGCACAGGAATATTTTTATCCTTAACCTCATCATAAAGCTTTGAAATAAACGGAAGCATCTTTTTAGATGAACTTGTCGCTGACGGAAGCATAATTGAACCACGCACGGACTGTGGCACTCCCGCAGCTGCACTATATTCTTTTGAATAATTTATATAGATTGTCACCGAATCCGTAACCATTCCCTGCTCAACAAGCTGAAGACACATTCCGTCAGCCATTTCCTTGACGATAAGCCTTCCCTCCTCATGTTCATAATCCCTTGCAAGAACCTGACCGCTCGTTATGCTGCTGCTTCTCGGCTTATATTTCTTAATATCCGCAATAGTAACCGGTTCTATCCCCCATGCGTGGTCAATGAGAAGTTCAGCATCAATGCCAATCATATCATACAGGATCTGCTCATCTGCCTCTGCAATCTGTGCCATATCATATATCCCTGCCTGTGCAAGTCTTCCGGCAAGTCCATGCCCCACTCTCCAGAAATCTGTGAGTGGTCTGTGATGCCACAGCGTCCTCTTATAACTTTCCTCATCAAGTTCACCGATAAAATCTTTCGCATGTTTCGCAGTTATATCAAGTGCAATCTTTGCAAGATAAAGATTAGTACCTATGCCGCACGTTGCCCTAATCCCCACTGTATCAAATATATCCTGCATAATACGTATGCCCAGTTCTTTCGCAGTCATTCCATATAAAGAAAGATACTCTGTTACATCCATAAAAACTTCATCTATAGAATATACATGTATATCCTCTTTTGAAATGTACTTCAGATAAATGCCATATATCTTTGCCGAATAATCAATATAAAGCTGCATTCTCGGCTGTGCCATAATATAATCAATACCTTTGGGAATCTCAAACACACGGCATCTGTTCTTCACGCCAAGAGCTTTCATCGCAGGCGACACAGCAAGACATATTGTTTTCTCACTTCTGTCCGGGTCAGCAACAACAAGATTAGTTGTCATTGTATCAAGACCACGCTCAACACACTCAACCGATGCATAAAATGATTTTAAATCTATACATACATATATCCTGCTGCCCATACCATTGTTTCCTTTCATATTATTCCCATATACCATAATTTTTTTCATAAAAATATTATACAACAAAAAATCGAATGTATGTACTGTTTTTTTATTTTTTATATGCAAAACAACGTCATATTTTTGTTGATAAAATAATAAAAACATGATAAAATTTTAGTTGTTTAAAGTGTTGAACTTTAAAGGGGTGAATTCAAAAGAAACACAGGAGGATTTTTATGAAACTATTAATTTTGATTATCTATTTTGCGGTCATGATTGGAATCGGTCTTTACTGCCGCAAACATGCAACTGATGTCAACGGATTCGTACTTGGCGGCCGCTCGGTTGGTCCGTGGCTTACAGCTTTTGCCTACGGAACTTCTTATTTTTCTGCTGTCGTATTCGTAGGATATGCTGGCCAGTTCGGATGGAAATATGGCATTTCTGCAACATGGGCAGGCATCGGCAATGCAATTATAGGTTCACTTCTGGCATGGGTTGTTCTCGGACGACGAACAAGAATTATGAGCCAGCATCTGAATTCTGCAACAATGCCGCAGTTTTTCGGAGAACGATTCGGAAGCAGTGCGTTAAAAATCGGTGCATCCGTAATTATATTCATTTTTCTCATTCCTTATACAGCATCTCTTTATAATGGTCTTTCAAGACTTTTCGGAATGGCATTTAACATTGATTATTCAGTCTGTATTATACTCATGGCAGTTCTTACAGCTATCTACGTAATTGCAGGCGGATATATGGCAACAGCTATTAACGATTTCATTCAGGGAATAATAATGCTTTTTGGCATTGCAACCGTAATAGCTGCCGTTCTTAACAGTAAAGGCGGATTTATGGCGGCACTTGATGGTCTTGCAAAAGTGAGTGACCCAGCTGTAACAGATACACCGGGAATATTTGCTTCATTTTTCGGACCTGACCCTCTCAATCTTTTATTTGTCGTAATACTTACATCACTCGGTACATGGGGACTTCCACAGATGGTTCAGAAGTTTTACGCAATAAAAGATGAAAAATCCATCAAAAAAGGTACAATTATTTCAACTATATTTGCACTTGTTGTTGCCGGAGGCAGTTATTTTCTCGGTGGATTTGGACGTCTTTTCTCAGATGAAATTGATGTTGCTGCCAACGGATATGACTCAATTATTCCGACAATGCTTTCAGGATTAAGTCCTATGCTTATCGCACTTGTTGTTATTCTCGTTTTGTCAGCGTCAATGTCTACGCTTTCATCACTTGTAATTGCATCAAGTTCAACACTTACTATCGACTTTTTAAAAGATAATTTTATTAAAGATATGAGCGATAAAAAACAGGTTTTATCAATAAGAATTCTTGTCGTTGTATTTATTGCAATTTCATCAATTCTTGCACTTATACAATATAAGAGCTCAATTACATTTATTGCACAGCTTATGGGTGTTTCATGGGGTGCACTCGCCGGTTCATTCCTTGCACCTTTTATGTACTCATTATATTCAAAGCGTGTCACAAAGGCTTCATGCTGGGTATGTTTCATATTCAGTTCAGTTCTTATGATTGCAAATATTTTCTTCAGGAGCTCATTTCCGACAATTATGCAGTCACCTATCAACTGCGGTGCTATTGCAATGCTTGCCGGACTTGTAATTGTTCCTGTAGTCAGCCTGTTCACACCAAAGCCTGACAAAGAGCTTGTGGAATCAGCTTTTAAATGCTATGACAAAAAGACAACCGTTGAGCAAAAAACTGCTCTCGGCGACTAAAGGTAAATATTGTTTTGAATGTAAGCATCGTTTTGGCTCGCTGTCCTATAACCCTAAATATAAATCACTAAACAAAATGCTCCGTTCGGGATTCACAGTTTAACTGTTATCCTAAACGGAGCATTTTTATTTAATTTAATTATGCGTTTCTTCCCGCTTCAAATGCCTTTCTGTTCAAATCAAGGAATTTCGGAGGTACTATTTTTTCAATAGCATCCTGCCACTGTTCATCGCTTATCTCAGGAAAATATGTTGATAATCTTCCCATGAGTGCTATATTTACAGCTTTTGCGGAACCGGCCTCCTGTGCGATTAAAAGAAAATCTTTTGCATCAACCTTTGCACCTGCTGCCTGCATTTTCTCGATAAGATTTTCAGGATATGCAGCCGCACCCGTTATTACAGGCATTGGCTCTACTTCCTGAGTATTTGTTATAATTGTTCCGTCTTTCTTGAGAAATTCAAGCCATCTTGCAGCTTCAAGTTTTTCAAATGAAATGATAACATCTGCCTCACCCTTATCAATTACAGGTGAGTATACTTTTTTACCATATCTTACGTATGTTACAACGCTTCCGCCCCGCTGGCTCATTCCGTGAACTTCCGATACCTTTACGTCATATCCCTGCTGTAAGAGAACATAACCTAACATTTTACTTGCCAGCAGTGTTCCCTGTCCGCCGACACCTACTATCATAATATTCTTTGTATCCATATCAACCCTCCTTATTCTGCTTTCAATGCATCAAATTTACACATCTGTGTACATACCTTACAGCCAATGCAGAGTGTAGGGTCAATCTTTGCTTTTTTATCTCTTACAGAAATTGCAGGACATCCAATACGCATGCATGATTTACATCCGACGCATTTATCAGAATCAACTTTGAGAGGCGGTTTGTGAACAGTTCCTTTTATCATTACGCACGGACGGCGGCTTATGATAATTGATGGTTCATCTGCCTCAAGTTCCTCTTTCAATACAGTATCTACCTCTTCAAGGTTATATGGGTCTACAACACGAACCCTGTTAAATCCGATAGCACGGCAAAGTGCTTCAAGATTAACCTTTCCTGCCGGCTCACCACGGAGATTTTTACCTGTCGTAGGATTCTGCTGGTGTCCGGTCATGCCGGTAATTGAATTATCAAGAATAATAACTGTTGAATTACTCATGTTGTATGCAATATCTGTAATTCCTGTAATTCCTGAATGTATAAATGTTGAATCGCCAATAACGCCAACGCTTCTCTTTTCACCTTCTTTGCCCATTGCCTTGTTAAATCCATGAAGTCCTGAACATGATGCACCCATACAGACATTTAAATCCATAGCATTAAGAGGTGCAACAGCACCGAGTGTATAACATCCGATATCACCGTAAACCATGCAGTTATTTTTCTTTAATGTATAGAAAACTCCTCTGTGTGGACATCCTGCACACATAACAGGAGGTCTTGGCGGAATTTCGTCATCTATATGTAAGCTTTCCGGAACTTCCATTCCCATACACTTTCTAACAAGATTCTGTGAGAATTCTCCACATATAGGAAATGTATCTTTTCCCTTTACTTTTATGCCAAGCTGTTTACAATGTTCCTCAATAAACGGGTCAAGCTCCTCAAGAACGATAACCTCATCTACAGAAGCTGCGAAATCAAGTATAAGCTTTTCAGGAAGCGGATAAATCATTCCAAGCTTTAAAATGCTTGCATTTTCACCAAAGCACTCCCTCGCATACTGATATGATGTTGATGATGTGATAATTCCAAGCTTTTTATCACCATATTCAACTCTATTAAAATCACAGTTTTCGGCAAGAGCAATAAGGTCTTTTGTACGCTGTTCAACTCTTACATGTGCATTTCTTGAATTTAATGTCATCATGACCTTTGCCGGGTCCTTTACATAAGGTACCTGCTCAGGCACAACACGCACTCCTGTCTCGACGACACTCTGTGAATGTGAAACTCTTGTACACATCTTGATAAATACAGGTGTGTTGTATTTTTCTGATAATTCAAATGCCTTCTTTGTAAATTCAAGTGCTTCCTGTGAATCTGAAGGCTCAAGCATAGGCACTTTTGCTGCCTTTGCATAATGTCTGGAATCCTGTTCATTCTGTGAAGAATGCATCCCCGGGTCATCTGCAACGCATATTACAAGACCTGCGTTGACACCCTGATATGATATTGTAAAAAGCGGGTCAGCAGCTACATTAAGACCTACATGTTTCATTGCACATGCACTTCTTCGTCCGCCTACAGTCGCTCCGTGTGCAGCTTCAAGAGCCACCTTTTCATTCGGAGCCCATTCGCAGTACACTTCATCATATTTTGCTGTTTCTTCTGTAATCTCTGTACTGGGTGTTCCCGGATAACTTGAAACAACCATACAGCCAGCCTCGTAAAGCCCCCTTGCAACGGCTTTATTGCCAAGCATTAACTCTTTCATAAATCCTCCTTGTTTTTGCGGAGCAAACAAGAAAAACAAAGTTTTTCTTGTTATCGCGGTATTCGCCAAGGTTTTAAGCAAGCTTAAACTTTGGCTCATTACTCGCGTAAATCCGACTGCCCCTGCAGGAGCATAGGATTTGTCCTCCTTGTTTTTGCGGTCATATGACCTGTATATTTTTATATCTGATTTTCTTTTGCAACAAGATTGTCGGCACCGTAAATCTTACGAAGCTTTGGTTTTTCAATCTTTCCTGTTGCATTTCTTGGTATATCAGCAAAAATAATCTCTTTAGGACGCTTATATCTCGGAAGTGCATGGCAGAATTCTTCAATTTCTTCTTTTGAACAGACCATGCCATCCTTGATTTCTATGATTGCCGCTGTCTTCTCACCAAGTCTTCTGTCTGAAAGACCGATTACAGCAACGTCCTTTATTTTGTCATGACGGCGTAAGAAATCTTCTATCTGAACCGGATAAATATTTTCACCACCGCTTACGATAACATCTTTCTTTCTGTCAACAAGATAATAAAATCCCTGTTCATCCTGCATAGCCATATCACCTGTATACAGCCAGCCATCCTTTAGCACTTCACTTGTTGACTTTTCATCGTTATAATAACATGTCATCACACCCGGACCTTTGACACAAAGTTCACCGACCCCGCCCTGTGCAACTTCATTATCATTTTCATCAACAATCTTACATTCCCATCTGTAACCCGGAACGCCGATTGCCCCGACTTTATCAATATTTTCAACTCCGAGATGAACGCAGCCCGGACCTGTTGACTCTGACAAGCCATAATTCGTATCGTACTGGTGGTTTGGAAAATATTCTTTCCATCTCTTGATAAGCGAAGGTGGAACCGGCTGTGCTCCTATGTGCATAAGCCTCCACTGGTCAAGTTTATAATCAGACAGCTTAATATCGCCTCTGTCAAGAGCATCAAGAATATCCTGTGCCCATGGCACCAGAAGCCATACTATTGTGCAGTGCTCATTTGAAATAGCAGAAAGTATTGTCTCCGGCTTTGTTCCTTTAAGAAGAACCGCCTTACTTCCTGCAACAAGGCTTCCCATCCAGTGAAACTTCGCACCGGTATGATAAAGCGGAGGAATACATAAAAATGTATCATCTCTTCCTGTTGAATGATGCTTCTGCTCCATCTGTGCCGCCTGTGTTAAGCTTCTGTGTTTATGAAGTATCGCCTTTGGAAATCCCGTTGTTCCAGATGAAAAATATATTGCACCAAAATCATCATCTGTAATTTCAATATCAGGAGATTTGCTTGAACAGTCAGCGACAAGCTCCCTATAACTTTCCGCAAAACTTGGACAGTTATCCCCAACATATATAAGAAGTCTTCCCTTGCTTAAAACATCTGCATTGACTTCCATTCTTCCTATGAATTCAGAACCGAACACAATCACATCTACCTCTGCAAGCTTTGCACAATATAAAATTTCATCTGAATCATATCTGAAATTAAAAGGAACAGCAATCGCACCTGTCTTTAATACCCCAAAATATACAGGCAGCCACTCAAGGCAGTTATACATAAGTATTGCTACCTTATCACCTTTCTTTATTCCCCTTCCAAGAAGCATATTAGCAAAACGGTTTGCCTTTTCATTAAATACACTCCATGTAATCTCTCTTCTATACGGCTCGAATCTTGTAGGCTGTATAAGAGCATATTCTTTCCAGGTCATCCTTCTTGTATCATTCTCATCCGGATTAAGCTCTACCAAAGCTACCTCGTCGGGATATAATCTTGCATTTCTTTCAAGATATTCCATTACTGGCATTGTAAAAAATCCCCTTTCATCTTCTCTGCATATATTAGGCTCTGCCTCTTCCTGCTTTTCCACTGCATACTTTTATACGTCAAACCGCTGACGCAAAACCTTAGATAAGAATACCATTTTTTGTAAATAAAAACAAGGCTCGCACACTAAATGCAAGCCTTGTTCAGCAATTTCACCAATTTTTTACGAAATTACATTTTAAAAGAATTTATAAAATATTCATAGAATCAGATACATAATTTAACATCTTACGTTTGTCTTCAGCCGGAAATATACACCACACGCTTTTAATAATCTGAATCTTTCTATCCTGAAGATTCATAAATAACGTGGGACGATATTCTGACATATTATAAAGACTTACAAGTGTCTCTGCATCAGGATATATCTTTTCTTTTTCAATATCGCGATATTTCTTGATTCCAAGTCCCAGCTTTTCAGCCATGGCTATCTGTGATGTATTCATTTTATCCCTGACAAAGCATGTCATTGAAAATCCATTCCAGTCATTTGCAAGTGACTGAAGCATTTTCATATTATTCGCATCTTCGTCCCTCATTTTTGAAACTGTGCCGCTGTATTTGCTTACAATAATATCGGCCAGCAGCTTCAAAGCAAAATTCCTATGTGTTTCAGTATCTATATTCGCTAAAGTCTTATCCAGGTCCTTTGTATGATAAACATACTTTTTACCGGCTATCAACTCATCCAAATCAAATCCGATTTCCGAAAAATTCATAAGTATCTGTCCACTTATTATAATTCCACCGTTTTCAATATAAGAATATTGCTCCTGCATAAGCCCAAACTTTTCTGCAATATCTGTCTGCATCAGACCCATAGATTTTCTATACATTACAAGCCTTTTTAAAACGTCCTTGTAAGCAACCATATTTATCCTCCGCACTTTTACGTTACATTTCATATGTATAGATAAATATTAAGTCCATATAGTCATTGCCCACATAGGTCTAAATCTTTATATTTTGATATTTGTAGTTTGTTTTTATGTTTCGTGAAATATAAA
>OOAQ01001448.1_pt1 | contig 16565 bp, 17 predicted proteins | sample 1671051 | NCBI WGS metagenome assembly OOAQ01 (sample SAMN06348117, study PRJEB24527) | human gut metagenome | biome: human gut; feature: ankylosing spondylitis patient; material: feces | host: Homo sapiens | place: China | collected 2015-10
AGCCTGCGGCGAAGGCTGGCAAAGTTGATTCGCATCTGTCTCACCTCTGGGACAACCTATGCTGCACCAGGTAAAAATATGCGGCCGATTCGGAGGAGCTGAGGAAATTTACCCTGATATGGCCGCAGTCTGCCAGCTGTTCCCCGCGACATACCATGGCTGACGCTGCCTGACACATAAAAAGGTCCGCCGCGGACATGCCGCGGCGGGCCTTTTTATGCTTCAGCCTGTCCCCGCATCAGGGCAATCTCCCGGGCGTAACCCGGCAGCTCGTTGGGAGTCTCCAGGCAGAAGGGAAGATTCCGCAGCGCCGGATGCCGGACAACCCGCCCCAGCGCCTCCAGTCCGATGCACCCCTCACCGATACGTGCGTGCCGGTCCTTGCGGGCGCCTGTGGGGTTCTGGCTGTCGTTAAGGTGGACGGCTTTCAGGCGGTGCAAACCAATCACCCGGTCAAACTCTGTCAGCACACCGTCCAGATTGTGGATAATATCATATCCGCCGTCCGAGACATGGCAGGTATCCAGGCAGATTCCAAGTTTATCGCGTTTTTCTACAAGGTCCATGATGGCACGAAGCTCCTGGAAATGGCTTCCCACCTCAGAGCCTTTTCCAGCCATGGTTTCAAGAAGAACTGTAGTGGTCTGTTCTTCAGTAAGAACTGCATTCAGCACTTCTGCAATCTTCTGAATTCCAACCTCTATTCCCTGTCCCACATGGCTGCCTGGATGGAAATTATAATAATTTCCTGGTGTGGCTTCCATGCGTTTCAGATCATCCGAAAAAGTATTTCTGGCAAAATCCCGCAGATTTTCTTTGGCCGCGCAGGCATTTAAGGTATAAGGCGCATGCGCCACGATTTTGCCGAATTCATGCTCCCTGGCAATCTCCTTGATCTTCTGTGCCAGATAATCTTCACCTTTTGCAAGCACATAAGGAGCATCGTACCTGTCCGGGTCATACTTGATCGCTACCGCAAAATGTGTCGGGTTCGTAATTACAACATCCGCCTCTGGAAGCTGCTGCATCATTCTTCTTCTTGATACTTCCTGCATACGCTTTCTGATCTGTCCCTTAACCTGAGGATCACCCTCGGAATTCTTATATTCATCTTTAACTTCCTGCTTAGTCATCATATTATCATTCTTAAACTTGTGTCTCTGATACACAAGGTCAGCAAATCCGACTATCAGAAATATCGCACTTATCTTAATGCCAAGACCTATAATTATATCTCCTACTGTTGAAAGTGCTGTATTAAGACTAATATCATAGAATGTAAGAAGAACATTCATTTTATCTTTTATCGTTGAATATACAACAGCAATTATAATTGTAATCATCACTATTGATTTTAGCAGCTCTAATAACTGTCTTACAGAGAACATTCTCTTAAAGCCACTCAACGGACTAATCTTGCTTAATTTGGGCTGCATAGGCTTTGCTGTTATCATCCACTTCTGCTGTAACACATTACCAAGTATCGCTATTATCACAGCTACAAGAAGTATTGGAATTGCAAGCGTAATAACCTCTGTTGCAAGCTGTCTTAATGTTGCTACTGCCCAGCCGGTGGATAAGCCATCACCGCTGTCATTGCCTATTACTACAATTGCCCCATATATATTCTTAAATACATCTATAAATCCAGTGCCAAGTCTTCCCACATAAATCTTTAGGATAATAAACAATGACATCAAAGAAATGGCTGTTATTATCTCTTTACTTTTAGCTACCTGTCCTTCTTTTCTTACATCATTAAGCTTCTTACTTGTAGCCGGCTCTGTCTTTTCCCCTCCGGGACCATCTTTAGCAAAAAACTGAAGGTTCAGCCTTAATATAAGTTCATTCTCCATATCAGCTCATACCCCTTACCAATGCTGTAAATATGCTTTGAATTTCTTCCAGTATGAAATTAGAAACAGCTGGAAGCATACCTATTGTAAAAAGAATTACAAATATTCCAACAAATATCTTAAGCTGCATACCAACAACGAACATATTCATCTGTGGTGCTATCCTTGCAAGTATGGCAAGAATACAGTTAAGAAGAAGTGTTGTGGCAAACACCGGCAGTGCTATTCTGAAACCTATAACAAAATAATCTGTCATAAACTGTATAACAGTCGAATATATCGCACCGCTGAATTTGACTCCACCTATAGGTATAACATTATATGTCTCAACGATAGCTTCTATAAGAAATCTGTGCATACCTGATATTATAAGCAAAAGCATTAACATATAGTAATAGAAGTTGCCCATAATACCCACCTGCATTCTTGTTGTAGGGTCATATAACTGTGCCATAGATATACCTATATCCATATCAATTATCTTACCTGAGAACTGTATAATCTGAACACAAAAAAAACTCGCCGCACCAAGTATTACTCCTACTATTACTTCTTGCAGTGCAATTATACAATAATCAATCATATTATCATATTCTACCGACATATCTGGATGAATAGCATAAACAATCACACTAAGTGCAATTGCAAAACCAACTTTAAACTTTCGTGGAACATTGGCAGTATTAAAAAAAGGTGCGGCATAAACAAATGAAGCTAATCGAATTAATATTAAAACAAATAGCTCAAATTGTCCAAGCGCAACCTCATAATTAATCATTATATCTTAATCCTTTAATTAAATATACTGTGAGAAATTCCACAAATTCCCCATAAATCCTGTAATCTGATTTAACATCCATGCCCCCAAAAGCATTAATGTTAAAAGAATTGCAATAAGCTTCGGCACAAATGTCAAAGTCTGCTCCTGAATAGATGTAAGTGTCTGAAAAAGACTTATAACCAAACCAACAATCATTGAAACAAGAAGTACAGGAACAGCTGTTTTTACTATAATCCATACTGTCTGCCTTGCAATATTAATAACTGTACCAGTATCCATATATCAGTCCCACCTTTATTATTTGAATGTCATCATTAAATTACCAATAATCAAGTTCCATCCATCTGCCATAACAAACAGAAGTATCTTAAACGGTGTAGATATTGTTGTTGGTGGGAGCATCATCATACCCATTGACATAAGCGTTGAAGATACTACCATATCAATAACAATAAATGGAAGATATATAAGGAAACCAATAATAAATGCAATTCTCAATTCACTTATTATAAATGATGGAATTAAAACCCTTAATGTTATATCATCTTCTGATTTGACTGAACCTTCTTCATATCCTGCAATTTTAAGGAATGTATCCAGATCCTTGGTAGAAGTCTGCTTTAACATAAATGTTCTAAGCGGCTTAATACCTTCATCAAATGCCTCCTCTGCCGTCATCTCATTATTAGATAGCGGCGTTATGGCATTATCATATATCTCTGTAAATGTTGGTGCCATAACAAACACCGTCAAAAACAATGATAATCCTATAATTATCTGATTAGGTGGAACGGTCTGTGTACCTATAGCTGCTCTTGTAAAATGCAACACAATAACAATTCTGGTAAATGAAGTAAGCATAATAAGTATTGATGGTGCTAACGATATTACTGTCAATACAATCAACATCTGTAAAACGCTTGCCATATCACTGCCATCACCTGCCGATATGCCTATGCTTATAAGATTGTCATCACCTTCCGCAGCAAGAACCTTAGCTGTAACGCCACACATCACACCAAATACTGCACTGACTGCTGCAAATCCTCTTATGCATGACTTTTTATGCTTTCTCAACCAATGTAACATACAATAAACCCGCCTAACCTTCTGGCTTGTCCTTTTTAAATTTCTCCAAAACAGCCTTAAAACTCTCCTTATTAATTGTACCTGTATCACTAGAAGAATTATATATAAGCTCATCTTCATTCAATTCACAAAGAAAACTCACATTATCTTTAGTAACAGCTATTGCAAAACACTTCCCGCCAACCTTAATAACCTGAATATACTTTGTATTAGATATACGCATAGTCTCTAATATCTGTATATTACTTCCGGAAAGCTTATTCTTCTGGTAATTACCAACAAAACGGGTTGCAAAATATGTAGCTGCCAATACAAATATAAATACAATAAGAAGAGTAAAAAGCTGTGCAAATGCTTCAAGCCTGCTGCTCATAAGTGCAACTGTCATTATCCAACAACTTTCTGAACAGCCTCTAATACTCTATCTGCCTGGAATGGCTTTACGATAAAATCCTTAGCTCCTGACTGAATTGATTCAATTACCATTGCCTGCTGACCCATAGCTGAACACATAATTACAGCTGCGTTAGGATCTGTTTCTTTAATCTTCTTAAGTGCTTCAATTCCGTCCATCTCAGGCATTGTAATATCCATAAGTACGAGGTCTGGCTTTAATTCTGCATATTTCTCAACAGCCTTAGCACCATTCTCAGCCTCTCCTGCGATATTGTAACCATTCTTTGTGAGGATATCCTTAATCATCATTCTCATAAATGCTGCGTCATCGCAAATCATTACTTTAGCCATATTATTTGTTTCTCCTCTTCTTTCCTATCTTATTTCACAATTTCAGTGATTCTCACACCAAAACTTTCTTCAATTACTACGACTTCACCCTTGGCAACGTATTTTCCGTTTACCAGAATATCTATTGGTTCACCGGCAATTCGATTCAACTCGATAATCGTACCAGGTGCGAAATCCAAAATCTCATGGATCGACTTTGTTGTTCTTCCAAGTTCTACTGTCACTTCAAGTGGAACATCCATGATCAATCCGATGTTCTCTGCTCCTGCAACCTGTGCAATACTTGGATTAAAAGCCTGAAACTGTGCCGGCTGTACATTTACCGGCTGTGCATACATTTGATTCATATTCGGTGCCATCATTGGCTGTCCCATCATCGGCTGTCCCATCATCGGCTGCCCCATCATTGGCTGTCCCATAACCTGCTGACCTCCCATCGGCTGTTCCATCTGAGGCTGTGGTGCAGCTGGCTGTGCACTCACTGCTTTTTCTGCCTCGTTCGATGTGGAATTGGTATCCGCTTCCATATTCTTTGTAATGCTTGCGCACATCTCCTTCGCAAAAGAAACCGGATACAACTGCATGATCTCACTGTCTACCAGATCTCCAATCTCCATCTTAAATGAAATCTTAACAAACGAACCGGATAAAAAATCTGCGATTGATCCCTCATCAATATTATCATGAAGATCCACAAGATCTGCAACTGGCGGACTGATATCGATGGTCTTATTCAGCATAGAGGAAAGAGAGGTCGCTGCGGAACCCATCATCTGATTCATCGCTTCGCTGATTGCACTTAAATGTAACTCTCCAAGTTCTCCATCTGTATTAGTACCATCACCACCCATCATCAGGTCTGTAATGACTTTTACATCATGTTCTTTTAAAACAAGAATATTACTTCCATCCAAACCAACTGTATATGCAATTCGGATAAATACACACGGTTTTTCATATGCATCACAGATGTCACTCCATGTTGCAAAAGATACAACCGGCGTTGAAATATCTACTTTACGATTTACAAGGGAAAACAATGTTGTTGCCGCTGTTCCCATGCTGATGTTACCAATTTCGCCAATCGCGTCTTTCTCAGCATCTGTCAGCAAATCATTTTTATTTGCATCATCCGGGTTATTCAGCAAAGCACTGATTTCTTCCTGTGACAAAACACCATCCATTACTACTGCTCCTCTCTTACCACTGATGTAACTCTTACTGCATAATTATCGCCGACAGCTCCCGGCAGAGCAGTAAATTTTTTTATATTACCGACAAAAATATTCAGATCCTGATTCACACCCGAATCCAGCCGGATAATATCTCCAACCTGAAGATTTACAAAATCGTCCACGGAAATAGTACTGTTTCCCAAAACCGCTTTTACAGGAATCTTCGCTTTTGAGATCAAAGCTTCGATCGCATCTGTATACTGCTTATCGTCATGTTCCTGAAGATTGGAATACCAGAACTTCGTATTCAGCTTGTCCATGACACTTTCCAATGTCAGATACGGAAGACAGATATTCATAAGACCTTCCACATCGCCAATCTTGATATGTAATGTCACAAGTGCGATCATCTCGGTCGGCGAAATAATCTGCGCAAACTGTGAGTTTGTCTCAATCCGTTCAAGCCGCGGTGAAATCTCACAGACACTCGACCAAGGCTCCGGCAAAAGACTTACACATACATTATAGATTCTCTCCAGAATCAAAAGTTCAATCTCGGAGAAATCTCTTGGCTTATCTAACGGAGTTCCCAATCCACCGAGCATTCGGTCAACAATTGCATACCCCAGATTGTCTGCAAGTTCTATAATAATACTGCCACTCAAAGGCGATACATTCACCAATCCAAGCAAAACCGGATTCGACAGCGCATTTGTGAATTCAGAATAGGTAACCGCCTCTGAATTCATCACTTCCACCTGTACTGTTTTTCTGAGATAAACAGGCAGGTTCGTCGAAAGAAGTCTTCCATAGTGTTCAAAAATGATTTCCAACGTACGCAAATGCTCTTTTGAGAACTTTGCCGGACGGGTAAAATCATAATTTTTCACTTGTTTTTCGTCTTTTTCTTTCATGTCCTCAGCATCAAGCTCTCCATTGCTCAATGCCTGCAGAAGACTATCTATCTCATTTTGAGATAAGACTTCACCCATTCTCTTTCACCACCTAGCATTCTAATTTACTGCGTATTTACACTGGAGAAACTTACCCCAACGATAAAGTCAGAACCGAACATCTCCTGCAGATCTTCCAGGATAGCATCTTTAACGCTCTGCTCGTCCTCCCGGAACTGTTCCATTGTATATCCGGAAACAATGGTATTGATATCATTTTTGATCAATGTTTCCTTCGCTTTCAATCCTTCAGTACCTATGCTCTTGTATCCGTCACTCTTTGTATTCAGCGACAAACCGATAGAAAATACAGCCACATGGTCTTTTCCATCACCGCTTGGACTTAAGTTGACGGTAAAGCTGGCTTCAATATCATAAACTTCAATGTCTTCCACCGGAACTGCTGCGGTATCTTTGCTGCTTCCATCTTCCAGCTCCAGATCGATCGCTGATGCGATCTTATCGATCAGCTGATTTGATTTTCTCGTCTGAGGAATGATCGTAAACGCAAGAATTGCAGTCAAAACGAGATTCACCAGAACTAATGCGAGGATAATTACTGTCATCAGATTCTTTTTCATTATTTGTGCCTTTCTTCTGTTAATTAATTTATTTCGGAATAATATGAATTATATATCTTTATCTCAACACGTCTGTTGCGCGCCCTTCCCTCCGGTGTGGAATTATCTGCAATCGGAACGTATTCGCCTCTTCCGGATGACTTGATATGTGACGGATCGATCGTTGTGATATTGCGCATATAATCTGCCACATATAATGCCCTGTACATTGACAGCACATCGTTATTTTCATATTTTGAAGAATGCGTGAACGGAATATTATCCGTGTGTCCCTCTATCTCTATCATGTTCTGCTGATAACTCTGAAGAATCTTTCCAATCTTATCCATCAAAGGATAGGCTTCTGACTTGATCTCAGATTTTCCGGAATCAAACAGCACTGCACCATTTAAATTCAACAGCACATATTCCGCATTAAAATCGATTTCCACCTGATCCTGTATGCCATATTGTGCTACAAGATCCTGCACCTGCTCTGCCATCTGTTCTGACTCGGCAAGCGCTTCTTCTTTATACTCTTCCGCAACATCTGAACTTTCTGATGTATCATCTGTCGTCTGCGTATTTGCCATCTGATTATAATAGATGTCATACATCTGTAACTGGCTCACGCCGGAAGAAACCATCTCACCATCTCCGATGGAAGCTCCACCACTCGGCAGAATACTAAAGCTGCTCTGCAAAGATGCAATCACCATCTCAAACTTCTCAGCATCCACTGTTGACATAGAAAACAGTAAAACAAAAAAGCAAAGAAGTAAATTCATAAGATCACTAAACGTCGCCATCCATGCCGGAGCGCCTGCCGGTGCTTCTTCTGTCTTCTTTCTTGCCACTATGCTTCACCTCCGGCTGCTTCATCACCTTCTCCGAGACTTCCTGCTGCCTGTGGTGTCAGGAATGATTTCAGCTTTTCTTCAATGACACGCGGATTTTCACCTGCCTGAATGGAAAGCAATCCTTCCACGATCATTTCTTTTATTGCAACTTCTCTCTCATTATTCACCTTAAGCTTTGACGCAGTTGGATTACAAAGCCAGTTGGCGATCAATGAACCATATAATGTAGTGACCAGGGCAACCGACATAGCCGGTCCGATACTCGATGCATCTTCCAGATTCTTAAGCATGTTAATAAGACCGATCAGCGTACCGATCATACCCCATGCAGGACCTAATTCTGCCCATTTCTCCCAGAATGCGATTACTTTCTTATGTCTTTCTTCCATACAGGACAGGCTTGTCTCCATGATGCCACGCACCAGTTCCGGATCCGTACCATCCACAACAAGCATTACGCCCTTTTTCATAAAATCGTCTTCAATATCATTGGCTGCTTCCTCTAATGCGAGCAATCCTTCTTTTCTTGCCACATTCGAGAGATCAATGATCTTTTTGATCGTCTCTGCCGGATCTTCTGCCTTTTCCTTGAAGGTAAGTGTAATACCCTTCAGTCCGTTAATGAAATCCGGTAACTTGTGTGCTGCCAGTACACCGGAGATAGAACCTCCGACTGTTATGATGATAGACGCCGAATCAACCATGTTTTTCAAAGCTTCAAATCCACCATTACTGAAAACACCGAATACAAACATTACTGCGCCGAGTATTATACCGGCTAAAGATGCGATATCCATATCTTCCACCTGCCATCCTTGTTAATATATTTAAAATTTAATTTTCATTTTCTGCTTCAAATCCAATTTCCATAATTTCCCGCTTATATGATTTTACTAAACTTTTTATCTGTTGTCTACTTTCTTTTACAATTATTTTTCGTCCTGTCGTGAAAGTGATCACGGTATCCGGTGTTTCTTCGACAAGTTCGATCAGATCCGCATTCACCAAAATCTGTGTACCATTTAATCTTGTCACTTCGATCATAGTGTTCATCCTTTCCTTATTGTTAACAGACAATGAAAACAATGAAACAACGTTTAGTATACCATATCTTGTTGTAGTATGGAACATATTTACTAAATAATCGTTACTTTTTTTATACTATTTCTATTCAAGGAGGAATCTGTAACGTTTTATAGATTCCTCCATTCAGTTTATATTATCGTTTTAAGTTTACAAGTTCCTCTAATAATGTATCGGAGGTTGTAATAACACGGGAGTTTGCCTGGAATCCACGCTGTGTTGTGATCATGGATGTAAACTCTGAGGAAAGATCTACGTTCGACATTTCCAGCTCGCCGGTTGTCATGGAAGAACCGTCTGCGGAAATCTCCACACCGATTCCATCGAACTCACCGGAGTTTAAGGTTGTGCGGTAGCAGCTCTCTCCGACTTTCTCAAGACCGGATGCGTTAGAGAACTGTGCAACTGCGATCTGTCCTAGCAGCTCTGTGTTACCATTGTCATATGTACCGTAGATACGTCCGCTTGTATCAATGAAAATACCTGTCATGGCACCAAGCTTACGTCCTTTTCCGGTTGTTCCGTCCACTGCTCCGGCATCTGCGCCGATCGTGGATTTACCACCATTCTCATAGTTTAAGCACTGGGAGAAGTCTACAGTAATATTCTGGAAGTTTCCGTTGTTATTTAGCAAACCAGAAGAAAGTACAGACATATTCAGCATTTTAGATGGGGTATCACCACCGATGGAAGCAAACTTACCTGTGCTTGTATCAAATACCAGGTCATAAGAAGTCTTCTCACCTTTTACAGTTGCATGTCCGGTTTTAGTATCAAATTCAACTTTTGTTTTACTTGCTTGATCTTTAATATCGTTAGCCATTGTTGTTGTGATACCAGAAAAGATTTCCGTAATGCTTACAGTATTAGCATTATTACCTACCTCTTGAAATACAGTAGGATCTGTTGCAGACTTCTGGTATTTTTTGCCATCTTTTTCGTATTGATTAGTGGCAGCATCATACGTACAACCCTTTGCCAGACCATATTGTCCAAGTGTTGCATCTGCTTGGTAATCACCGAAAATCTGTGAAATCTCCTGTTTTGTAAGATTTTTGATGATATTCTGATTATTGCTATCCAAAACAGATGTCAGTTCAACGGTATATTTTCCATCTGTTCCAGTAGACTTGATTGCAAACTTCGCAGTATACTGATAGCCAAGGTTATCGTAGAAGTTTAAGTTCATTACCCTGCCGGCATCATTTTTAACATCTGTATCATTCTCATCCAGCACACCGGCGATGGTTGCCTGTGTGGTTGCTTCCGGTGCAGAAGTCAGGTTCTTCTCCTGCATGATACGGAGTGCCGAAACAGTGTCCTTGCGGATCTCACCTGTTGTCTCGTCAACCTGCCATCCCATAACCGTATAGCCTGTTGAGGACATACACAAGTTACCGGAACCGTCTACGTAGAAAGAACCGGAACGGGTAAATACATTCTCAGAACCATTGTTTACAATAAAGAAGTTTGTTGAGTTTTTATCGGTCAGACGGATATCAAACGGATTTCCGGTTGTCTCAGATGCACCTGCAGAAGTGATGCTGACTTTGGTTGCTGCCGCTGTTGTACCAAGACCGATCTGCTTTGCATTGACACCGCCGGTACCGGTTGTTGCATTTGCTCCGGACGCATTCGAAGTGGTCTGATATAAGATATCACTGAATGTTACGGAAGAAGATTTAAAAGCTACTGTGTTGACGTTGGCGATATTGTTACCGATTACGTCCATTCTTGTCTGATGTGTCTTTAAACCTGACACAGCAGAGTACATTGATCTCATCATAATGAAATGACCTCCTAAAGTTCTTTTGGCGCAGGGTGTCTGGTTTCTTCTGTCAGTCAGAAACCGATTGCTCCCCCAAGGTCCAGCTATATGATCACTGCGCCATCAATATTGGTATAAATGTTGTCATCGGATTCCGTGCGGTCCATTGCCGTCACAACTGTTTTGTTTGGGACATTTACAATGAATGCCAGAGAATCAACGATTACGAGTGACTCCCGAATTCCCTTTTCACTTGCTTTTTGAACTCCACTCTCCAGCCGTTCGCTCTGTTCTTTTGACAGATTGATTTTTCTGTTCTCCAGTCTCATGGAGGCATGTTTGGAAAATTTCAGTTCCAAGCTCTCAGAAACATCCTGTTTCTGTTTTAAAATTTCCTCAAAGGACAATCCCGATGCATTGACTGTGGAATTTTCTTTTCCGGTACCAAGATAACGGTCCGTGATCTGTTCAATCGAAGTGAATTGGTTATTAATTTTATTCATAACCCCATCTCCTGTTACTCTGTCCTGTCTGAACTGTTATCGGTTGTATCTCCTGATCCTGCACTTCCTGTTTCTTCTGTTTTGTCTGTACTATCAGATTTGTCTGTGCTATCCGTCTTGCCTGTACTGTCAGTCTTGTCTGTGCTGTCCGTCTTGCCTGTGCTGTCAGCTTTGTCTGTACTGTCCGTCTTGTCTGTGCTGTCAGTCTTGTCTGTTCCATCCGCTTTGTCAGATTTGTCTGTTTTGTCAGATCCATCTGCAGATCCGTTTGCCTTGATCAGTTCTTTTAATCTTGCCTCAAGTTCTTCAAACTTCTTCCAGGAATCTTTGGAAACGAATTTCTTCTGGTAATCGCTCAGTCCATCATACATCTTACGGATGCTCTCAATATCATCCTTGTTTGCAAGCGAGATTGAATTTTTGGATGGCAGTAATGAAATTGCGGATTTAATTGTCTCTGCAAGTGTCACTGCTTCCATATAAGTTGCGTCTGCAACAGTATCCAGATCCTTCAGGTTGTAAAGTCCATCATTGACAGAAAGAAATGTTTCTCCGTTTTTGTGAAGTACATAATCACAGGTTCCTGCGATATAGCTTGTCTCTCCTGTTGTAGATGAAGTCACTTTCATGATGACATACTTGCCAACCAGATCATTTGCCGAAGAGGCCTCGATCGTACTCTGCACACTAAGCTGTGACTCCAACTGTGAGAAGGTCGCAAGCTGTGCAATATACTCGGTATTACTTGTCGGTTCCAACGGATCCTGATACTGCATCTCTGCGCATAAAATCTGTAAGAACTGGTCATAACCAAGCTCGTTGGTCTTTTTATCCTTCTCGGACGATTTTGTTGATGTACTGCCTGTACCGGTAGTCTCATCTATAAATTTTCCATCTTTTACCTGCTGAATTAACGCCATTGTCTCTCTCCTTTCTCAAAACTTATGCAGTGTAATCTACACTGTTTCCCTGTTCTGCCATCATTTTGGCTGCCAGAGTTTCTTCTTCCGACATCACGCCGGATAATTCACTTAAATCATTCAGATTTAATCTGCGGGTTCTGCCTTTTTCTTTTTCCTGCTGCTCGCCCTGCTGTTTTTCACCTTCTGCATTCTGCTCAAGGTTTTTCTCAAACTCATGGCTTGCAACGGTCACTTCAACAGCATCCACTTTCACACCAGCCTGCTCTAAATTCTGTCTGAGTTCTACGGTCTGGGCTTCTAATGCCTCTTTTACCACTGCATTCTGTGTCATGATCTTTGCTGTCACTGCACCTTCCTGCTCGGTAACCTTAAGAATGATCTTTCCGAGGTTCTGCGGGTTCAGCTGTAACTCCATGCTCGTCTTATCTTCTGTCAGGATCACTCTTGCGGACTCTACGATCTGATCGATCACATCCTGTGTATTTACACTCTGCGGTAATGGTTCTACTGTCTCAACATTAGCAAATTCCTGTACCACATGACTCTGTGGTGTGATAACCGCCCCGTCTGCAGTATGGGCTGTCTCATTTGTAAAACGGAACCTGCCGGGTGTATCAGAAGAATTGTTCTGATCTGTGGAATCCTCTGCCGCATTTTCGGATGTCATCCTATTCTGTACAGTTTCCTGTTCCGGAATATCTTCCGTTACCTCAGAAGACTGTGTATCCTGCGCAGGTGCATTTTCTGCTGCTTTTGTCTGTCTTCCATCCTCTACCACAAATTTCTGTGTTGATGCACTGGTATCCTCTGTGACTGTCTGATCTGTAACAACTGCCTCATCCACAGATGCTTCTGTTTCCTGTCCGGTAACAGCATCTGACGATCCGGCATTATCGTCCATCACTTTGGCAACTGCGCTCTGAAACTCTTCCAGACTCATGTCAAGTGCATTTAAAATATCTTTTCCAATGTCATTGACACTCTGCAGTACATTTACAAACTGTTCACTGCACAAAAGCTGTGGTACGCTGTCTGCTCCGGTAAGTTCTGCCACAAGATTTGCAAGATTATTCTGATTCAGCAGATCCTGGAACTGTAAGCCAAGGGTCTGCATTGCTGCTTCAATCGCTTCATCGGACACGCCAAGCTCCTCTTTCAGAACTTCTTTTACATCTTCTGTAAACTGTTCGAACTGCTCTTTGACAACATCCTCAGATGTGACCTGTTTTATCTCTGATGCGATCGTATTATCCTTGTACTGATACTTCTGATAATCATCTGCCGCTTTCACAGTGTCCTTACTGCCATTTGCTGCTGTCTTTACTGTTTCGTTGTGGTCAATCCCTGCATAAGATGCTGTCTGACGGTTTCCGGACTGTTTCATCATAGAACCAAAATCTACTTTTCCAGTGGTGATCCGGGTATTGCTTTCTGTCCCCTGCACAGACTGTGTGCTTTGGTTAAACATTTTTCCTAATTCAGAAATTGTTGTACCAGCCATATGCTTCCTCCTTTCTTCTTTTATCGTCTTACTGTCTGGCAGTATGCACTGCCCGGAAAAGATCCTTAGATCTCTCCCTCTATTCTGAAGGCTCCATGATCTCAGTTACTTTTGCTGCCGTATCCGAGTTCATCTTACCGAGAATATCTCCTCTGGACTGTGTGTCCATATTGGATAATATATCTGCTACCAATTGAAGGTTGTCTGTCATTGTATCAAAAATAGCTGCCGCCTCTTTCGGCTTCATGCTGGAATAAGTCTTCACATAATCATCCATCTGTTCATCCGTCAGAGTCTGTTCTACCACCTGTTTATAAAGCACTTCCGCATTTGCCGCATCAATGCTCTCATAATACTCTTTGTAATTACTTATATCGGGAGCATCTTCCGAAAAGACAACATCCTCATACCATTTTTCTTTTTCCTTCTCAAAATCTGCCTCATTCTGCTTATAGGTATCCAGCTCTTTCGCCTTCTCCTCTAACTGTGTAATATAATCTGCATCAGAATTTGCACTGTTCTGGGCATCTGCAAGCTCAATCTCAAGCTCTTTGATCCGGTTGATCGCATCATCCAGATTTGTGTATGCATACTGGCTGTCTTCCGTGGAAACCTCCTCTGTGACAGAATCCGGCAAAATCTTATTCAGATAAGGAACATCTTTGATCACAGGAGCTAAGACTCCCGAGCCAAACCCACCTACATCCAGCTTAATCAGCATTGCAAAGATGGCAAGCCAGATCAGAATGATAATAATCGTGACAAAGAAAACAAGGATTTTTCCTCCAACGGTTTCCTCATCTCCATCCAGATCATCCGGATTTTTCTGTTTTCTCTTCTTTTTTTCCAGCTTTTTTGCCGCCTTTAACTGTTTTTTATCTAAAACTTCATTTTCCTGCTGTAATTCTTCCTGCTGCTTTTGTTCTGCCATAATCTCGTCCATGCCTTTCTCGTATATTGCCCTGTCAAAATTACCGGGTTTCTGTCATCCCCTCATGATAGGTGTAACTTACAAGCTCATCAATTTCTTTATTCTCTGCATATTGCATTTCCTGTTTAAAAACTTCAAACGCCTGCTCTTTCAGTCTCTCATGCGTCTTTCTTTCCATCATGACTTCATTGAGTTTCAACCGGGCAGCCTCTACATTTTTTTCTGCGACATGCACATTCATCATCTGGCTGCGCTGCATCGTTTTCATGGTATCTACTGCCCGCTTGCATTCTTTGATCTTAGGTACATCAATGGTTCCATTCACCAAATTTCTCGCCTGGCTTTCATAACCTGCCTTGCGTATCATGATCTGCTGGAGTTTTCCCTGTTCATCCATGAGTTTTGCATTTGCAACTCCATATGCAATCTTCGCCTGGCCTTCCATTTTTTCTTTTATATCTAATATGCTTTGCATCCGATATGCAAATTTTGCCATATCCTATCAACCTCTAATCATTAAAAAGTGCACGATCTCCTGTTCAAACTGGAATTTTTCGTCGGTCTTCTGCATCAGGAAATCATTTACAGCATCGATTTTCTGGATGGCATAATCGATATTCCTGTTAGAACCGCTCTTATAGGCTCCAATATTGATCAGATCTTCTGCCTCATTGTATGTGGCAAGTACATTTTTTAACCTGCCTGCCAGTTCTTTATGTTCCGGCGTTGCAATGGAACTCATAACCCTGGAAATACTCTGTAAAATATCAATGGCCGGATAGTGGTTTTTATGTCCCAGTTTTCTGGACAGCATGATATGACCATCCAAAATGCTTCGGGCTGTATCTGTGATCGGTTCATTAAAATCATCACCATCTACCAGCACCGTATATAATCCGGTGATTGATCCTTTATCTGAAGTTCCTGCACGCTCTAACAGTTTTGGCATCTCCGAATATACACTCGGCGGATATCCTCTGGTTACAGGCGGTTCTCCGGATGCAAGTCCGATCTCGCGCTGTGCCATGGAAAAACGTGTCAGGGAATCCATCATCAGAAGCACATCTTTTCCCTGATCCCTGAAATACTCTGCAATGGATGTCGCCGTCATTGCTGCCTTCTTACGGATCAATGCCGGTTTGTCAGAAGTCGCCACAACGACAATGGAACGTTTCATACCCTCTTCTCCGAGATCCCGTTCTACGAACTCACGCACCTCACGGCCACGCTCACCGATCAGGGCAATGACATTGATATCTGCTTTTGTATTTCTTGCAAACATACCAAGAAGTGTACTTTTTCCGACACCGGAACCTGCAAAAATTCCGATACGCTGTCCTTTTCCGACTGTGATCAGTCCATCGACCGCTTTTACACCCAGAGGAAGTACCTCACTGATGATCTTTCTTGACATTGGATCAGGAGGCTGTGCATCGACCGGATATTCATAAGGTGTCTCTAATTTGTCGATATCCGTCGGACGGCCAATTCCGTCTAAAGTATGTCCTAAGAGTTCATTTCCTACAGAGACAGATAAAGGATGCCCCGTATTTTCAACGATACATCCTACTCCTATTCCCTCTACACTCTCATAAGGCATCAAAAGCAGTCTTTTATCCCTGAAACCCACAACCTCAGCCATTACCACGGTGTTCGCATTTTCATCGATGATAATTCTGCACAAGTCATTCAGTTTTGCGTCCGGACCTACGGATTCAATGGTCAATCCAACAATTTTAACAACTTTTCCAAGCCGTTTAAAATATGTATTCTCCGCCAGTCGTAAATACTTGTTATACCTGCTGTCCACTTTCAACCATCCTTATAAGCATAGT
>OOAQ01001449.1_pt1 | contig 16559 bp, 13 predicted proteins | sample 1671051 | NCBI WGS metagenome assembly OOAQ01 (sample SAMN06348117, study PRJEB24527) | human gut metagenome | biome: human gut; feature: ankylosing spondylitis patient; material: feces | host: Homo sapiens | place: China | collected 2015-10
TAATGATTTTCATAATGTATGGCAAATATGCACCTGAAGATATGCCATATAGGGGAATATGAAGAAAAAAATTTTATCCGGTGCTCCGAATTATTTAATAGGTAACTTGTCCTGTAAGTTATTTGAAGCAAAAACTTTAAATTAATGGCTAATGCCTCCAAAGAGCAAAAGTACAATTCATTATCTACTTTGTATTATTATCAGAATATTTTATCATACCACTCATCTACATCTTCACGTATCGATTCATAATACTCACATATAATATTTACCAAATCAAAATTCGCTCTTTTAGACTTATATTTATTGACTGTGAAATATCCATAGAAATTGCCTTCTTCATCTACAATAACAGGTGGATAAGATGCGTAAGAATTAAAAGGACTATATGAACTATACGCGCTCCCATAATTTCTATAGTACCACATAAAGTTCTGCATGAGGTTATGACAAAAAAAGCTTGATATCTACTGCCTCGAGATTTTAAGTTTTCTTCCCATCTTTTTATCTAACCAATTCGTTCTCCCAGTTAAATATCCTCCAAATCTTTCTGAATTTTTGTTTCGATATTTTGAGAATCACGATACTTGATCACAACAATACCTTCATTAATTCCTTCTGAAGACTTTTCAATCGATATTTCAATTGAACCACCTTCTACTTCCCATAAGCTACCATATACAACTCTTCCCTGCCAAAGTTCATACATCAATGAAATATTACTATTACTGTCACTCGGATTTTTTTCTATGCTTTTTGCTGGATTTCCATACTTCCGAGAATAAATCTCTTTATAATAATCGTATGTATTCACAAGAGTATTCCACTCCTCGCTTGGATCAAATAATACCACAACAGAATGAACATTCTTCCCATCATCTGCGGCACCCACAGCTACATAAGCCTGACGCCCAGTAAAATCACCAACAAAAGTCGTAATATTATTGTCAGAACTAATCTGAGTAAAGCCTTTAGTTTTTAACTGTTGACAGAAAGAAGTCATACTTCCTGTGATAGGAATTCCCTTGAATGATAAATGAGGCTGGGCAGTAGCTGTAACAGCTAACAACGCTCCACAAATAAATGATAAAATTCTTGTTCTCATAGCTTTGATTTTTACATTTAGGAGTAACAATATTCGTAAAATTATTTCACATTTACAAATAAACAGCCCAAAAAGCTGACAATTTTGTGACAAAATAAAATCGCAGAGGCATCGTGAGATTCTTTACACCCCACATATATTCCAAAACAATGCCTTTAACTAATCTTCCCCAACTTCTTCAAGCGGCTGCGGATAGCCCCTTTAGTACGTTCAAACATCTCGGCAAGCACACTTATGCTATTCCCTTCATCATACAGACGACAAAGCAACTTGTCAGCCTCTTCTTCCCAAGGAATATAGGCATTTCCATGCTCGTTTCTCTTCTCTTCAATGGTATAAGCCTTCTTTCTCTCCGGCAGTGCAGGCGAAGAAAGCCCTTCGTTGGCATCGTAGCTCTGTTTTGACGGAATCACACCTCTTACACCACCTTTCGGATTGGGCACATCGCCCTTGTAGCGCGGAATCAAGTGCATGTGTACATGAAAGACCGACTGCCCCGCCGCCTCGTTCACATTAATGCCCACATTGTACCCATCCGGATGGAATCGCTCGTCCACCTTCTGCTTCACGTACTGAAGTACCACATTCATGGCCTCCCGTTCGTGATTGGTCAAGTCGAAGTAAGAAGCCACATGCCGCTTGGGAATAATCAGTGCATGACCTGGCGACACTGGATAACCGTCATAGAACGCCACACAAGTAGCCGTCTCACAAATAATTTCCACTCTTCGCGACAGACGGCAGAAAGGACAAATCTCCCCTTCCTTCCGGGGCAACTTATTGAAATGCTGATACTGATAAAGTTCATAGCTCGAATTACGTTCCAAACTCTGGAAAGGCAGCCGCACATTACACTGATAGGTATACTGGCGATGAATGGCATGCAACCTGAACCCTTCTTCCGTCAGGTCACGACGCACGGCAAAAAAGGCCGTTCCCGTAGGAGCAAGAAGGTTCGTGACATTCATCATCACTTCCGCCTGTGCGTATGGTTCCAGTACATTCAGCACATAGTTACACAGAATAGTATCAAACTTCCCGTCCGGATATTCAGGACGATAATAATAGTCGTACCCCGTGATGTCATACCCCTGACGTTTCAACTCGTCTGTATCAAAGCCATACCCGCAGCCAAAGTCCAAAATACGTCCTTTCAACAGATTATGTTGAAGTAGGTAATGGGTAGGTACAGAAAGACTCGTACGCTTGATAGCGGTGAGGTAAGGATGATTTATCTTTTCAGGTTCCATAGTATTTAGTATTTCCAGGTTTCAAATCCCATGTTCAAGGCTATTTGGTGCATTGGTCCGAAAGTACGCCTATACACCTCCAAAAACTCTTCCTCATTCATCAGGACAAACTCTTTCGGAGTATACCCTAAAGACAGAAAATCTTCCAGAATAGCTGGCTGATAACCCGCCTGTATAGAGACTTTTAAAGAATGATGCTGCAATTTAGCTAATTTAGGCAGATAAATATCCAAATCCGGTAGATAATTACTTTTGGAAGAATTGATACTGCCATCAGCAGGTATCAGATTCCAAAGCAAATCATGAGAAACAAAACTCCAAGGAATAAAATGATCCAACTCATAATCGGAAGGATACAACTCATGGCCTGTGTAAATGCAGCGTACAGGCCCTCCTATCTGTATCACCTTATTCCAATAACGATGCTGGTTTGCCAGAGAACTCCTGCTTTCCGGCCTGATTAGCTTACTGGAAATAGCCGGCACATTGGGATTCCTCGCTTGCAGAAACTGCATCAGGTTCCAATAAGTGAAATCCATCAGAATCTTGTAATGCGTATGCAGATATTCATCCCACACCGGATTAAGTTCGATATAAAAATTTGTTTTCTCTTTATAGATGGAATAAAGACATCCGTTTTCAAAACTTTGAGAACGCCACATAACTTCACGACTGTTATTTGTCGCATTTATCCAGGGATACAGAAAACAGTAAGGCACATACGTAGTAAGCTTACCCAGCCTACTCTTTACCTGTTTATCTCTCAGCCTTTCCTGAAGCTGTCCGATAACCTCCTCGCAACTCGCATCAATCGGTATCTGTGTCTCTTTCTGCAATTCGGTGACAATATCAAACAAAGAATCGTTTTTCCCAAATGACAGTCTGAAATAATGTATCGGATACCAGGCATTGGCCACCATACGAATTACAATATCCCATACATTTATATGTAAATTCTCCGTACGGGCATGTATCTGCAAGATGGACAAGAACCAGAAGAACTTATAAGTGGCCGAAGTGGTATCAAATATCCGACTAAGGCATCGGGTGGTAAGTGTTTGTGATTGCGGTATTTGCATGGTTTGTTACATTATTAGCAGAGATTCATCCAAAGTTAAGACATAAAAGGGATAGTTAGTATTGAGTAAAATTACAGAAAAGCTCCATATAACCGATATTTTCCATCATTTTTTTGATAATACTACATAAAGTTCTCGTATTTTTTGTGTCTTCAGGTTATAATACTTACCTTCACTACATAAATATAATCTCCCAACGACCATGAAAAAACTTGTTATCTTCAGTATCGGGATTTTAAGTTTCCTTCCCATGCAAATTCAGGCACGAAAATATTTCTGTGAAATCAAAGGAATGGAGAAAGGCCTATCCAATGGACTTAAGATAGTATTTGATTTTGGAGAAAGCCCCGTCTATTCAGTCTGGAGCGGACTGAAAAGCAAGCAGCAACTGGTAGACGAGAATGGTAAAGAAATAGACTTCAACAGTATGGTTGACGCTGCAAATTATATGTCTGAAAAAGGATGGAATTTTCAACAGGCATATACCTCTGTATATGCTGGTAATGTGATACAACACTGGATTTTCTATAAAGAAGCTGAAACGCAAGAGGAAGCTGGCAAAGGGATAATGACAAAGGAGAACTATAAAAAGCGGCCGAAATAAAACAGATAAACCTGAACAGAATACAACATTGTTCGTTGTATTATTTACATGTTATAGGAGAGCTTATTGGATATTGATCCACAAAACTGTAAATATCACAATCAATATCTTTGTTACGATACCTACCATATTTAGCTTTCTTTACTAAATAATCTACATACAAAGCATGCTCTCTACAAATCTTATTTCCTTGGAGTTTAATTCCTTCACCAAGGTTATAGCTTATGTAAGCACCTATATAGTAAATCTCATTAAGTCCATATATACCATGCAGAGCGTATTCTGATCTGAATTTAAAATAATCCATAATCGAATCTGCTTGAAATAGATAAAATATAATATCAAGTTCATAAACAGACATAGCAATAACCGGAACTCTGCTATCTTTGGGCTGATTTAAATAATTCAAAGAAGACATACAAGGAAATGAATCTAGAGTTATGCATACATTAAGCAAATTGAGATTTTCTGCAAATGTCATATTCGCTTTTCTTAATGAATAATATTCAGATGCATGATTAAGGCATTCTATACATTTAAGACCTTGATTGAATGCCTCTATAACAGCCTTTTTATAATCTTCTTTAATTGAAGTCAAGCATCCTTGCTTTGATAATTCAGTCAATCTTTTACTCTTAACTTGAAATACAACTCCCATATCATCATCACATAACATAGCATCAATGTCAGTAATAATGTCTGAAGATTTACTTCTTTTTATAAGGATGTGATTATATGAGCTTTTCGGGAATCTTCTCTGAATGATTTTATATACAATATTCTCCGCTGTCCTTCCTCTTAAATCTGCTAATTTCTTTTGAAAAGACTTATCTTCTGAAAGCCAATAATAAGGCGTTTCATTAATTGCTGCTGCTAAAGAGTTAGTATTTGCAAAGAACAATCCTCTATCATCAGGCAATTCAATTATTGGATATTGTTTAAAATAATTATAGTCTGTTATATCACAAATTTTATCAGGAAGTTTATCTCCTAATTTGTATGACATTCTTTTTAAGATATTCTGTTCTTCTGGAGAGAAGATTTTTCTTATTTTATTCGATTTTATAGTAAATAAATTTAAAGGACAAACATATTCATTTTTACGCCGTTTCTCATCAATTCGTCTCCTTATTTGATTCACTAAAGTTGTTATGATTTTATTGAACGTTGATTCAATTACAGTTGTATCAAACTCATACTCATCTCTCAATTTGAATGATAATATTTGTTCATTGTATTTTTCTTTTGCAAATTTTATGTATTGCCAATTATAAGCAAGGTCACCTTCATAAAAGTAATTTTCAACAAACAAATCACCAAAATCCTGAGAATCTCTATATAGGTTATGAAGATCATCCATTAAGCCATATACTTCTTTACGAATTTCCTCATCCTTAATAATATCCCAATTCTTCGCAAGATTAACATTCTGCAACCAAAGGCCACATAAAAAGTCTATCTCTGTTGAAAGAAGCCTATCACGATTTGATTCCTGTCCATGTTTTAATTGCCTTTCTATTCCCACGGTTTCAAAGAAAGAAATGTATCCCAAAATTCTTCCAAATGAAAAGAATGATGTTATTTCATTTAGTCGTGCTATAATTTCGTATCTATCCATTTTATCTACAGAAAACATTTACATTACAATCACACTTAAATATTTCGTCTATTTAATTCGTTTAGACTAAACACGAATCCTTCCTTTTTCAGATTTATATCCACCAAATAATTATTTCAATTTCATTTTTTTCTTTAATTCTTCCACACTATAAGGAGGATTTCTTCTGTGAACCATTGAATGACAATTAGAACAAAGTGGAACCAAATCTCGATCTATATCTAAATTATACCCTTCCCCCATTTGAGAAACAGGCGTTGTATGATGTACCTCTATAAATCCTTTTCCTATATCACCATACACATCCTGAAAATTCATACCACAGACAGCGCAAGTATACCCTTTTTTAAATAAACATAGATTACGATTAATAGGATTTCGCTCGTATCTTACAGACTTAAATTCTTGAATAGTACCTTCGGTTTGAATAGCCGTTTGCAAAAATTTTTCATCATCTATATCAGTTATGGTGAGAAGTGAAAAGATTAGTTCAAAGCTGCATCTTACCCATTCAACAAGAATACACTCATATTCATCAACATTATCAGGTATAGGTATTTGGGTCATTTTAAAGTCAAATGTTCTCCACGTAGTAGGCCATTTATGTTCCAATAAATCAGAATTATTTACTGAATAACAAGATTTTAATCCTTTATCCACAAGCATCTGCTTATACGAAAAAAAAATAGACTGCTTTTCTTTTGGAGCATGAGCCATTTCATTGAGAATATACCCACCATGTTTTTGTGGGTATATTTCAATAACAAGCCTGATTTTATTGTGTATATAAACCTCCACACTAAAATACATCTGTTCTTCATTATAAGGAGAACAAACATAATGGATTTCTCCATCTTTGCATACAGTTTGTATTTCAAATGGCATTGAAAAATAATTCTCTAAATCCTGTTTTAGTTTAAAACACAACTTTTCCATATCATTCTTCTATTGGGAGTTCTGGATCAGGTAAATCAGCAACAAGCCTCTTTAAAATTCTGGATACTGTATATCTCATATCTTCATAGTTATCAATGGAAGACTGCGATACAGTTGTATTTTCAGCCTCTGCAAGTGCCCATAACAGGTCATCTAAACCTTCTACAACCAAATTTTGAGCTAAATAAGGCCCATATATTTTTTTATAGAATGGATGGCTTTCATTAATATTTACTGCATGTTTACCATCTGCAAGTGCAGGTTCCCATAAAGCGTTACCTTCAATAGACTTTACAGGTATAACACGATTTTCCTGAGGATTTACATTATGAAGAATTGATATAGCTTTTGTAAACTTACCATTGTTATTTACAATTTCAGCACTTTCATCATCGATAGGAGTAATAGTTGAACCTTCTAACTCAGGAGCTTTACTGTCTATATTCTGATTGGACGAGATATGGGCACCTTTACCTGTTTTATGAACATTTTTATTTTCTGTATCTCTATATCTTTTTTCGGCTTCACGTCTAGGTGCTCCTAAAAAGTTCATTATATAGTTTGCCAACTCTCCTATTAAAAGAATACGAGACTTTTTAATGTCAACACTGAATAACTCGTCAAGAGTATAATCAAAAGAAAAATCAACCCTTAATAATGAATAGTGTGGTTCTTTCTTCAAAAATCCAAACCAATCCCCACTATGTATCAAACGATTTTCTCTATAAACATAAATTCCCTGAAAATCATTACTTCCACGGGCAGATTTCTCAGCCTCTATACTGGAATATTCTCCTTTTTTGGGAATAATATAAGCTGCAATATGGAATTTAACCTGTGTACCGTCAGGCATATCTACCGGTACATCTTCCTGTTGTAGAAGCTCTGTATTTTTCTCTTTAGTACAAAATGGGTCCCATGGAGATATTGATTGTGTATTTACTGTTATTTCAACATTCTGTGCACGATCATCATCCTTATCCAAATAGCGCTGAAATACCATAGACAAATGAAATCTAAGATCATCAAGTATTTTATTCAACCCTTTTTGTGCATTCTTTAAAGACTTATAATCTTTCATAAGACGGTCTACCTTGTCCCAAACAAGAAGAGTTCCGTGGCTTCCTTCAGCTACTATATCCAACATTTCTTCTTCATCTGAATCAATAACAGGAAATTGTAATAACCAAGAACCGTTCTCTGCAATATAATCCAAATCCCACTGAACCTTCCTCAATTCAGAATCAGGCGAATTGCGAGAGATCAATGAAAATTGTTTGCAAAATGCTGTTGATGCAGTTTTCAGCCCCAATCCGAACTTACCTAAAGAATTTTTCTCGACTCGTTCTTTTGAACCGTATTTCATTGCATTCTTTAATCCCTCCAAATCCATGCCACAACCATTATCTGCAAAATAGACTCTAACTTGCATGTTTGGATCAATATTTACGTCTATATTAATTTTTGTAGCATTTGCTGCAATTGAATTATCAACAATATCAGCAACAGCTGTATTAAAATTGTAACCAGTATCCCTTAACCCATTAACAATTCTCTCAGGATCAGGAAGTAATTCAAAATCTTCTTCTGTTTTTTGTTGAATTGTAGTAATCATATTTATGTTTTTTAATTATTTTTTATTGAAGGAACCAACTCTAAAGCTCTAAGAATGTCCGCCTTATCCTGATTCTTACCATCATTCCCTATAATTGCATATGAAGCAATATCACGTTTCCTTTCAATCCTTTCATTAACAACCTCCTCGACTGTATCAGTATAATATAATCTATATACAAATACAGTTTTTTCTTGACCACGCCTGTATGCACGTGCTGAAGACTGGTCCTCAAGAGAGGGATTCCACTCCAGATTATAATGTATGACGTGATTAGCTCCTGTTATGTTAAGCCCTGTTCCTGCCGCCCTTGGGTTAAGGACCAACATCGCTGAGCCACCTAAATGATTGAATCTATCAACTATAGCCTGTCTGTCTTCAATGGGTGTCTCACCATTTATAGACCAGATTTTAATGCCAAACCTGACCGGTACATCCTCTTTAAATATATCGAACATACGTTTATATGAAGTAAAAACAATTACTTTTTCTTTTCGGCTTATGATTTCTTCAACAATCTCACAAAATCGTTGATATTTAACCGACACCGCAGTTGGATCATCTTTATAAGAATTATCTTTTACAGCATATGGATGTGTACAATATATGCGTAATTGTTGTAACATCCCAAGAGAAGGGTTTTCTGTATCTATTTTCTCCTTTAGTGCTTCCAGATAATTACAATATTGTTGGCATTCTATTTCTGACATTCGAAGAGGCTGTGTAGATATTATCTTTTCAGGCAAATCTTTGGCAACATCTGAAACGAGTCTACGTACCATCAATGCTGAAAGTATTGGCTCTATTTTCTTACCTCCTTCAACGTCATCAGTTATATGTTTCTTGAATGTATTCAATGTTCCAAGCAGCCCAGGCTGAATAAAATCAACCAATGACCATATATCCGTTACATGATTTTCAAAAGGGGTTCCAGAAACCGCAAGACTTCTTTCTCTATTCAACTGTTTACAAGCTCTAGTTCTAGAGCTGTCTGGATTTTTTATACTTTGAGCTTCATCCAAAACAACCATTTTCCACTTGACCATATTAAGCATATGTATATCACTTATTACAGTAGTATAAGAGGTAATAACTACATCAAATTCTGAAAAATCCCGAAAATTGCTAATTCTGTAAGACCCATAATGAACCATAACATTAAGTGAGGGCGCAAACTTTTTACATTCTCTTTGCCAGTTAGCAAGAAGTGATATTGGTGCAACAACAATTATAGGAGTAAGGAATTGACTTTTCAAATATAACATTTCTGTTATTACCTGCATGGTTTTTCCCAACCCCATTTCATCTCCCAGAATACAACCATTATTTACTTCTAACATAGTCCTTATCCAAGAATATCCAGATTCTTGATAAGGGAATAAAATGGCTTTAAGTTCTTTTGGTATACTTGTATCTGTAACGACAGGCTTATGTAAAACCGACTGCTCTACCTGATTTTCGACAACTTCAATGTCACCAAATAAATTTTGTTCAATTACGCTCAAATACTGTTTTAAGCTAATACGTCCAGAAGATACTATACCAGATTTTGTAATTATTTCTTGGATTATACTGCTGGTTTCTGTTATGTAGAACCATGTATTATCACACATGCATTGATCGATAAGCAAACCATTTACAATATCTACAGTTATTAACTTACCTTTGCGAATAGCATATACATTGAAATATATATCCCCATCGACACCACTGGTCAACCGTATTTTTGCAGCTGTCCCTATTTTAGAAAAACGAACGCTTGGCAATTCTACAAATGGACTTTCACATTCTATTTCATTTATTCTATTATTACTAGAGAATGAATAAACCTCAGAAGCACTAAGATGATAAATATTAGTACCCTCCTTCAGAGCCAAATGGTTGTCACATATAATCCAGTTTGCTTTCATAATTAACTCATTGATTGAAATCTTTCCAGACTTGCCGCACTTATAGAAATGCCTTTGCCTTTGTAATTTTCATTTGTTTCACAAAGTTTAGTATCAGATTGAGATTCTGTTTCGTATGTTTTTGCAGTTACTGGTCTTTTTTTCAAATCAATAGTAAAATTATCTGTATTATCGACTAGCAATCTTAAAGAAAGAACACAGGAATAATACCATGCTATTGTTGCCAAATATCCAGCACTAGCATTTACTACATTCATTTGATTTAGTAGCGCCGAGAAATAAAAGTCATTTCTGTCCACAGTTTTATTTCCGGCCCACCAAGAATAATCACTTACAAATTTCCAAAGATATGTAGCAACTTTATATTTATCATCATGTACATTAAAATAATCATCATTAAGCATTTCCAAAGCAGTATCCATAAAATTGGATTTGTCTTCCACTGTTGGAGCCTCCTTTAATCTGGTTGCATATTCTTTCATTCCTTTATGATTAAGACCAATACGCTCACAAATTTTATAAAACAGACTCTGGTAACTTAACATCTCCGAACAAAAATCCACAAAATATGAGGCAATTACAAACCATTGGTTAGCTATATATATTTGTTGTCCAAAAGTATTATTTACAACAGTAGTATAACTGAAATATTCAACGGTACAGTTCTTTTTGACTAACATATTCCTGAAAGCCACTTTAAATGTATCACTCAGCTTAACCTCCTGCGCAATAAACTCATCTGTAAATTTTTTCTTTGCATCCACTAGAACCTGATGTAGATCTTTCAGAATCTGTTTTGATTCTATTACTTGTTCTGTATTATCTATCATTCTGTTCATATGCCTACATTTTTAATAATTGTTCAACAATTTCTTTTGATAATCTTTTGATAACAGGTATTGCAACACTATTTCCAAACTGATGATATGCTTCCTTTCTTGGAACAACTATACGGAACTCGATATTATCAGAATTATAATTTTGGTTGTTTGCATTTTCCGGATATTGCCAGCCATTCCCTATAATCCGATAACCTTGCAGGCGGCCGGCTTCAGTCGGAGTTAATTTTCTGGGATTTAACCCTTTATCAGACTGATCAATAAGAATTTCGCTACCATCTTTCCAATATCTTGCAGATATTGTACTACTATATACGCTATTTTCATTGAACAAAGAATAACCAAACCCTTTACCGTTAGCCTTATTTCTTCTCTTCCGTTCCTGATGACCTATCCATAATCTATCACTAATAGTATAGTAGCTGTCAATAGAATCTTCCGGTTCGAAAATATCTGATATTTTAGTTTTTATTACCCTATCTCCAAGATCCTTAGATTTTTCATATATAGTACTTCCATCCGATGCTATCCCGTATGGGAACCTAAAAGTTTCTGTTTTCACAATATCTTTATACCATGCAACAATAAACAATCGTTCCCTATTTTGAGGTACTCCAAAAAACTTTGCGTTTAAAACATCATAATTATATGCAAAACCCAATTCTTCTAATGTTGCCAAAATCGTTTTTAGAGTTTCCCCTTTCATGTGAGTCTTTAAACCTTTCACATTTTCCAGGAACAATACTTTTGGAGGAATACCTGAATCTATTTTCTGTTTAACAATATTAGCTATATTAAAGAAAAGAGTTCCACGAGTGTCTTCAAAACCTCGCCTTAAACCTGCAATAGAAAAAGGCTGACAAGGGAACCCTCCACAACAAACATCAAATGCAGGAATATTCTCAGGTATGGCTTCTGTTATATCGTTGTTAAAAAACAAATAATTACCATTTCTATCTTTTTGAAAAAGATCCGGTTCTATATCCTTGTAATTAGCTTCATAAGAAATTCGTGCATATTTATCCCATTCACTCGCAAACACACATTTTCCTCCAACACTATGCATTGCAGTATGAAAGCCTCCAATACCGGCAAACAAATCTATAAATGTAAATTTATTTTTTTTCATCAACTTTTCTTTTTAACAAACGATTGTAATTACAAAAATAGTATAAAAAGGTGTATATATAGAAGATTTATAGTTATAATTTCAAGCTATATTTTCATCTCTATTGCGTTTATGCAATTATACAACCGATTCTTAAATATAATTGGTTTACATTTTATCTGCAATATTTAAACTATTTCATTGAACACACTTCTTTATATAAGAACACCATTCCAACTATTTTGCAGCCGAAACAACTTACTTATGCTCGAAAGCTGATTTACTTGTTCATATTTACTATATCAAGCAAACTTCAGCTAATTAAGTCATATAATCATACCGATAAATCAGGACAATTACCCCACTTAATGCTTTAAGATTGGACCAATCTTCATTTCAAAATGATTTAATTTCCACCACATACACCGGCTGATACTTCGTCCCCGCATTCTTCAACACCCCTTCCTTCACCAGTTCCCGAATCACCCGCGTAGACTTCGACGAATTAAACCCAGTGAGCCGTTCAAAATCGCGGCGTTGCAGGAAAGAATGCGTCTTGAAATACTCTGCTAATTTCTTTTTCACCTCTTCCTCATCCAGCTTAGTAGAATGATGCGCCTCGTCTACCTTTCGCTCCAGATACACACTCTGAAAGCGGTCAATCAAATCCTTGTCGGGCGTAAACTTGATGCTTCTCACCTGTACATCATCATCCTTCACATACTTCGGATTAATGTCTGGCGCACATTTCAGGCTCAGACTGAAATAGCCGATTCCTTCCAGATGCACCGCATATCCGTTGCTCAGGTTCTCATAGAGTTCATCGTTCAGGGCCGTGATGACAGCTGCCACATCGGCTGGAGAGGCGGTACATTTCTTGCGTATCGCTTCACGGATTTCACGGGTGGTCACTACATCTTTGGTAACCACTTTTGCATGCAACTTCGGTACGGAAACTCCCTCCTTTACCGGATTCTCAAACAGGTCAAATTTTATAGCCATAATCGTTTTAGTTATATTGTCATTATACTTCTTTCGAAACGCTTATATAAAAATACCTCGACACGTAGCTGTCAAGGTAAATTTAACTCAATTTTTAAGAAAAAGCAAGAATTTGCCTTCTAAATTTCAAGAAGCTCATTCCCTATTTTTATACCACTTTCAGGTATTGCGGCATCACAGGTTTCTCCAGTTTCCAGGTGATGTTCATGGGGAAATCACCATGCGAAGAAACATAGTCCACAAGGCCGAAACAATGGAAAGGACAGGTGTTCCCAAAACCGTCTTTCTTTTCCTCGCGCACAAAGAGCACAATTTTGTTATGCCGCTGAGGTTGCTCGGTGTAAATCCGTCCTCCACGGTTGTGATGGGAGTCAGTATTCTTGGACTGCCAATGGAAGTAATCCTTATTGATGACATAATCATCGTATTGCGTAGAAGGTGAAAAATCTTTGTCGGATTTGTTCAGGGTGACAAAGAGCAAGGTGGCATCGTATTCTGGCAAATTGAACACACCAGACACCGAAGACATTTTTTTCTCCAAAGTCTGCCGACCAACCATGACAAATATTTCCTCACGGGTATAGCATCCATAGAGTTCAATGCAAGGTAATACCTCAGGGCCAAGCGGTGTGGTGGTAATTTCCAAATGTGACAACAAGTAAGACACGATTTCAGCAGCTTCTTGCTTGAAATACCGATAACGGTCATCATGCAGTAAAGCCAACGCCTGATACATGCCCATTTCTTTCAGCTCGGTTTTGTCGATTCGCTCCTGATAGAGATTATAGTAAAGCATAGTGGCATACAGCCCCTTGTCTTCGTCCATATAACGTTTGCTGCCCGCCAGGAAATCGGCCACGAAATGCAAGTAAGAGACGGTGTTATGATGTATCAGATTGCCCATGCCTTTCTCCAGACGTCGGGTAATCGCATCATCGGTATAAGAGATACGCCCTGCGGCTCGTTTGAGGAAAGTCCAGCAGAGGCCTCTAGCATATACCACACGGATGTCTTGTCCGTTATTCTCCAGGAATTGGGTAAGCGTGGGCAATGTGGTGTAGGAATTGATTTCTTTCACCAGGCGATTTTTGTTGTAGATGGCTTGCTGAATGTTCTCTAAGATGTATTGTCGGGCCTGCTTTTCCATGATGATGCTGCATCCGGTAGGCAAAAGGGTGAAACCGTTCGCTATCTGCTGGGCGATGTTCTTTTCGGGACGCAGAGTAAGGGCACGGAATTTTGAAGCGAAATCATACTTCTTATGGGCTTGTGCCACAAAGTCGAGGACGGTAAGTTCGGTCTTCCCTGGAGAAAGACGGAGACCACGGCCCAACTGTTGCAGGAAGATGGTCAAACTGTCTGTAGGACGAAGAAAAAGCACTGTATCAACTTCGGGTATATCGACTCCTTCATTGAGTAACGGTGTAAGGCATCTACGATGTGTTGTACCCGTTCGGGTACGCACAGTTTGTCGGCCAGTCGGTCGATAACATAACGTTGTCCGTTCCAAAGGGAATCATCGGTCAGGTCGGTATCATCGGTCACGCACAGGTATTGGAAGGGAGTCAGCAATCCGGCCTGAAGGGCTTGCGGAAGGCGTATCTCGGCACTGATGCGTCCGCCAAAATCCGGGCGAAGGTCTTTTCCGTCCATGCGTTCCGGTGTGGCGGTGAGTCCAATCAACAATTGAGGATGAAAATGCGAAAAGAGTTTCCGATAGCTGTCGGCCTGGCTATGATGAGCTTCGTCAATGACGATGTAGTCGTAATAATCGGCCGGGAGCTGCGAAAACAGGGCTTCAAAACGTGAGTTGAACATGGAGATGGAGACAAACAGATGGGCATAGTCGGCCTCGGTTTGAGGAGCTTCATTACCGACCCACAACGTGCCGAAATTGGCGTCTTGCAACACGCTGCGGTAGGTGTGCAAGGACTGGCGAAGGATTTCTTCACGGTGGGCGGTGAACAGGATGCGACTGGTCCGCCCTACTCCTATCTGCTGTTGGCAGAAGGACTGATAATCGAAAGCGGAAATCACGGTCTTTCCTGTACCGGTGGCCGCCACAACCAGGTTACGGAAGTTGCCACACTCCTCGCGCTCTACTTTCAGCTTATCTAAAATCTGCTTCTGGTGTGGGAGCAAGGAATAACGTTGGTACACGAAAGCATCCGGTTTTCCTTTGAAGGTGTTGCGATGCAGTTCTTGTTGGAACTTTTCAATACCTCCCAGCCGGAAATCTTCAAAATTCGGGCTGTTCCAGTACAAGTCGAAGGTGGCCAGTGCGGTCTTGATGATGTGCGGATTTTCTACACTCGTCACGCGCATGTTCCATTCCAATCCGTCGGTCTGTGCCGACTTAGACAGGTTGGACGAACCGATATAGGCAGTGTGCATGCCGGAATTACGTACAAAGATGTAAGCCTTGGCATGGAGGCGTTCGATGTCGGTTTGATAAGAAATATGAATTTCCGTATGAGGTAGTTCGGCAAGTTGCTGCACGGCCTTAGTCTCAGTCGCCCCGCAATAGGTTGTGGTAATGATGCGCAAACGGGTGCCTTCGCGTTGGCAGAACTTCTTCAAGTCGTCCAACAGCAAGCGCACACCGGAGAGCTTCAGAAAAGAAACAATAAAATAAATCTCGTCGGCACTGGTAATTTCCCGTCGAATTTCCTCGCCCAATGAAAGGACACTGTTTCCACCCGTAAACAGGTTGCTCACCCGGAAACCGGATTGTGGGCGGACGGTTTCTGAACGACTGTGCTTTTGCAGGAGGTTCTTTTGCTGGGTCATCACCTCCATCAAGAGGTTGGAAGTGTCGGCTATCTGCACTTCTTCCACAAGCCCGTACTCGGCCAATATCCGGTTAACCAGTGTCATCCGGTCGTGCATATCTTCCGTGTCTTCCAGTTTCTGCCGAATGGCTTTTGCCAGATAATCCGCTAAAATCTTAGGGGATTCGGCCGCGTCTATCTGTTCGCGCAGGCAAACCAACTGCTGGGATTCAGCCTCCTGTATATCTCGTTCAACTTCCTGATTGATAATATTCTCGTAGATTCCTTTCTTTAACATCGCTTGCTGATTTCAGAATTTCATGCTGAAAGTACAAAATAAAATGAAACTAACTGACATATTTTTAGAAAGAATCCCGAAAAACTTTATCTTTGTAAATATAAATCATTGGATATTATGAACTCATTCATCCCCATCTTTTCAGCCTTCTTCATCCTGCTCGGGCTCCTCGTCTGGAGATTCCCCAAGCTCATTGCAGGATACAATACCATGACGCCCGAGCAACAGAAAAAAGTCGATGTCAAAGGGCTCAAAGCCTTCATGTGCCGCGTGTTCTGCGCAATCGGCGTACTAGTCTTCGTGAGCTACCTGCTCCTGCGGCTGTTCATGGACGAAGCGTCGGCCATCAACATCAGCTCCATAGTAGTACCCATAATAGGGGTAATCTATCTGCTGGCCAGTGGCCAACGGTACGACCACAACT
>OOAQ01001452.1_pt1 | contig 16553 bp, 10 predicted proteins | sample 1671051 | NCBI WGS metagenome assembly OOAQ01 (sample SAMN06348117, study PRJEB24527) | human gut metagenome | biome: human gut; feature: ankylosing spondylitis patient; material: feces | host: Homo sapiens | place: China | collected 2015-10
CCGTGTCGGGTATTGTGTTAGGTGTGCTGCTTTGCTGGTTGCAACAGACTTTCGGACTGATTTCCTTAGGAGCAGCCGGCAGTTTTATTGTCGACGCTTATCCCGTCAGTGTACACTGGGAAGACGTGGCGCTCATTTTCTTTACCGTACTGGCTGTAGGTTTTCTGTCTGTATGGTATCCGGTGCGCTACCTGAGTCGCCGGTTGCTGTCGAAATAGTCTCCGGTGGAAGTATATAAATTTTGTGGGGAGCTTTTCCTTTGCTTCCTAATATCTTGCTTTTTACCCATCCGTTCAGGTCCTTCCAGGCTTTTGATTTCTGAAGTCCGGTCAGCTGACCGTATTCTGTCCTTGTGATGAACGGATGCTGCTTTAGATACTCCATGAGCAGGTGCAGGCGTTCCTCTTCCGTGTATCGGGCGGAACTTTTCTGGAATTTCCATTCTGTCTTGACTCGGGAAAGTTCCTGTCCCCTGCATCTTCGGTTGAAACTCTTGCTTGTGCGAAACCGTACTTTATCGAATCGGATGGTCTGGGCGTGAATTTCGCCTTCGTCGGTTATCTCTTTCCCTGCCTTCAGGTTGGCCACGGCATAGGCCATGTGTCCTATTTCTACGCATTCTCCTCTGGAAATGTAGAAAGATGTCCATTTCTCCACTTCTTCCATTACTCCAATTACGGTTCCTTCCTTGAATCCGGAAGAACGGGCTATCTGCCGGATGATTTCGCTGAAGGGTACAGCTCCTCTGGTTACAAGTTTAGGGTAAAGTTTCGGGCTCTTTTCGCTGTTCTTTGTTCCCGGTACGGGTAAAAAATCATACAATGCTTCCATATCTTTTGAAATATTACAAGTTGTTATTTATGTTTCCGCTGGCTGAACTGTATGTTTCTCCTTGCGGAACCTTATGTTTCTCGTTCGGAAAACGTAGGGTTCCCGTTAGGGAAACATTGTTGTTTCCGGTACAAATATAAAAGGTCACTTAGGGGCTATGTAGACATTTGAGGATTTTCGAAGACATTTAAAAATATTTGGCTATTCAGAATGTATATTTAGTGAGTAAAAATACGCGTTCTGATGATAATTTATAGATTTATATACTGAAATTCGTTAAAAGTGATAGGTAAAAATATATCATGTTATAGTTTTTTATATATCTTTGCGGCTTAGAATTATATAGATAGAGGGACATGAATGTGAATTTATTTTATGTGATTATAGGGGTTGATAATCAAGAATTGGTATTCCGCAATGTAAAATCTCGCGATTCATTCTAGCAATAACTTTCATCGGAATATCAAGGGATTGGCTTTGGTATTCCGTTTCTACTATTTCTCTTTTTTGAGTGTTCATGTAATGAATGCTTGAATAACCGTGCCTGGCTTTGAAAGGTTAGTGAAGCTGGTATGGTGCTGTTTTGTTTAATAAGAACTTTTTATTTAATCATTAATTTATTTTATAACAGGCAAAAGATGAAAAGATTTAGTCTTTGGTTACTCTTTTTTGCTGTGTTGGGGATTCAGTCAGCTTTAGCCCAGTCGTATAGGGTTAAAGGTAATGTCGTGTCGAAGACAGGCGATGAACCGCTGATTGGAGTATCTATCCTGCAAAAAGGAACTACTAATGGAGTGGTTACCGACATTGATGGTAACTATGAGTTGCAGATTCAGGGTGGCGAAGCTACTTTGGTCTTCTCTTATATCGGTATGCAGACGCAGGAGCTGAAAGTGAATTCACATACCGGTGTGCTGAATGTAACAATGTTGGACGATTCACAGATGATTGACGATGTGGTAGTCGTAGCGTATGGTGTACGTAAGAAAGGCACCATTGCCGGTTCTGTGTCGACTGTGAAAAGTGAAAAACTGGAAAATGTACCTACGGCCAGCTTTGATCAGGCATTGCAAGGACAGACTCCGGGATTGACTGTAATGGCCGCTTCTGGTGAGCCTAGCCGTGCGGCTACTTTCCAGATTCGTGGTACTAACTCTATTAACTCTGGAACAACTCCGTTATTTATCTTGGATGGGGTGCCTGTAGAATCATCAAGTTTTAATTCAATTAACCCTAGTGACATCGAGAGTATCTCTGTGTTGAAAGATGCTTCTTCTACTTCTATTTATGGAGCGCGTGCTGCCAATGGGGTAGTGGTGATTACTACTAAGCGTGGACGCAATATAGGAGATGCCAATGTCACTTTCCGAGGTCAGTGGGGATTCTCACAGCTGGCTGGAAGCAACTGGGACATGATGAATACGACAGAGCGTATACAGTATGAAAAAGAAATCGGTCTTGACCTCGGTGATGAATATTATGATAAGGTGAAAGGTATAGACGTAAACTGGATGGATGAAGTGTTTAACAACAATGCTCCTACCCAGAGTTATGAGCTTTCTGTAAATGGCGCTACTGATAAGACTAACTATTATGTTTCTGGAGGATTCTTTGATCAGGATGGTATTACTTTCGGTTCTTCTTTCCGTCGTTATAATGTACGTGCCAATGTGGAAAACCGTGCAAAAGAATGGCTGAAATTAGGAACAAGTACCATGCTTGCTTATCAGGAAACCGAGCAGGCTGTGGAGGGAGATTATGCAATTTATGCACCTATTTCTGCTTCACACTTTATGTTGCCTTACTGGAATCCTTACAATGAAGACGGTTCTTTGGCCTCTACCAATGATGGAACCTGGAAAGGAAGCGGAGTGAACCCTATTGAGTGGTTGATAAACAATCCGATAAAATATAAGACTTACAAGGTCATTTCATCTGTCTTTGCGGAAGTGACTCCGATTGAGGGACTTACTATTCGTTCGCAGTTTGGTGTAGACTATTCACATGATACTGGTTTCTCAACTTCTACTCCAAGTTATTCTTTGAATGCAGGACTGGGTAGTGCCGGACGTTCATCTTTGGATAATCTGACCCTGACCATTACTAATACGGTGAATTATCACTTTAACCTGAAAAACCGTCATGACTTTAACTTTATGTTGGGACAGGAAGGCGTGAATTATCATTCAGAGAATTTCAATGTAACCACAAGCAAGCAGAACAATGATGCATTGGTTAATCTTTCATCAGGTTCATTTGCTGGTTCATGGGGGGATTCTACTACAGAATATGCATTCTTGTCTTTCTTTGGCCGTGGCGAGTATAATCTGGATGGTAAATATTATGCAGATTTCTCTGTACGTGCAGATGCTTCTTCACGTTTTGGTAAAGATAATCGTTGGGCCGGATTCTGGTCTGTAGGATTGATGTGGGATTTCAAGAAGGAAGAATTCTTTGAAGATTACGACTGGCTTACCAATGCTCAGTTGACTTTCAGTACAGGTACTTCTGGTAACTCCTCTATTTCTAACTATGAACATCTGGCTTTGGTAACGGGTAGTTCTAACTATTTGGGTGAAACAGGTATCAAACCCTCACAGCGTGGAAATGAGAATCTTACCTGGGAAAAGCTTTGGACTACTAACGTAGGATTGCGTCTGGGCTTTTTTAATCGCGTAAACTTTACGGCAGAGTTCTATAACAAGCTGACTTCTGATATGTTGATGCAGGTACCGGTAAGTTATGCAGACGGAGGTTACGGAGCTTATTGGGATAACGTAGGTGCAATGGTTAACCGTGGTATCGAGCTCTCGGTAGATGCTGACATCATTCGTACAAAAGATTTTACATGGAATGTGTTTGCCAATGCTTCTTACAATAAGAACAAGCTTACGGAACTTTATAACGGAATCGATCAGTATGTAGACAGCAACGTAAACATGTATGCGGTAGGACATGATGTAGCAAACTTCTACATGGTACGTTATGCAGGTGTGAATCCGGCAAACGGAGATGCACTCTGGTATACTAAAGACGGTGAAATAACCAATGTGTTCAGCGAAGAAGACCGTGTGCTGATTGAAGGAAAGAGCTTCATTGCTCCGTGGCAAGGAGGTTTCGGAACAACCCTTTCATGGAAGGGCTTGATGCTTTCTGCACAGTTCAGCTGGATGGCCGACCGTTGGGCGTATAACAATGACCGCATTATGGACGAAAGTAATGGTTTGTATACTTCTTACAACCAGTCAAAACGTTTGCTTTATGACCGCTGGAAAGAACCCGGGGATGTGACAGACATTCCGCGTCATGGAGTTACTCCTCAGTTTGATACCCATTACCTGGAAAATGCTTCTTTCCTGCGTTTGAAGAACCTGATGCTTTCTTACAATCTTCCTCAGAGTGTATTGAAAAGTACGAAATTCTTTAACGGAGCACGTGTATATGTACAAGGACAGAACTTATTGACATTTACTAAGTTCACCGGACTTGACCCGGAATTCTCTGCTAATATATACCGTGCGCAATATCCTATGTCACGTCAGTTTACTTTGGGCGTAGAATTGAATTTTTAAAAGCTGAAGACAACGATGAGAAACTTTAAAATATATTTATTGGGAGTAGCGGCGATGTTGTTCTCTACTTCATGTTTGGACAAGGACCCTACACATGCTATTTTGGCCGATCAATCCATTACTACAGTGGAAGAAGCCAATCAGGCTGTCATGGGAATTTACTCAGACTTTATGAGCCGCTATTTGTATAGCGGTAACTTGACTTTGCTGCCTGACATCCAGTCTGATTTGGTATACGCAGTAAATGGCTATTCCAATGCTTACGGTGATATTTGGCGCTGGAACATCAATCCTACCAATGCGGATATTGAAGCTGTTTACGGTTCACTTTACAAGGTTATCGGTGACTGTAACTTCTTCTTTGAACAAGTGGCCAAGTGGGAGAATAACATTGTGGATGATGATGCTTACGAGAAACTGGAAGCTTATAAGGGTGAAGTGCATTTTGCCCGTGCATTGGCTTATTCAGAATTAATTAAATGTTTCTGCAAGGCATACGATCCGGCTACGGCTAAAGATGAACTGGGTGTGGTGCTTGTATCAAGTTATTCTAATCCGGGCGAAATGAAGCGTGCCTCTTTGTATGATTCATATCAGTTTGTTCTGGATGATTTGACAAAAGCATACGATTATATGGAACCGGAGGAAGGTGCTATGCTTGTAGCATCCGACTATTATGATTCGCCTTATTTCAATGAGTTTACGGTGCAGGCACTGATGGCTCGTGTATATCTCTATATGCAGGATTGGGATAATGCGATTAAGTATTCTTCTAAGCTGATAGACAGTGATTTATATTTGCTTTCAAGCGCCACTACAGTCTATACAAACGATATGTCATATTATGACTATATGTGGAAATATGATGCTTCCACTGAGACTATCTGGAAAGTCGGTTTCCTCCCTACATCTTATGGAGGAAAATTGGGACAGGTGTTCTTGAATTTTGATGAAATTAGTTATCGCCCGGATTATGTACCTGGACAAGCAGCACTGAATACGTATGAAGGTAATGACTTGCGTTATGTTTCATTCTTCCAGGATATGCCTACCGGATATGCTCACGGGCTTGTTTGGCCGTTGCTGGTAAAGTATTATGGAAACATGGAATTTGTTTCCAATTACCGTATTTATCATGTAAATATGCCGAAAGTATTCCGTTTGTCAGAACAATACCTGATTCGTGCAGAGGCATATTGCCAGAAAGAAGACTTTGCAAAAGCGTCTGCAGACATTTCTACCTTGCGTCAGGCTCGTTATCAAACGTATGGTTCTGCTACTCTGACTTCAGAAAACTGGCTGGACGAAATTGACAAGGAACGTCTCCGTGAGTTGTTCATGGAAGGATTCCGTTTGCAGGACTTGAAACGTTGGGGTAAAGGTTTTGAACGTAAGCCGCAGGAACAAAGTGTGAGAGATGGAAGCAGCCTGAAAATAGAGGCCGGCAATCCTTTGTTTGTATGGCCGATTCCTCAGCATGAACTTGACTTGCCGGGCTCTGCCATTGAACCGAATGAAAGTAATAAATAACGAAATAATATAAAGGAATAACGATGAAAAGATTTTTCGGAAAATTGGGAATATTTGCCTTTGCTGCCACATTATTTGTTGGATGCAGTGAAGATCGTGTTTCCTATGCGGGTCCTGACTATGTAATGTTCTCAGATTCGTTGCAGACCATTGCCATACAAAGTTCGGATACCTATTATGATATTCCTATATCTGCTACTACGGCATGCGACTATGATCGTACTTACGCCGTAGAGGTAGTCGATAAAGGAAGTAATGCCATTGAAGGATTACATTATGAACTGCAGTCAAACTCGGTTACCATTAAAGCTGGCGAGTTGGCTTCTTCTGTAAAAATCAAAGGTTTTTATGATAACTTTGAAGATACGGACTCTTTGGGTATTAATTTGAGACTGGTTGCGCCACAAGATAAAATCTGGGATATATATGGAGATGAGACGAAGGTGCAGTTGGTAAAGATTTGTCGGTTTGATATTCAGCGTTTTGTAGGATATGCCAAAGTAACCTCTAATTTCTTTGCAGACTATATGCAGAATACAAGTTTCCGCCTGGTGACTGTAGAACAAGATCCGGAAAAGGAAAATGGGGTAATCATTAATGATTTCTTCTTGGATGGAATGGACTTGAAAATCAGTTTTAATACGCAGAAACCACTTGAACCCAAAGTTGAGATGGAAACTCAGGCTGTTACCAAATTATCTGAAGTTACAGGTGGAGCAGTATTGGGTACGGATATGATTTTGGCCGTGCCTTATACTGGAGTAGTTTCATACTTTAATGTATGTCAGGGATTTGCTCTGCTGTATCATACTTTCTATGTAGAAGGATATGAATCAGCAGGTCCGTTAGGTACATACCCGACTGTAGTTGAATGGATTTCTAAGGAGGAGTATGATTATCTGAAGAAACAAGGATATTAACATGTAATGTCAAAAGAATAGACGTATGAAATATATAAACATATTATCAAAAATGTGGCTTATGGCTGTAGCTGTGGTGGTTGTGGCTTGTTCTGAGGATGAGGGGGCACCTGTGACTCCTTCTTTCCCGGAAGAAGAACAAATCCTCTCAGTGAAGGCAGGAGAGTCTGTTGACCTCGTTTTTGAGGCGTCAATGGATTGGAAACTGTATTCTTCAACTTTGTGGTGCAGATTCTCTAACGGAATGACTTCTATTAGTGGACAGGCAGGAAAGCAGACTGTGCAGGTGTCTGTAAATGAAGAAATGTTGAGTTATGGAGAAATGCAGGCTGAAATCACTTTGAAACAAGGTGACATGGAGAAAGTCATTGCAAAGTTGACCCGTCAGGGAGAAGGCTTATGGGTGACAGATGCTAATGGGAATTATTTTTCAGAGGAAAACCTAATACCGTTTTTTTATAGAGAAATAGGAAAAGGAGTTAACATTAATTTTACTACTAATTATGATTGGGCTATTGAGGAATATCCCGAATGGTTAGTGGTGAATGAAGCTCCTCTGAAAGGTCTTGGTTTTCGTCCGGGAAATATTTCTGTTACTGTAAAGAATGAATTTAGTGCTTTTGCTAAAAAAGGTGATATAAAAGTGAAAAGGACAGGAACTGACGATTTTGTTAATATACCAGTGAATTTTTATGGTATTGATAAAATTAGTTCTGATAAGAATGCTTGGGGAGGATGGACTTTCAATTCTGATGGAGGCAAATATTCTACTTCCAATAGTGTGACGGGGGAATCTGATGAGTTTGATGCTCCTTTGGTTATGCAAAATGTATTGGTAAATGGAAATGATTATGAAGTTTTGTATTTTGAAGATTTTTCAGATAAGCAATATCGTTTGATGGATGATGATTCAAAATGGATAAATGCCACAATAGAATCAAATGAAGGAGTAGAGAATAGAACAGCAAAGGTTTCTGTGATGGAAAACTCTACATCAAAGAAACGGAAAGGTGCTATTTTAGTTATACCGACAGATACTTTAAATATGATCGGTCGTGATAATTTGTTGACTGCAGATAACGATTTTACCGAGGCAGCTGGGAAATATGTATTAATAGGACTTTCTCAGGCTGCTAAACAAATTGCTACATCAGATTTTACGGTTGATACAGGTGCTTCTCCTGCGGTAGATATTGTAAAAATAGATGATCCTTCAGCTCAACTTATACAACAATGTTTTGGAGCAGAAAATATTTATGAATGTGTTTTAGCAAAGCATACAAGTTATGAGTATTTTGCTATATCCTCAGGCACTTATAATATTTCTTCTGAGACTTGTATGTCTGGAGGTGACATGGGGCTTGATTATGTAGGCAATTGGCAACCGTTCTCAGGTATGGTTTCAGGAAGCTCTTATACTTTTATGAATTATGCTACTTGGGAATTTGGATTGTCAGCTGAAGCTGGCTATGATGAGTCTGGAGCTCCTTTAAAACCTATATATTTGTTTATAATGAATGAAGAAGGCGCTGCAATAGCTGCTGTTTTAATTAAAAGGGCTGAATAAATATGATAAGTAGATTGAATAACAATAAATTTTTTATTCTTATATCATTAGTTTTTACTCTGGTTCTAATAGGGTGTACTGATGACAAAGAAGTATTTCAGGCTGATAAGGGTTACGTACAGTTTAAGGTGTACAAGAGTGAGTCTTATGTAAAAAATGAGACCTCTCGTGCAAGTGGAAACGTGCTTGATTCACTTTATGAAGCAAATAAAGTGAAAGTAGTGTTGAGAAGCAATGATTATGACTTCTCTCAGACGCTTATGCTGCATGCCTATAATGAGCAAAGCGCTGAGTATGGTTTACGTAGTGATAAACTGGAACTTCAGACTGGCGAATATACATTGGTAGGATTTTATCTTTATGATAGGGCAGAGAAAGAACCTATTTTTGTCGGTATTCCATCTGAAAAAACAACCTTTACAATTGTAAATGGTGGACTTGTTGTGCAGGACTTGTTGGTGGATGCAATAGGAAGAGGTCTGGTTAAGTTTGAGTTAATCAAGAATATTCAGGCTTCTCGTGGTGCAAGTAATTCTGAACCTTATCCGTTTAGTGATATTAATAAGGTGGATATTAAGATTCAGAACATGGATACCAAAAAGACGCAAGAATTTAAGTCTTTGAAGGTAACGTATGTAGAAGATTTTGATGACCGGGGTATAGGCTATCGTACTTCTGTCGGAAGAATTGATACGCTTGTTACAGCTGAGGTTGGAAATTACAAGATTCTTTCGTATGCAGCATATAATCGTACGGAGCTTCTGCAATATTTTAATGATGAAGTATTGGGTGAGGCTACATTTACGGTCACAGATAACAAGCAGACAGATGCAAAGGTGCCTGTTACCATTATGGAAACAGCTGCAAACATAAAAGATTATTATAATCTTCGTACTTTGTGGGAGGAGCTGGGAGGTCCAAACTGGTCTTATGTAGGCGAAAGCTATCCGAAAGGAACCAACTGGGATTTTGACAATAAAGACATAGACATGTGGGGTGACCAGCCGGGAGTAAGCCTTGACAAGAATGGCCGTGTGATAGGTTTGTCTATTGGCGATTTTAATCCGACAGGAATTGTGCCTGCAGTGATTGGTGAGTTTGAAGAACTTCAAAGTCTGGCTTTAGGTACACACAATGATAAATTGCGTCCGGGAGAAAACCCACTGGCTGATTTAAAGGGTGGTTTGACTCCTGCAGTGCTTGAAAAGCTACGTTCTGATTACATGGATAACTTTGCATTGCGCGACTCCAGACAGGATTGGGACGTGCAGATGCAGCGTTGTATGGTAGAGGCTGGACAGCCGGCCATTAAAAAATCGATTGTACAGCCCAAGGATATAATCCATGGTGACTTGACCAACGGTATTACGGGGATTGATAAGGCAATTGGAAACCTGAAGAAACTTGAAGTATTGTATATAGCCAATTCTCCTATTACAGAGCTACCGCAGGAATTGGGTGATTTGGCAAGTTGTACAGACCTTGAAATTTACAACTGCCCAAACTTGAAAGTTTTCCCTCTTCAGTTGGCTCAAATGAAGAATTTGACTCAGCTGAATATGGCAATGAATCCTCAGTTAGCGGCAGCGTTCCCAGATGGAATTGAAGAAATAGCAACAGGTGAAGCAGGCAAATCTTTACAGATTCTTTACTTAGGTTATAATAATATCGCATCTTTACCTACAAAAGTCTCTGAGATGAAGAAGTTGGGTAAGATTGATTTGATATACAATAAGTTGACAGCTCTTCCTGCTTTTGGAAAAGATGTGAACTTGGTTCAGGGTACTTTTGATTATAATGAAATTTCAGATATTGGAAAAGATGAAGGAGGATATTTCTGTGGCATGGATGATGTGGAGTCACTGTCTTTCTCACATAATGAACTGACGGAATTTCCTGATATATTTGATGCCAAGTCAATTTATATAATGGCTTCCATTGATTTCTCTTATAATAAGATTAAAGAAGTAAAGACAGATAAGGGTATCAATACGAATAGTTTGTCTTTGGCTGGCAATGAATTAACAGAGTTCCCGGGTGCGTTGTTTGAGCATAATTCTCCATTGACAGTGCTGAATCTTAGTGGAAACAAAATCAATAAGTTTACCAATGAGCATTTGAAGGGTGATAAAGTGTATATGATGACAAGTCTTGACCTGTCGAATAATCGCTTGGAAAAGCTTCCAGATGCTTTGGACGGAAGTAAAATGCCGCATTTGTATGGTATTGATATAAGTGGAAATCAGTTCTCGGCATTCCCATGGGGATTGGCAAATATTTCTTATCTGAATACGTTGATTATGCGTAACCAGCGTGATGATGACGGTAACCGGGTATATAAGGAATGGCCTACAAATATTGGTAACCATAAAGGCTTGCGTGCATTGCTTTTAGGTGGCAATGATATTGGAAAGGTTCCCGAAACGGAAAAACTTTCGTACCTCATTAATACGCTGGATGTAAGTGATAACCCAAGTATCGTTCTGAATGTATCGTCTGTTTGTCCTTATATCAAGGCTGGTATGTATCTGCTGATTTATGATACAACACAAGATATTCGTGGATGTGATTATCTGACTTTGGAATAATTTAACGAGTAACGTATGAAAAGATTTTTAAATATTATAATGGTTATTTCGGCCTGCATGGTATTGGCTGTTTCCTGTAAGGAAGAAGACAATGTCGTGTCTGAATTCTCTATCGACAAGACGGAGATTGCTGTCGGGGCCGATGGAGGCAGCGAACTGCTGGAAATAAAAGGCAATGTGAAATGGCAGGGTACTTCTGAATCTTCCTGGTTGAAATTCAGTCCTTCCAATGGAGAAGGAGCTGCTACTTGTGAAGTTCTGGTAGACTCGTCTGTCGTGGCTGAACCACGTGAAGGAGTTATCACTTTTATGGCAGCAGGCCAGACCACTGCAACTACAGTGAAAGTAATGCAGATGGGGTATGCAAAAGGTATTTTTGTAAGTGAAGAAGACAGAACCATCTCTTTGGAAAACTCTGCGAAACTGGAGGAGCGTTTCTTTGAGGTTACAATGATGGCCAATGTGAATTTTGATGTAAGGGTCAATAATTTGCCAGATGAAGATGGAACCGTTTCAGACAAGGAATGGCTGAAGTACAAGAAAGAAACGCCTAATTATGATTATGGAGACCGTCCACGCTTGTTGAAACTGCATTTTGACTGGGATGTCAACATGGCTGAGAAGGCTCGTACTGCAGAGGTAATTATTACTCCGCATGAAACGTCTGATACTGAGGGGGATGGTTCAATAAAACTGGTTGTTACTCAGAAACCTGCTCCGGTAATTACGGATGACCGTGCCGGAGACTCTTTGGCTCTTCTTTCCATATATAGTAGCATGAATGGTTTATTCGCTAGGGATGCCAGTGAAAACATGAGATATTGGAAAGGCGTGGAACTTTGGGAAGCTACTGATAAATATATTAAGATAGAAGCAGATGGAACGATTAATTACTCAGCTTCTGTTCCTAAAGATTTGATTGGTCGTTTGAAATCAGTAGAATTTATTGCGTTTGAAACAAAGGAATCACTTCCTTATCAGGTGAAATATCTTAAAACTGCTGAATCAATTACATTTTCAGGAAACTCGAATACATTCCTCAAGGATATCGTATTAGGAAATGAGATTTGTGAACTGGTGAAATATGGAAATCTGCGTAATTTAGCGATACGCGCTTATGGTCTGGTGGGATTGCCGGAAAACTTTACCGAGTTTGGTAAAACACTTGTCTCTCTGGATTTGGGTAGCAATAACTTTGAAGTGATGGGCAAAGGTGGAACCACAATAGACGGCGTGAAGGTTATCGGTATCGAAAGTATTACGCAGGACAATTTCCCTTATTTGCGCAAATTGGATTTGACCAAGATAAATCGTTATGATACGACAAAAGATCTTTCAGCCTATAAAGGAAAAGATGATAAACTTGGTTTCCGTTGGACTACAGGTTATGGAGATGAATTTCCTGGACCGTCAGATGGATATAATAATACTTATTTTAAGGAGTTGTTGCAATGGGAAAATCTGGAATATCTGTCATTGTCTTTAAATATGCTGGATGGAGAATTGCCTTCGGATGAAGAACTTCGTCAACTTCTTGGTGCTGATAAAGTTTATACAAAAGAATATATTGAGAATGCAGAATATAAGGATACTATTACGCTTGAGGCTGCAGAAAAATACCTGTTAAAGGGAGGGGTAGGTGCTCCAAAAGTCTGGCCAAGAATGAAGAAGCTTTCTTTGAACCTGAACTTCATGACCGGAAAACTACCTGATTGGATATTATATCATCCGTACTTGAGCTTCTGGGATCCGTTTACCATGATTTTCCAGCAAGAACTTAGTACAACGTCTTCAAAGGCTAAAAATACAAAGGGTGAGATCATTACAAAGTTCAGTAATGAGCCTACAAACTTGAGTAATTACGGAGAGGATAAAATAAGTTATTATGAGATGTATCCTAAGAGAAAGCCTCAGATAACAGATGACTCGGAAGAGGGGAATTGATTTCGTTAAAGTTATTTTTGTAGAATGATATAAAATAGAACTTTGTAAAGCTTTCGGCCTGCTAATCTGTGGGCCGGAGCTTGCATGGTTCGAGAGTTAAACGATTAGAAATGAAGAAAAAATATATTTTTGCTACTCTTGTGAGTGTTATGGGGTTGTTCTCCTGCTCTGATTCTGAAACGTTTTTAGAATCAGGTGTACAAGAGAATACAGTGGCCCCTATATCTGGTTTGGCTGATGAGGCTGTGGAAGGTGAACTTCTCATCAAATTTAAACCGGAAGTGGAAGAAGTGCTTGAAAAAGCCCAGGTGTTAAGTCGTAGCGGAGTACAGACTCGTTCTAGTATTCCTTCGGTAGATGAAATTCTGGATATTGCCGGAGCATATACCTTTGAACGTGTTTTCCCGGTAGACAAACGTCATGAAGCGCGTACCCGTAAAAATGGTTTGCATTTGTGGTATGTGGTGAAGTTTGATAAAGATATGGACCTGAATAAGGTGGCTTTGGATATGTCTAAGCTTTCGGAAGTGGCAACCGTGGAATATAACCAGGTGATAAAGAGAGGTTATGATACCACCAAGAAAGCGAAGGGTTTAAACAGCGCTACAAGAGAAGCCATTCAAACATTAGGCAGCCAGACCCAGACTGAAAATATGAAACTTCAGTGGGGTATAGGAAATGATGGAAGTGTAGTTACAGGTGCTGTTACCGGATACGATGTAAATTGTGTACCGGCCTGGGAAAAATGCCAGGGTGACCCTTCTATTATTGTGGCCGTAGTGGATGAAGGGGTGATGTATAACCATGAAGACTTGGCTCATAATATGTGGATTAATCCTGCAGAAACATTTGGCTCTGATGAGGATGCAGATGGCAATGGATATGCCGGTGATAAATATGGTTATAATTTTGTTGCAGGGAATGGTCATATTTCATATACGCAAACGGGAGATACAGGACATGCCTCCCACGTAGCTGGAGTAATTGCTGCAGAGAATAATACCATAGGTATTCGAGGTATTGCTGGAGGTGATGGTACTCCTGGAACGGGTGTGAAGATTATGTCTTGCCAGATTTTTAGTGGAAATGGTGCTTCGTCTGTTTTGAATCAGGCAAAGGCTATTAAGTATGCTGCAGACAATGGTGCAGTTATTCTGCAGTGTAGCTGGTCGGCGGCTTCTGGACGTGTTAATCCTTTAATGGGTACTCCTGGTTTTACATCGGACGAGGAATGGTCTAGCTCTGTGGTACTTCAGAAAGAAGCGTTGGAATATTTTGTTCATAATGCGGGTGACCCGAATGGGGTGATTGATGGAGGTATTGCCATATTTGCTGCAGGTAATGAATATGCTCCTATGGTCAGCTATCCGGGAGCGTACGGTGACTTTATTTGTGTTACCGCACTTGATCCGGCAGGAAAACCTTCTTGTTATACGAATTATGTCAGCCCGAGTGGAAGCAAGAACCTGATTGCAGCTCCTGGTGGCGATGCGAATGCCTTTAGGGATGAAAAGGCATCTATCCTTTCTACTATGCCGAATTCAGCTATTGAGGGTTCTGACCTTACCGCAAGCCAAAGTGGATATGGTTATATGGATGGGACTTCAATGGCTTGTCCGCATGTATCGGGGGTAGCAGCTTTAGGTTTGTCGTATGCAGCAAAATTGCGTAAGCATTATCGTGCGTCGGATTTTAAAGATTTGCTGCTGGCGTCGGTGAGAGATTTGAGTGGCAATCTCTCAGATGAGAAGAGTTATTGGGAAAATTGGGGAAGTGTAGGTGAGGCTGCTCCTCGTTTGAAAATGAACTTACCGGCTTATAGAGGTAATATAGGAGGCTTAATCGATGCACAGGCTGTGCTGGCCAATATTGATGGCAGTAATTTTGGTGCCCAGCCAATGCGTGTACCTAACGTGTACGTAGCACTTGACGCCACAGAAACGGTGAATTTGAACAGAATCTATGCGGATAATGTGACAGCTACGGAATTTAATGTCGTGGATAGCAGTATTGCTGCTGTTTCTTTGAACAACAATCAGTTGACGGTAAAAGGTACTAAGGTAGGAACCACCAAAGCTTCTGTGACCAGTAGCGATGGCAAGACACAAGAATTTGTGATTACGGTGCGTAAGGCTACTGGAAATGGATGGATGTAATTTTGTTTGATTTTTATGAGAACTGTAATTATCTGGATGTTCATATTACTTTCTGTGCCTTTTTTGATGGCACAGAAAGTTTTCTCCCCAAAAGAACTGGATGCCGTATTGAATCCTGTATTGATGGAGCATGCGGAAGAAATGCTTCGCTTTGAACGTATGGAGATAAATGCAGGAACTCTGTCTGAGGATGACAAGCCGCAAGTCTTTACTTTTACTTGCACGAATGTCGGGAAACAAAAGATAGTAGTCACAAAGATTTCTACGACATGTGGATGTACAAACGCTCATATAGATTCTCCAGTGATAAATCCGGGAGAAAAGGCTGTGATTCAACTGACTTATAATCCGTTCGGACAACCAGGAACTATTTATACCCGGGCATTTGTATATGTAAGCATTTCGGAAAAGAAACCAATTGCTGCATTGACCATTTCAGGAAAGGTTACTCCTTCATTGGCTTTATGGAGAGATTACAGGTATACCATGGGGCATTTAAAAATACGTGCTAAGACAATAAACATGGGAACTGTCACTGCGACTATGCACCGCAGAGTCGAGCGGATAGCTTGCGCTAATGCAGGAAATGAGCCTTTAAAGGTAAGTGCTGTAAAGGGATTTCTTCCAGAATTTTTGAAGTTAAGAACGGAACCGGAGGTTTTAGAACCTGGACAAGAAGGTCTTTTGATGGTAGAGCTGGATGGAAGCAAGCTTTCCGGACAGAAAGGGAAAAAGTCATTCTGTGTTTTACTTGAAGGTGTTTCCGGACGACCATCCGATAGGACAATAAAAATCAATATGGATATAAAATAATAATATTTATAAATAGGAAGATATGGTAAAATTCATATTTAGAATTATGATGTGCATCTCGTTGTTAGCAATGACGACAGCTTGCAGCAAGGATGAAGAAGCTCCAGTGGTATATCAGGAGGTAAATTATGCCACTATGAATGGAACGTGGATGTTGACTGAGTTCAATGGGGCACCTTTACAAGAAGGTCAGTATGTATACATCACTTTTAATAGAAAGGAACATACTTTTGAAATGTATGAAAATATGGGAAGTATGTATTCGCATAAATCTACAGGTTCTTTTGAAATTGAAGAAGATGAAGATTTAGGGTATATTTTGACAGGTGAGTATGATTATTCACATGACCCGTTGAAAGAATACATTGTATCAGAAATGACAGATGAAACAATGAAGTGGACTGTAAAGGATAATGCAGAAGACGTATCTGTATATACACGTTGTGCTGAGATTCCTGAAGATATTTTGAGTGGGAGCAGAAGCCTGAAATAATTCGTGTCTCCTTTGGAAGGAAAAGTATGAATATCCTGTTGTCAATATGTAGGTTGGCAACAGGATATTTTTGTTTACAATCAGTTCCCAAACCGTGAGGTATCTACTTCCTTCACTTCTTTTTTCTTGTAGCCACCAA
>OOAQ01001492.1_pt1 | contig 16094 bp, 8 predicted proteins | sample 1671051 | NCBI WGS metagenome assembly OOAQ01 (sample SAMN06348117, study PRJEB24527) | human gut metagenome | biome: human gut; feature: ankylosing spondylitis patient; material: feces | host: Homo sapiens | place: China | collected 2015-10
TGAACCGAATTTATTTAATTTTTAACCTTGTCCATTTTTAGTGGACAGTAGTGATTGAGTATAGTAGTTTATATTAATACTGTATTAAAGTATGTAAAGAGGTTGAGTATCATGATATTCTCTTTTTTATTTTCTTCTTTATCGTCCCACAGCTGTGGTACGAGTGTTCCACACGTATGGAATGATAGTCGCTTCAAGGCGTCTTGAAAATTTACATATCGGTGATTATCTTTAATTCGGTTTCATTATATCTTATGTTTAGTGAAAATCAGCTTTTTAAAGTAGCTATTACTATGCTTCACTTCTTAATTTCTGGCAAAGCAATAACTGCTTTAACTCATTATTGATAGTTTAGTATCCGCTTCTTGTATGTTTCGGCAGATAGTCTGTCTGTTCCATTGTTACGTATATTCCTTTATATGAGTCGTACAGCACTGAAGAGAATGCCTTGTCACGTTTGTAAGGACTTCCGTCAGGGAGTATTGGGTCTCCTTCGCCGTAGTCGAACATCACTTCGTGTTTACTGTTCGATATATGGACCGCAGGTGATTTACCACAATCCATTTCTGCGTTTATCCGCCAATTTCCTATGCTGAAATCATTGCCGTTGCGGGTTATAGCAGCTGGTACCAGATTGCCATCATATACTTGCATGATGAATAGAAACCTGTTGGCGGAGCTGTTATCCACGGTTGCATTCAAATGCCACTGATTGGGGTATTCAGGATTAGGACTATCAGTAGGAGGCACCCTGAACTCATCGGTCTGTGACAAGGTCATCGGAGCAGAGCTGAACAGTCGGGCTTGGGTGGCAAAGCCTTTTTCCGTATTGACTGTACTCAGTATTTGCTCGTATTCATTTATCTTGAAAGCCGTAGGACTGTGTAGCAGCCAGTTCCATTGTACAGGTTCGGATGCTTCCAACTCATCGTAAATCACTATTATGCTAGGATGGAGCATCCATACGTGGCGCAGATATTTGGTCAGTGGAGTAGAGCCGAAACCGTTTACGGGTATCTGGCTGATACCTGCATTCTGAAAATTCTCTACCCATCCTTTAAATTTGCAAGTGTCACGGTATGCTTGTGACGCATCACCTTGGCAATAAGTGATATTGTCGCCTATCAGTCCGCGGGTGATGTTACCCCACGCCTCTGTGTCAAAAGCCTGTCCTATTCCGTTCACCAGTATGGTATTGTGGGCTCGTGTATGACGGTATGACATGATATGGTGAGGCGAAGCGTATTTCGTGTAGTAACCGGAGTTGCAGAACACGCTTTCACCTTTATATAACACATTGAAGGCATTCTGATTGGCAAATGTATGGGCACTGCACCCGTAACGGCTGGAACGGAACGAAAGAGACATATTGTTGTCGGTGTGCAGCAAGTCGGAGTGCATAACCACTTCTCCGGCATCTTTATACCATATCATCTTGTCCACATATGGCTCTTCCTCGACAGAGTAGGTATAATTGTCCAGCATACGGTCGGGACGCAACAGAAAATCACCCCGAAGCACAGACAAATCCTGAGAGACATACCATGCCGCAAGCTTGTCACCGGTGTGACGCGCTATAAAATCCGCAAAAGCCAGACGTGTGCGAGTAGGTTCATCCGCATTCATGTTTCCGTCACCGAAGCCGCAACTCTTTGAGTCATTCGGCCAGGTATATAGCAAGGCACGGCCTACCGACTGATACCACGGATGCTGAAGAAAGTCGCTGCCGGTAATGTACGACAGAATCATAGGCATATAATAAAGTGTCTCGACATTGGTATCAAAATACGAAGCACTGTTATGCCACACTCCATCGCGGTTAAAACCGCCATCAGGGGCACGTGCAGTCCATATTTCATAATAATACTCCAACATCGGAAGAACTTCATCGCGGCAAGGGGCTTTGTCGTAGAGCATATATGCACACAGGAAAAAAGCCCTCATATTCTGATGCCAGAAATGGCTGTCAAAAATATGGTTCTCCTCGTTGCCGAGTTGTGCAGGGTAATAGTGTCTCAAGAGTTTGAGCATCAATTCTTCCATACATTGTTTCTCGTTAACAGAAAGACGGAAGAAGAGAAGGTCGTATATGCGTATGCAGGCAAGGGCTATGTTTGTGGGTACGAAGTTGGAACTTGCGGCAAAGAGTTCTTTGTCTGTGGGAGGGGTGGCAGTTATAAGACGGGCTATCTCCAGCATTTTTTCTTCGTAGTGTTTTTCTCCTGTAAGATAGGTCGCCTGATGAAGATAATTAACGCAGTTTTTTAATGTTTCTGAGCTTTCCTTGCTATTGTAGTAATATGCAATGTTGCTGAAATTCTGCCTTATTCCTTGCTCCGCACGGTTTGTTAATGCTTTGTATTCGGGATGTGACAGAAGTGAACTGTGCATTTCATCACGTTTATGGTCAAGATAGATATATAGACGCGGATGTGTAGAAGGAAGATTTTCTTTGAATATGCAGGCATCGGGTGTGACGAATTGTGGTATGTCGTCTGTTATATTGAAACTGTAAGTCTCGCTCCATGAATTGGGAATGCCGTTTGCCGACATGTTGCGGAATCGCCAATACCATTTCCCGCTTTCAAGGATACGGTGCGGGTTGTACATGCACCATGGGACAGGAATAGAAAGGATGGTTGCAGCCTCATCGAAATTGGAATAACGCGACAAGGCGAATTGTACAAGGTCGCTGGTTTTTGCCGATTCTGGAATTATCAACGGAGTGGGATTAAGATAAATTTCGTTGTTTTCTTTGGGGTAGGGGTGTTGTCGGCTATAGTCGTGGTGAAGGTCGGTGTCGGAGATGTCATATGCTTCGACAGTCGGCAGTTGGTTGTCGTTGCAGGAACTGAAGACGGTCAAGGACACCAGAACCATGACAAGACTATATGTAAATGCGGATGTAGAGGCTGACATGATATTAAATAAAGGGTTTAAGATAAAAAATAATAATAATGATAATCTTATTAGTGAATTGACAAGGTTTCCGAGTTTTCCGGAAATCTTGCCAATTTAATAATAAAAGAATGTTTGCTTCCTGAAAACAATTATGTTACCTTAAATAAAAACTTATAAAACCTATTTATTATTGACAAGTTCAATGCCTTCGAATACTGTGATTACAGGACGGAGAGAATAAGTGCCTGTTGTAGGAGTTTCTCTTGCTCCTAATTTCTTGCCAGCTTCATTTATCTGTACTGTAGCTATTTTGTTGTTTGTATTCAAAACGCTTGTCAGAATATTGGTCGCGGAACCATCCTCCTTTCCGTTGAAATATGTCTCAGATCCTCTTGCCGCTGTGTAGGCTTTGAATACCTTTGAATCCATTGTAGGGAAAGTTAACCCTGCAACTGCTGTTCCGTTATTGTTGAGTTCCCATCCTTCACCACTCAGTACCAAGCCTGAGAAGTCTCTTACTTGCGCTGGTGTAGGGATGTACCATGAACTAAGCTGTTCTGAACTTGTCGCATTGCTTTCATTCCATGAAGTAAAAGCTGTTAAAATAGGACTACTTGAAGTGATGCTTGAACATTGGTTCATAAATTTATCGTGAGATGCCATGCCATATCCATTTACGTATAAGTCAACAGTAAAATCTGTATCACCTCCGGTCAGTTCTGCATCTGACAATTTGGTTTTCACGACACAGTTGTTTAATGCAAAAGCATAAGCCTCTGCAGTTTTACCTGAATAGTCAGAGTTATCGGACTTTCCTTCTGCCAAGGCAAAAACAATGGCTATGGCTTTGCTTGCATCGTATGTCTTGCTGAAAGTTCCGTCATTGTTGATATAGTCGCCCAATGCAATCTTGTCAGGGTCGGCCATATCTCCAGGGAATGTAACTGTCACATCTGTAGAGTTATCCTTACCTGGAGTTACAGTTGCTGTAACATCACTGTTACGTGTCAAAGGAATGTCTGCACCAGGCATCTTGAGATTCAGGCTTTCTCCTTCTTCTTTAGACAATGTAAATGTGATGTCTCCCTGCAATGTGCTTTCATTGCTGCCCGCAAACAGATAAGTACTGAACCATACACCGTCTGAAATGGTCAGGTTGCTGCTTGCTATGCCTGTTGCTGTAGTGTTTGTTTCACCTGACATTACATTGAAGCCGATAGGAGCAGGTAAATTAGTAATAGTGATATTTGTATAGTCGGCATAATCTTCCGAAGCTTTGAACGTAAGTTTTGTAAATGGACGTTGTAGCTCTATGGATGTTCCTGTACCCATCAAGTAACCATAAAAGGCATCTGCCGCATCGTTATTGAAAAGTTCTGAGGCTGTAGCTGAGGCGTTATATGTAATACATTTCAAATCTGTTGTAACATATAGGTTATCTGCTGTTTTATCATCACCCTTGAAATAATCAGCCCACAGCATGGCACCGTTATATCCTTCCGGAGTTTCGAAAGTGAATGTGATGTTTTCCTGTCCGGCTTGCACTTCTTCCACCAGACGGTCGCCTACCGGATTATGTTCGTTATCCACCGGCTGTAATATACATCTCAGTTTGTAGCCTTCAGGGATAGTAGGTACATTGCTACGTGAGTTTGCGGTATTTACCGGAACACGTACATCAAGAGTCACTATTCCTTCTTTACTGTTGGCTGAAGATGTAATTTCTTCCTGACTGCATGATGCGGTAAATAAGAGCATCAGCAGAGCTGTAATTGAATACAAATAATTTTTTTTCATGATTAAAGTATTTTTTAAAAGATAACATTATGTGATAAAAAGTCTTTTCATTGTTGGCTGTCATCCGGTCTGGCAGGGACTTCAATGTCTTCTTGCCCATCGAAATCTGGGTCAAATGATATACCTCCGTCCGGATCTGATGTCAGGAATCTATATGTCACATCTGTATTATGTCCTGCCTTGCAGCTTACATTGAATGAAGTGGCAGCTAAAACATTCTTTTCGGTGCTGTCTAGTATTTCCAATGTGACGGGTATGGAAGTGGAACCTTCCTTAGCTGCAAATACATAGTCGAACAGGAGTGAAAAGTCCTCTCCGGATGTAAGTTCATCTACTTTGAAATTTCGCTTGCATGAAATGTACAGCAGACCGTGTTTCGGCAGACTTTCCAGAACATTATATCCCATGTTCAGATAGTTACGGTAGCTTAATTTCGCAACGAAACTGTCTCCGCTTATGAGACCAGATTCTACGCCTTTCAGAAAATCGGCAACATCGTTTGCTGTGAACTGAATGCGTGCCACCGGACGCCTCATATTGATTTCAAGAGTAACTACTTTACCCCACTCATTGCGGTAATCTTCCAGATTAAGATCGGCAGTTCCGCAAAAGGCATCCTTGTATTCATTGTTACTTTTATAAGTTTCACTTCCGTAAATAGAAACTAAACCTCCCGAAACAGTGTTGTAGAAATAATCTTCAGTACCTGTTATGTTATTCTCTTCATCAGGTTTCTGTACATAGTCGCTCCACACGGCTATTTCGTAATTTCGGGCATGTAGCTTCATACTTACGGGAACGGTCAATTCTTCTGTTCCGGTTTCAATATCCTTGTAAACCACTTCCCTTGCCATACATACACGATTTTGATATGCCTCTATTATTATGCGGTGGCGATATTCCGACTCCTCTTCTATCGGACGTTGAATGCTGTTTCTATCGTCGGTGGAAGACGGCATGTCAAGATTTAGATGCATATAGGCCTCCAATGTCACGAGAGTTGGGTCTTCGCCCATCTCTCCGTCCTCTGTCAATTCCGGATGTTCATATATACATCCTGCGTTAAACACAGGCAGTATCAGTCCGGAAAGTAAGTATATGATAAGCTTTCTTTTCATGTCTTATGGTAATTTGTCAGAATCGGTAAACCAATGATAACCCCAGGCGGGTTATACCCCAATAATTTCGGATACGCTTGTTTATCCACGCTCCGTTTTCAATATTATAATAAGTATCGTACTCGATACTGGCATAACCTGCACCTATGTTAAATTCCGCTCCCCAATGTTTGCTTATCGGAAGTTTATATCCGTAGCTTATGCCAGTTCCCATAAGCGGACGCTTCTCTGTCTGGTATCTGTCTTCTTTCCATTTTAGATTGAACCAGGCAAAATGGGCGTGTAGTCCGAAGAAATGCCCTTTCCCTGCTTCTTTCATCCACCAGCGCCCTTCAGGCTGAAAAGCGATGCCTCGTATGGCGTGTTCACGCTCAATATCGCTTATACTCCACATCACAGGAAAATCCACTGTAACATTCTTATGCAACTGCACCTCAACCCCAAGGTTTTGTATTGATAATACACTCATAGGCAAATTGGCTTTAAGTGCAATGTAGCGTTCCATAACAGACTCTTTTGCTTTTTTCCTCTTATTTGAAAGTGTAGCCTTTTTCCCTTTCTTGCTATCTTTTTGCTGAGGCAATATCCTTTTTTTCTTCTCAGGATTTACACCAGACTTCTTTTTTGTAGTTTGTTTTGCGGCTTTCTTCTTCTGTTTCATCTGTGCCGTCTTAACGTTCTTCTGCTTTTGTTTTGCAGCCTGTTTGTCCTTATTTTGTTGTGTTTTTTTCTCTTTTACAATTTTCTTTTCTGGTGTTGGCTTTTGTACCGCTTTTTGTGTTTGAGCTTCAGCTCTTGCATTATTTTCTGGCAGAGACTTATACTCTATGTTTTCGGTTCTGGCAGAAGCTATTATATTGGGCTTTTTCTTTGGTTCATGGGCACAAGCCGTAAATATAAATAACATGCTTAACAGAACCAGTGCACATCGGCATATTAATAGTTTGGATTTCATATAATTCTCTTTTAAATTTCCAAATCTGGTTTCTTGTCTTTCAGGATAGTTTCCTGTCCGTTATCTCTTACTATGGTTTCCTGGCCTTTGTATACCACACTTACATCTTCTCCAGACTTGTTGCTCTTGACAGAGAATGATGGTGCGCCTTCAGACGAAAGGTTTACGGTTATAATCCAAGCTCCAATCTTGATAGTGCCATCTTTGCGCACAGAAGGCATTGCGGCAGGCTTGTCACCTTCTTTTACCTTTGCGTGAGTATTGATGATTGTTGCAAAGCGGTAAGTCTTCTGCTTGTCCGATGTCGCTGTGAAATGCCAGTGGTTAGGATACTTTTCAAAATTTCCTTTGGCATCGGCTTTCAGCCAGTTGTTTGCAGGAACGAAGAATTGGCTGGTGGTATCCGTCTTCAATTCTCCTGTGGAAAACAAAAAAGCATCAGAAACTCCCTTTTTGCTTTCACCTTCAATATGAATATAATGCTTTTTATCTTTATTCACTTTCATAGGGTTTGTAATGGTGTGCAGCATATAGCTCCATGTCACAGGATTTTCAGCTTCAAGTTCATCGTATATAAGAGTGTATCCTGTCTTTCCAAGTTCAACTATATGTCTGCGGAATGTTTTCAATCCCACTTCATCCCAACCGTTTTCAGGAGAGAACTCTATACCGGCAGCTTTTGCTCTTTTCAACCAAAGTTCCGAAATCACTTTTCCGTATGCATTTGAGGCATCACCCACTACATAACCTATTTTCTCGCCTACATAGTATCTTGGTATCCATCCGTAGCCTTCCACTCCGATACGTTGCCCCATTCCATTCACCAGAATTGTATTGTGAGCGCGTGTTCCGCGTTCGCAGTTCACCGCATGCATATCTACGAATGATGTGTGGTGTCCTGTACTGTAGAAAATAGGTTCTCCCGCCCAGAAAGTGTTAAACGCATTCTGATTGGCAAGAGCATGTGATGTACTTCCATATGGGCTGCTTCTGAAAGAAATCATCGCGCTGCGTTGCGTTTTGTCCAAACGAGTGGAGAACGATGCCAATCCGCTCTCAGGGAATACCTTTCCAAAGGGAAGCTTGTTCAGCCCATCACCAATGTCAGGTAGCGATTGGTCGCATTGCAAGCGGAACCATGCCAGTCCTTCTCCCTTCCCCATACTGCCATCAGTTAATATTTTAGGTTTCTTTGCCTGAATAGTTCGCACATAATCTGCCGCATAAGTATTTCCGGTCATTTTAGCAAGTGCATCGGCATAGCTTACCTTTACGCCATGAGGCTGAGCCTTACCCAAGTGCCCACTGCCGTTACCCCCAGTATGTGAGAAAGGAGGCTGCTGGTAGATAGTATATAATATATTTCCCTGATACCATGGGTCTGAGAAAAAATTGAATCCGCTGATACGGCTGTAAAAGTAAGGAACCTCTATCAGTGTGCGGAAATTCACCTGAAAATAAGAATCTCCGTTGTGCCATGCTCCGTCCTTGTTCAATCCCGGGAAACGTGCTACCCAAACATTATAGGCATATTCAGTCCATGTTTTTGCTTCAGGTATGTCGTCATATACACTGAATGCCGCCATTGTGAAGATACGCAGGTTCATCTGCCATACGTGGTTGTCCGCTATGTGGTTTTCCAGATGATTGTTGAAGCCTTCGTACATTTTGTTTCCTATTTCCTGTATGTTACAAAGCAGCAGTTTCTTGGTGCTTGCATCCAACAAGTCGTAAAGTCCATCGTACACAAGTGAACAGATGTTTAGCAATGTTGCCCTGTTGAAATCTCCCACTACGTTCGGGTTATTCTTCCAAGTCACTATATCCTTTGCACGTTTGATAGCCTCGTCCGCATACTTTCTATCTTTTGTCAAAAGATACGCCTTTACCAATGCATCCACATTCATTTCCTCACGGTCAATGATTCTTCGGCTTTCCCTTGTCATCATGGCAGAACGCTGCGATTCATTCTTTAATCCTTTCGCAAGTTTTGTGTTTATGTCATTCACGGACTTCATAGGGATTTTCAGAGCCTTTTCCGCTGCTCTGATATAGCTTTTCTTGTCCGGGCTTCCGACATTGCGGTTTATAAAGTTTTCCCAATCCTTTTTGTCAAGAAATACTCTTGGATGTTCATTGGGTAGTTTTGATATAAATTCCTTATATGACGGTGGACAGAACTTATTCGGACCTGCCTCTGAAATGAAGTTCAGCTTTTCACTCCACTCAACCTTACCGTTTATGACATATCCATATTGCCAATACCATTTCCCAGAAACCATATCTTTATCCGGATTAAAGAATGGCCATTGTGTTTCCACTGTAACCGTTCCTTTCTTGAAATCAGGGTCTTTTGAATAGCGCAGCTTGTAACGTAGATTCTTTTTGTCTGGAACTTTTTTCAAGTCATCAGAATCTAACTTCATTCCGTCCAGGATTTCAGTCAGATTGTTATAGTCATTCAGAAGCGGCCATTGGAATGAAACTTTGCGGTCGCTTACTATTGCATTGTTGAGAGGTGATGGTGTAGCACGCATTTCATGCATTAATGAGACATCAGTAAGTTTTATAGTGGCAGGTTGAGTGCTTTGAGCCATCATGCCTATTTCATAACAATTGAGAGTAGTGAATAATGCTGTAATGTATAAAAGTTTATTCATAAGTATATAAATGTTTTGATTAAGCGAATCATAATGAACTCCTCAAGAAGTTCAATGGTCTATTGCAAAGATAGGGTTTCAAATCAGAAATATCGTACCATTCTTTTTTTTCATGCTTTGAATTTGATAAATTGGAGTTCGTTTTTGTAGAAAAACGCTTTGTTTTTGTTTTGTACCCAAAGTTAATCCTTGGGTACAAAACGAATAGTCCTTGATTTACCGCTTAAATCATGCTTTTTCATCCATTCACGGAGCATAGCTCTGTGTTCTTTGACTGTTTCCTTAAACTTGCTTTCAATAGCCAGATTACGCATCTCGCCTCTGTCATTCCTCATATCGTAAAGCATTTCTCTGTTTTTGCCTGAGCTGTAAAGTACATATTTATAGTTTGCCGTACGCACCATCCATCCCAATGAGCCTCCAGTCTGTCCGAAGAATGTTTCCGTAACAACATATTTCAGGTGTTCTTGTTTTGGATTGCCATTTTCTGCTATAGCCTTGAAACTTGTACCCTGACATTTCTGTGGAACTTTAACTCCTGCCCAATCACAAATGCTTGGTAATAAGTCTATTCCGTTGTTTATGAGTTGTGGAAGGACTTTCCCTGAATGTTTGTTGCCAGGTGTGCAGACTATGAACGGTATATTTGCCACTTCTTCATAAAGAACTGTTTTCTGATTCCACTGATGAGCGCCGGCTCCATCGCCATGATCGGATGTAAAAATAACTACTGTATTCTTCCATAAATTCTGCCTGTCTATTTCATCTACTATTTTCCCTATCTCACGGTCAACAGTCTCTATCAGACGAAAGTAGGCATTCCTGTATCGTCTCCAGTCATCAGGAGTATAATTACGTGTAGGATACAAATCATATTTCATGCTTCTTTCGTATGAAAGGACGTCGGCATCATAAGGTGCGATATTGAAATTATCCGGAAGGTTTGGACAATCCTCCAATGACGGTTCTTCTATTTCAGCGTATGGCAAGTCCTGATGTCTTGCGTATTGGCAGATATTATGAGGATTGTCGAATGAAACTACCAGAAAAAATGGCTTTTCATGCTTGCGGTGCAAGAAATTTACAGCAGACTCGGCAAGACCATAGTCGCCATGCTCATGTAACAGTTCGAAGCCGAATGAATTATTTTCGGGAATAGAATTGGTATGTACGTGCCATTTGCCGGCGTAGGCAGCTGTGTATCCTGCCTGTTCCATAAGATTACCCAACATTTGAGGCCTTATGTGTTCCGGCACAGGAATACCATTTTTATTTATTCCGTTTTCCATAGGCGTATATCCTGTGAACATGGCAGAACGCGAAGGACCGCTCAGAGGGAAGGCACAATATGCGTTTTCAAAACGTACTCCGTGTGAAGCCAGCCTGTCCATATTTGGAGTGCATAAGTCGGTGTTTCCGGCACAGCTCATGGCTGTAGCCGACTGCTGGTCGGTCATAATATAAATTATGTTAGGGCGATTCTGCGCCAGGAATGTTGCAGGAAGTGCCAGCCCTGCAATCAGGCTTGTTACGTGATGTCTCATATATGTTGTATCTTTTAAATTTATCATTTATCTTTACACAATATCAATACCCAGGATTATTCTGATTCTCCAATTTGTAGTTTATCTGTAGTTCATCCTCCGGAATAGGAAAGAGTTCGTGCTTTCCTTTCTGAAAATTTTTTCCTGCCGTATAACTGTTCACTTGGCTGTTAGTTTGCTCACCGAATAACACCAATGCTTCTTTCAGAATACCCCAACGAATAAGGTCATATTTACGCTGTCCTTCAAAAGCCAATTCAAAACCGCGTTCCCAATAAAGGGCAGTACGGAAACGTCCGGCTTCATCAGAGTCATCTATAAAATCAAGATCATAAACTTTAGGAGATTTCAATAATTGGGCGTAGTTAGTAGAAGTAATTTTAGTTGCTCCTGCCCTATTTCGCACACTGTTGAGCAACTCCCAAGCAACGGATGTCTCACCCAATTCATTATAAGCTTCGGCAGCCATCAGTACCACATCCGCATAGCGTAGCATACAATAATTGACGCTGGTAATATTAGGGTCAGCATATCCTATCGGCATCCACTCTCTGCGCCATTTACCAGGATACCAGTTCTTGCGGTTCTTTTGTTCCACCTTTTTATGATTGTAGGCCTCTGCATCCCAAGAGTAGCTGTGAGTACAGACCATAACATCGCGCCGTACATCATTCTCTTCAAAGAAGTCCTTCCATTCAGGGACTACCCTGAACGTGGCATTGGCACGTCCCATGAACTTTCCTGACTCGGTAGGAAGAATATTTGGAGCAGCTACAAGAGGACCGTTGCAAGTGCCCCATATTCCCTTGTTCTTATTTACAAGGAAAGCCACCTCAAACAAGCTTTCTTTTGAACTGAGGACACCTGCGGAAAATCCTTTGAACAGTTCTACATAACCTCCATTATAGAAATCATGGTAACCGTTTGCTTTAAATGCCTCCCATTCAGTAATTACAGATTCAAAATATTTCTTGCGCAAATTTTCATCAGGACGTTTAAGTGTTCCATCCGGACGAAGGCTATATCCGGCACGTGTCAGCAACACACGCATCAGCAACGCACGGGCACTACCTTGTGTTGCCCGTTCAGGTGAAGAAGACTCCGTAGCCCACGGTAAGCTTTCCTTGGCAAACTCCAAGTCTTCTATGACTTGATTGTATATCTCTTCACGGTCAGTTCTTGGCAGGTAACTATCCTCGTAACCGCTGGTATAGGTTGCTTTGAAAGGCACATCTCCCCAATAACGTATAAGGTCGAAAGCAGCTTGTGCTCGCAGGAACTTAGCCTCGCCAACTAATTTCTTCAATGTTTCATCATCACTATATCCTTTCATGTTTTCTATGCCGTCTATAGTATAGTTGGCACGGTTCAGCCCCTCATATTTACCTTTCCAAACGGAATATACCCACGTATTCGACGGCTTTATAGTATAATGAGCGATATCACGCCTAGTATTATCGCTGGTAGTACCATTTACATAATATGTATCATCAGAGCAAGGAAACGCCATACCGTCCTTATCACCGTAAATAGTAGGCAATACATTATAAATTCCCATTACAGCCAGTTCTGCATTACCGGTATTTACAAAGAAATCCTCACGCTTATAATAAGAATCCGGATTTTCTTCCAACATATCTTGACAGGAAGTAAACGATAGACCTGCCAGTAAAAAATATATAAGTTTTTGTTTCATAACTATACTATTATTTAAGGTGTTACAATGTGATATTCAATCCGAATACAAATGAACGGCTACGTGGGTACGCACCGAAATCCACTCCCGGAGTCAGACTGTTGCCCATAGTGGAAACTTCCGGATCGAATCCTGTATATGGTGTCCACACGAACAAATTATTACCGGTAAAATAAAGACGCAATTTCTGCACGCTTATTTTATTCAACATCTTTTTAGGGAATGAATAACCTATACTGATATTGCTTAAACGCAGATATGAAGCATCTTCGACAGCCCAAGAGTGTATATACTTGTCTCCATCCTCCATATCATAAATACTAGCCACAGACTTGCCTGAATTTAATTCTGCAAGTTGTATGGGATCTGTAACGGTTTTTCCATTGGCATCGATGGTCATCCAGCGTTTTTTGCTATTCACTATATCAAGCACATTGTAATTATCCTTTCCGGATTTCGTGTTGGTTAGTTTGGTAGCATTCAGGACTTCCGCACCATAGCTGAAAGTGAAGAATATGCTCATATCCCAGCCCTTATATTTAAAAGTATTGTTAATACCTCCATAAAAATCAGGAGTAGCATTGCCAATGACTGTTTTATCGTTTTCATCTATCACTCCGTCCGGAGTAATATCGGCAAACTTCCACATGCCTGGTTGTACCGACGAGCGGTCTATTACCGACGGGACTCCCTCTTTAAGAGTATATTTGCCGGTAGCAGAATCATAATTAAAGTCTTCTACCTGATACAAACCGATTGTACGATAGCCGTAGAACTGTCCGATAGGTTTACCCACCTCTATTTTATGAGTTTTCTGGCTATAACCGAAACTTGCTTCCTCAAGAAAGAACGATTCTCCAGAGAGGGCTTCAATCTTGTTCTGATTATGTGAAATGTTGAAGTTGGTGGACCATGTGAAGTTTTTCTTTTGGATATTGGTCGTACTTACAGTCAAATCCATTCCTACATTTCTGGTTTTTCCTACGTTACGCAACATATTTACAAACCCCGAAGAGGAAGGCACACGTGAGTTTAGTAATAAGTTGCTGCTCTTGTTGATATAAAATTCAGGTGAAATGATAATTCTCTGTTCCAAGAATCCCATATCCAGACCTATATTCAACGTTGCATTGGATTCCCATTTCAAGTTCTTGCTAGCAATTGCAGAAGGAGCATAGCCAGGCGACATTGTATCACCAGTAGGATAACCAGCCTGTTCGAGAATGTCGAGAGATTTGTAGCTTGCCACACGGTTATTTCCTGCCAATCCATATCCTGCACGTAACTTCAAATCTGAAAACACGTTCAAGTTCTTGATAAAAGGCTCTTCTACGAGACGCCATGCAGCAGAAACAGAAGGGAAGACTCCCCATTTATTGTTGTCGCTAAACTTGGAAGAACCATCAGCACGCACTGTAGCCGTCAACAGGTACTTTTCTTTGTAATTATAATTGGCACGTCCGAAAAAGGAAAGCAGACGGTCGTCGAAATTCACTCCGGATTGAATTGTTCTCGGTATGCCAAGGCTCATGTCATCCAGCCCAATCTCATCATTTGGAAAATTATCAGCTTGGGCACTGAGAAACTGCGACCAGTTAGACACCCACTCCTGACCAGCCATGACAGTAAGTTTATGTTTTCTCCCTTTATTGTCATAAGTAAGAACATTAGAAGTCTGGAAACTTCCGCTCTCATTATATCTTATAGAACCGTTAATACTTGAACGCTTTCCTGTGATAGACTCATCACCGAAGAATGAATCTTGGCGGATGTTCTGATACCGGAAGCCTATGGTATTACGGAAACTTAGATGCTTGTTGAAGTTGAAAGTAAATCCACCGCTCACCTGAAGTACACGCTGTAACTTCTTTTTAGTTTCTTCAGCTGCTGAAACCAGAGGGCTCTGCATAGGGTTGTCTGCGTCATCTTCGAGAAGAGGATCCTCACCTATTAATAAATCAGAGTCTTCTCCGTAAATTCCCACTGTAGGACGATATTGGATGATATGTTCCATTTTATTGAAACGAGTGGTGTTTTCCGATGTACCCATGCCATATACCTTGATCTGGGTATAATTGAAACGCGCATTGGCTTGAAAGCGTTTGCTTGGAGTGTGCGACACACTCATAGAGATATTATGCTTGTCGCTCCCACTGTAAACCATCGCACCCAAGTCTTTGAAATAACTGTATGAAAAGTTATATTTAAGTTCTTTTCCACCTCCCGTCAGATTTACACGGTAGTTTTGTGAGGTAGTGACACGTCCGAGTGTCTCATCTTGCCAATCAATGCCTTCACGGTTTGCATAATTTTCTTCTATTTCAAGGAAAGAACCGTAGCGGTTCTGAAATGACAATACACCGGACTCTCCTTTGAAAGCGAGACTTCTCTCATAATCCAATAAAACAAACTCTTCAGTAGAAAGTACGGGCAACTCTTTAGCTATCCTCTTTATACCTATATAACTATCGAAACTTAGCTGGGCTTTTCCTCCGCCTTCAGCCCCTTTTTTTGTCGTAATGACCACTACGCCATTTGCTCCTCTCGCTCCATAAATGGCAGTGGCAGAAGCATCTTTCAATATATCTATTGTTTCTATTTCTGCCGGATCAAGGCTGTTCATGCCGTCCTCACTTGGAAAACCGTCTATAACGTACAGGGGTTCGTTACTTTGAGTGATGGAAATTCCGCCACGTACACGAATAGAGATTGAAGATCCTGGTTCACCCTCACTCTGCATGACTTGCACACCTGCCACACGTCCAGCCAAAGCCTGGCTTACATCAGATGTGGGTGTCTGCATCAGTTCATCGCTCTTTACGGATACTACAGAACCTGTGAGGTCACTACGCTTGGAAGTTCCATAACCTATGACAACGACTTCATCCAGAACTTGATTGTCGGGTTGCAGAACAACGTCTATATATTGCCGCCCATTTACAGGAATTTCTTGTGTCTTCATCCCTATGAAAGAAAACACAAGAACGGCTTTTTCAGGAGATTCCACAGACAATCTGAAACCTCCGTCAAGGCCTGTTATCGTGCCGCTTCCTTTATTACCTTTCACTGTCACATTTGCACCGATAACCTCCAGACCTTCATAATCCGTAACTTTACCAGTAACCATTTTCTTTTGTGCATGAATACACAAAAAAGTAAAAAGACAAAATACAATACAAAAAAGTTTTCTAATGTTTTTCATTGCACATATTGTTATATGTTATATTTAACTTTACAAAATTAGCAAATTGATTATATACACCTGATATATATAGTACATTAATAGTTTATTAGTGTTGATTCTAACTTTGTTTTTGTAGAAAAATACTATGTTTTTGTAGAGTACATTATTTACACTTATCAACTGTTAAAATCATCTAATATATTTTATCTAAAATCTAAGAATAGAATAGTATATGTAAG
>OOAQ01001500.1_pt1 | contig 16028 bp, 11 predicted proteins | sample 1671051 | NCBI WGS metagenome assembly OOAQ01 (sample SAMN06348117, study PRJEB24527) | human gut metagenome | biome: human gut; feature: ankylosing spondylitis patient; material: feces | host: Homo sapiens | place: China | collected 2015-10
TATAAAGAATGGCAGAATCGCGGAGGAGGAAATCAATGAGAAAACCTTTTCCGGATATCTGGATACAAGGGAACTTCCAGACCCGGATTTACTGATTCGTACAAGTGGAGAGCAGCGGCTTTCCAATTATCTGCTGTGGCAGCTTGCGTATAGCGAATTTTATTTTACGGATGTTCCGTGGCCGGATTTTCATAAAAAAGAATTGGAATTAGCTGTGGAAGCGTATAATAAACGAGACAGACGCTTTGGCGGACTTAAGGAGGAAGAATAGGATGTTTAAAACGAGACTGTTAAGCGGAATCGTGCTGGTAATTCTGGCTCTGTTTTTGATTATTTCAGGCCATGAAATTTTATTATTTGCAACACTTGCCATTTCCTGTATCGGAATGTTTGAATTATATCGCGTGTTCAAGATGGAAAAGACCGTTCTGGCAGGCGTTGGATATCTGGCGGCAATCGTTTATTACTGTAATTTACAGTGGAAGTTTCTGCCGGATCTTATGATTTTATTTATGGCATTTTTGATTCTGTTAATGTTTGTATTTGTATTTGCATATCCGAAATTTCATGCAGATCAGGTGATGGCAGCATTTTTTGGATTCTTCTATGTAGCGGTCATGCTTTCTTATGTATATCAGATCCGTACGCTGGAGAGAGGGTTATATCTTGCCTTTCTTGTATTTTTATGTTCGTGGGGATGCGATACCTGTGCATATTGCGTCGGAATGCTGATCGGAAAGCACAAGATGTCGCCGAAACTCAGTCCGAAAAAATCGGTAGAGGGTGCAGTGGGAGGTGTGGCAGGTGCTGCGCTTCTGACCGCTTTATATTGTTTTATTTTCCGTAGCCCGATGCATCTGGAACGTGGAGAAATTGTAATTCTTGCTGTGATTGCGGCAATTGCCGGACTGATTTCCATGGTAGGGGATCTGACAGCTTCTGCCATCAAAAGAAATTATGATATCAAGGATTACGGAAAGTTGATTCCAGGTCATGGAGGAATTCTCGACCGGTTTGACAGCATGATTATTACTGCACCAATCATTTATTTCCTGGCGCTTCATATGCTGTAAGAGGTGAACGATGAAAAAGATAGCAATTTTGGGATCGACAGGGTCCATTGGAACACAGACACTTTCTGTGATTGAAGAACATGCAGATGATTTTGAAGTGACCGCACTTGCCTGTGGAAACAATATCCGTCTGCTGGAAGAACAAATGCGGAAATTTCGCCCAAAGCTTGTTGCTGTGTGGAGCAAAGAGGCAGCAGCTTCCCTTCGGGTCCGCACGGCGGATCTGGGCATTCCTGTGGAAACCGGAATGGATGGATTACTTGCGGTTGCAACTTATGAAGAGTCGGAAATTCTGGTGACGGCGATTGTCGGGATGCTCGGAATCCGGCCGACCATTGCAGCCATAAAGGCAAAGAAAACGATTGCCCTGGCAAACAAAGAAACGTTAGTTACGGCAGGACATCTGATTATTCCGCTTGCAGCGGAGTATGGAGTGTCCATTCTTCCGGTAGACAGTGAACATAGTGCCATTTTCCAGTCTTTGCAGGGAAACGAAGAAAATCCGATCAGTAAAATCCTTCTTACCGCATCCGGAGGACCGTTCCGGGGCAGAAAGAAGCAGGATCTGCTCCATATACAGGTGGAAGATGCATTAAAGCATCCGAACTGGTTCATGGGACACAAGGTGACCATTGATTCTTCGACACTTGTGAACAAAGGGCTTGAGGTTATGGAAGCAAAATGGCTGTTTGGTGTGGAACTCGAACAGATTGAAGTTGTCGTGCATCCGCAGAGTGTCATTCATTCTGCTGTGGAATATGAGGATGGTGCAGTGATTGCGCAGCTTGGAACGCCGGATATGCGTCTGCCGATTCAGTATGCACTGTATTACCCAAAGCGGAAACATTTATCCGGGAAGCGTCTGGATCTTTTTGCTCTTCGTGACCTTACGTTTGAGCGCCCGGATACGGATACCTTCCGTGGGCTTTCCCTGGCATATGATGCTGCCAGACGGGGAGGAAATATCCCAACGGTTTTTAATGCCGCAAATGAAAAGGCAGTGGCAATGTTTCTGGACAGAAAAATCGCTTATCCGGAAATTACGGAAATGATTGAAGCTGCAATGGAAGAAGTCAGCTATATCGCACATCCGGATTTAGAGCAGATCTTAGAGACAGAGCAGGCAACATATGAATATATAGGGGGCAGGTGGTAAAAAAAATGAAAATTGTATCATTTCTTATCGCATTTGTAATATTTAGTATTGTAATTTTATTTCATGAACTGGGGCATTTTTTGCTTGCAAAGGCAAACGGAATCCGGGTAAATGAATTTTGTTTCGGCCTTGGACCTACGATCTGTGGGATACAAAAAGGCGAAACCAAATACTGCATTAAGGCATTTCCGTTTGGAGGAGCCTGCATGATGGAAGGGGAAGACGAAGATTCGACGGACAATCGTGCATTTGGTAAAAAGCCGGTATGGGGACGTATGAGCGTCGTATTTGCAGGACCTTTTTTTAACTTTATTCTTGCATTTATTTTCGCGTTTATCCTGATGAGCTGTGTGGGATATGATAAGCCGGTTCTTTCCGGGGTAATGGAAGGATATGCCGCAGAAGAGGCAGGTCTTCAGGAAGGGGATGAGATTATCCGGATGAATCATTTTTCGGTTCATTTCAGCAGAGAAATCACTGCATACGGAACATTTCATTCCGGGGAAACCATTAAAGTCACTTATGCAAGGGATGGGCAGAAACATACGACAACACTGGTTCCGAAACTGGATAAAGAGACCGGAAGATATCTGTACGGATTTCAGACCATGGGAAATGTCCGGGTAAAGGGAAACGTGCTCACAAACTTAAAAAACAGTTTTTACGAGGTGCGATATTGGATTTATACCACTATCCAGAGTCTGAAAATGCTTGTGACACGTCAGGTATCTCCAAACGAACTGAGCGGACCGGTCGGTATCGTAAAATCAATCGGAGACACCTATCAGCAGTCTGTAAAAAATGACGGGTATTACTATGCACTTTTGAATATGCTCAACTGGACGATTCTTTTATCTGCGAATCTGGGCGTTATGAATCTGCTGCCGCTTCCGGCACTGGACGGAGGCCGGCTGTTATTTCTGATTATTGAGGCGATCCGCAGAAAGCGGATTGATCCAAACAAAGAAGGCATGGTAAATCTGGTTGGTATTGTATTGTTGTTTGGACTGATGTTTATTGTTATGTTCAATGACATTCGAAAACTATTTATCTAAGAGGCTAGAGGCGTTATGATGGAGAGACATATCACAAAGGAAGTACAGATTGGAAACAGATGGATTGGAGGAAATCATCCGATTGCGATTCAGTCTATGACAAATACAAAGACAGAGGATGTTGCGGCAACGGTGGCACAGATTAAGCAGCTGACAAAAGTCGGTTGTGAAATTATCCGCTGCGCGGTTCCCACCCAGGAGGCAGCTGCGGCGCTGACGGAAATCAAAAAACAGATTACCATCCCGCTGGTTGCGGATATCCATTTTGATTACCGGCTTGCGATTGCAGCCATGGAGCACGGTGCGGATAAAATTCGTATCAATCCCGGAAACATTGGAAGTCGTGAGCGTGTAAAAGCGGTTGTGGATGTGGCAAAAGAGCGCCGGATTCCTATCCGTGTGGGCGTCAACAGCGGATCTTTAGAGAAGGGTCTCGTGGAAAAATACCATGGTGTGACCGCAGAGGGAATTGTGGAGAGCGCAATGGATAAAGTGAAACTGATCGAAGATATGGGCTATGATAATCTTGTGATCAGTATCAAATCCTCGGATGTCATGATGTGTGTCAAAGCACATGAGCTGATCGCAAAACAGACGGATCATCCGCTGCATGTGGGAATCACAGAGGCGGGAACACTGATCAGCGGGAATATCAAATCCGCAATCGGTCTGGGACTGATTTTAAACCAGGGAATCGGGGATACCATCCGTGTTTCTCTGACTGGGGACCCGTTGGAAGAGATTAAATCCGCAAAACTGATTCTTCGTACCCTCGGACTTCGCAAAGGGGGCGTGGAAGTGGTTTCCTGTCCGACCTGCGGAAGAACCCGCATTGATCTGATCGGGCTTGCCAATCAGGTAGAAACGATGGTTTCGGAATTTCCGCTTGATATCAAAGTGGCGGTAATGGGATGTGTGGTAAACGGACCGGGAGAGGCAAAGGAAGCCGATATCGGGATTGCCGGAGGTGTCGGCGAGGGTCTGATTATCAAACATGGAGAAATTTACAAAAAAGTACCGGAAGCAGAACTTCTGCCGGCACTGCGTTATGAATTGGAACATTGGAGTGAAGACTGATGTCAAAAGCATTTCGTGAAGCCTTTCCGACACTGAAACTGGAGGAAGAACTCGAAGGGCTGTTAGATACAACTGAAGTGACAAAAATAAGTGCGAATCATGAACATACTCATATTCGCATTTATTTGCGTGCAAAAAGACTTATTTTCAAAAAAAACATATGGAAACTTGAAAAAGCGATTACCGAACAGATTTTTCAGAACCGGGCCATACAGGTAAAGATCATAGAGTCTTATGAGCTTTCCGAACAGTATACCCCGAAGTCTCTGATAGAGGTGTATAAGGACAGTATTTTAGATGAACTGAATGCCTACAGTGTGCTCGAATACAATCTGTTGCGGACGGCGGACATGGAATTTCCGGAAGAGGACCGTCTGATTCTGACGATGGATGAGACTATTATTGCCAAAACCCGTACGGATGAGATTATCGAATTTTTAGAGAAAGTGATCTGTGAGCGCTGTGGAATGAATCTGAAAATATTTCCACAATACCGGAAACCGCAGGAGAGCAAATACCGGAAAAATTCCGAAGAACAGATCCGGCAGGAAGTGGCAGGAATTGTTGCGCGGACGAAGCTTGTTATGGAAGGAAAATCCCAGAAAACGGAAGAAAAAGAGAAAACTGTCGAAACAGAAGAAAACAATTGCAAAAACGGCAGGAAATCGTGCAGACACTTCAAAAAATGGTACAAATTATGCAAAACCAAAGCAGAAGTTTGAAAAGCGGGGAGAGTTCCGCCGGAAATTCGAGTCGGATAACGGCAAAAAATCCATGAATCCGGATGTAATATACGGAAGAGACTTCGAAGAAGAGAGCATGGAGATTGAGAAGATTGACGGACCGATCGGAGAGGTTGTGATCCGCGGAAAGATTCTGTCGGTAGATACCCGTGAGATCCGCAATGAAAAGACCATCATTATTTTTTCCGTGACGGATTTTACCGATACGATTGTTCTTAAAATTTTTGCGAGAAATGATGATGTACCGGAGCTGTTAAAAGAAATCAGCGGGGGAAAGTTTGTGCGTGTCAAAGGTGTTGCAACCATTGATAAGTTCGACAGTGAACTTACCATCGGTTCTATCGTCGGAATCAAGAAATGCGCCGATTTTACAACGGTCCGTATGGATACCAGCGTAGAAAAACGCATAGAGCTGCACTGCCATACCAAAATGAGTGATATGGATGGCGTTTCAGATGTCAAGGATATTGTCAAGCGTGCCATGAAATGGGGGCATAAGGCGATTGCCATTACCGATCACGGGGATGTGCAGGCGTTCCCGGATGCCAATCATACCGTACCGTCCGATTCGGATTTTAAAGTCATTTACGGCGTGGAGGCATATCTGGTCGATGATTTAAAGGGGATGGTGACGGACAGCCAGAACCAGGATCTGGATGCAGATTATGTGGTATTCGATTTGGAGACAACCGGATTTAGTCCGGAGACCAACCGCATTATAGAGATCGGGGCGGTGAAGGTGCAGAACGGAAAGATCGTGGACAAATTCTCAACGTTTGTCAATCCACAAGTGCCGATTCCGTTTCGGATTGAGCAGCTGACGTCGATCAATGATTCCATGGTGATTGATGCACCTGTCATTGCAGACATTCTTCCGGAATTTATGAAATTCTGCGAGGGATGTGTTATGGTTGCCCATAATGCCGATTTCGATATGAGTTTTATCAAGAAAAACTGCCAGAGGCTGGATATTCCATGCAAGCCGACGATTGTGGATACGGTTGCCCTGGCGCGTGTCCTGCTTCCGAATCTGAACCGTTTTAAGCTGGATACGGTTGCAAAAGCGCTGGGCGTATCCCTGGAAAATCACCATCGTGCAGTGGATGATGCCGGATGTACGGCAGAGATTTTTGTGAAGTTTATTGAGATGCTCCGGGATCGCGGTATGTCTACCCTGGACGAAGTGAATGCAATGGGAACCTCATCGGTGCAGAATGTACAAAAGATGCCGACTTATCATGCGATCATTCTTGCCACCTGCGATCAGGGGCGGACAAACCTGTATAAGCTGATTTCGCTGGCGCATATCAAATATTATCACCGGCGTCCGAGAATTCCGAAGAGTGAATTTATCAGGTACCGGGATGGACTTCTGATCGGGTCTGCCTGCGAAGCGGGAGAGTTGTACCGGGCAATTTTAAATGGCCGTCCGGAGGAAGAAATTTCTAGACTGGTAAACTTTTATGATTATCTGGAAATCCAGCCGCTCGGAAACAATGCATTTCTTGTAAGAGATGAAGATTCTCCGGTTGCGTCCAATGACGATCTGATTGAGATCAATAAAAAGATTGTCCGGCTCGGTGAACAGTTCCATAAGCCGGTGGTGGCAACCTGTGATGTGCATTTTTTAGATCCGGAGGATGAAATTTACCGGAGAATTATCATGGCAGGGCAGGGATTTAAAGATGCGGATGAGCAGGCTCCCCTTTTTCTGCGGACGACGGAAGAGATGCTGAAAGAATTTGCCTATCTTGGAAGTGAAAAAGCAGAAGAGGTTGTTATTACAAACACAAACCGGATTGCGGATATGTGCGAAAAAATTTCTCCCGTTCGTCCGGATAAGTGTCCGCCGGTCATTGAAAATTCGGACCAGATGCTGCGTGACATCTGTTACAACAAAGCACATAAAATGTATGGAGATCCACTGCCGGAAATTGTGCAGGAACGTTTAGACCGGGAATTAAATTCCATTATCAGCAATGGGTATGCTGTGATGTATATCATTGCGCAGAAGCTGGTTTGGAAATCCAACGAAGACGGCTACCTGGTCGGATCGCGTGGATCGGTCGGAAGTTCTTTCGTTGCGACAATGTCCGGTATTACGGAGGTGAACCCGCTGCATGCGCATTATCTGTGCAAACATTGCCAGTACAGCGATTTTGATTCGGATCTGGTAAAATCTTTTTCCGGCCGAAGCGGATGTGATATGCCGGATAAGCTCTGTCCGCGCTGCGGAAAACCGCTTTCCAAAGAAGGGTTTGATATTCCGTTTGAGACGTTCCTGGGATTTAAGGGAAATAAAGAGCCGGATATCGACCTGAACTTTTCCGGAGAGTACCAGAGTAAGGCACATAAATACACCGAAGTTATCTTCGGGGAGGGACAGACCTTTAAGGCAGGAACGATCGGTACGCTGGCGGATAAGACGGCATTCGGTTATGTCAAAAATTATTATGAAGAGCGCGGCGTACATAAGAGAAACTGTGAAATTGACCGGATCGTACTTGGATGTGTCGGGGTGCGTCGTACTACGGGACAGCATCCGGGTGGTATCGTTGTTCTTCCGATGGGGGAACAGATTTATACATTTACCCCGGTTCAGCATCCGGCAAATGATATGACGGTCGATATTACGACCACACATTTTGATTATCACTCGATTGACCATAATCTGCTGAAACTTGATATTCTCGGACACGATGATCCTACCATGATCCGTATGCTGCAGGATCTGACGGGCGTAGATCCGACGCAGATCCCGCTGGATGATAAGGCTGTCATGTCGCTGTTTCAGGATACTTCCGCACTTGGCATCACGCCGGATGATCTGGTGAACTGTCAGCTGGGGGCATTGGGTATCCCGGAGTTTGGTACAGACTTTGCCATGGGCATGTTAATTGATACACAGCCAAAAGAATTTTCGGATCTGGTGCGTATTGCAGGGCTGTCCCATGGTACGGACGTATGGCTTGGCAATGCACAGACACTGATTCAGGAAAAGAAGGCAACGATTTCTACCGCCATCTGTACAAGGGATGATATCATGATCTATCTGATTGGCATGGGACTGGATTCCGAGGAATCGTTTAAGATTATGGAGAATGTCCGGAAGGGAATTGTGGCAAAAGGAAAATGCGACAAATGGCCGGAATGGAAGCAGGATATGATTGATCACAATGTACCGGACTGGTATATCTGGTCCTGTGAGAAGATTAAGTACATGTTCCCGAAAGCCCATGCAGCCGCGTATGTTATGATGGCATGGCGCATTGCCTACTGTAAAGTGTTTTATCCGCTGGCTTACTATGCAGCATATTTTTCTATCCGTGCGACCGCTTTCAGTTATGAGCTGATGTGTCAGGGAAAAGAAAAACTGGAAGGATATATGCATGAGTACGAAAAGCGCAAGGACGAGCTCTCCAAAAAAGAGCAGGATACCTACAAAGATATGCGTCTGGTACAGGAAATGTATGCCAGAGGATTTGAATTTCTTCCGCTGGATATCTATAAGTCAGAACCGCATCATTTTCAGATTGTGGATGGAAAACTGCTGCCGGCGCTCAATACGATTGACGGACTTGGCGATAATGCGGCAGTTGCGATTGCAGAAGCGGCAAAAGACGGAATTTTTCTTTCCAAGGATGATTTTAGGGAACGGACAAAAGTATCAAAGACAACAATAGAACTGATGAGTGATCTGGGATTGTTTGGCGATATGCCGGAATCCAATCAGCTTTCCCTGTTTGATTTTGGCGCGTAATGTTATGGAAGTTTTGAAAAACAAAAGAGGAGGAACCGCATTTTTGGGTTCCTCCTCTTTTACAGTCTTATAAATTTATTTTTTGATAACGCCGGGATGGAAAGCGGTGAGTGTTCCCGGATGATCGGTCGGTGTACAGAACATTTCTTTTGTCTTAAAATCGGTAAAATAGATGTAACTGGAAGTGACGTTGATATTGGAGTAATTGCCCTGTGCCAGTTCCTGATATCCACTGCCGTCATTTTTGATCATACAAAGGGCCGGATTGTCTTCGGAATAGCGCTGATAAAAAATACTGCTTCCGTATACATTGTAGAGATCCAGACTGTCCTTGGTAAGTGTAACCGGATGACCGGATTTCATATTGGTATGTACCAGGGCGTTGTTCTGATCCACATCCATATAATAGACATTGTCATCACTGGTTACAATCGGTTTGAAAGAATTACATTCATAGACTTTGCTTAAACTGTCACTGGCGGTATCCAGCTGATAGATGGCACCGTCACTTTCGGTTCCGCTGGTATAAATATACTGACCCAGCGTGCTGCATGTAAAAATGTAAGGCGAATATACTTTTTTGCGTCCTTCGCCATCGATTCCGATCTTGTAAAGCGTTGTAGCATCCTTGTCATCATAGTGCAGATAATAAATGTAGTTTCCGACAAGCGAGGCATACAGGCAGGGATCTTTGTCTAAAATTTTAGTGTTTTCTCCATTCTGGTCAATTCTGCACAGACTGTTTCTTGCGTAGGAGAAGAAATCAAATCCGGTTCCATTATTTTCATTATTGCGTACATAGTATACATAATGGTCATCGGCGTTGATATACATGACACGGTCATAACTGAGTTTTTTCAGATGATTGCCGTTTGTATCCATGGAATACAGCCGGTAATCGTCATCCGGATTGGCAAAATAAACGGTTCCGTTTTTCTCACAAAACAAGCCGGCATTGTAAAGGTTTCCAGCAGTATTTCCGTTGACATAGCTTGTGTTGTATTTGATCTTACTTTTCTGATGGCTGTAAAAGCCCAGTCCTGCAAATACTACGACCAGAACAGCAATTATAATTATGGGCAAACGTTTTTTCATAATATCGAGTCCTCCTTGGTAAGTTGTATCTTGCCTTTTATACCTTTGTGTTATAAAATTTTATCATAAATCATGAAGGAGCGCTATATGAAAGATTTACTAGATATCCGAAAAGATATTGATAAAATTGACGAACAGATCGTAAAACTCTATGAGGAACGGATGAAACTGACCTCGGATGTGGCTGAATACAAAATAAATACCGGGAAGCAGATTTTTGACAAGGAGAGAGAGGAATCCAAGCTGGCAACGCTGCAGAAAAAAGCGGAAAGTGATTTTACCAGACACGGAATCCGTGAACTTTTTGAGCAGATCATGGCGATGAGCCGTAAGAAACAGTATAAACTGCTGACGGAGCATGGAATTATGCCTCCGCAGGAGTTTGAGCCGATTCACACGCTGGATTATTCCAATGCAAGGATTGTTTTTCAGGGACTCGAAGGTGCCTACAGCCAGCTTGCCATGGAACAGTTTTTTGGAGAAAACTGCAATAATTTCCATGTGGAGAGCTGGAAAGATGCCATGGAGGCCATTAAGAACGGGGAAGCGGATTATGCGGTACTCCCGATCGAGAATTCTTCGGCAGGAATTGTCTCGGAAAATTATGATCTTCTGGTGGAATATGATAATTATATTGTCGGGGAGCAGATCATCCGTATTGATCATGCACTTTTAGGACTGGAAGATGCGGATGAGAGAGATATCCGTACCGTGTATTCGCACAAACAGTCACTGATGCAGTGCAGTGAATTTCTGGACAGTCATGCGGACTGGGAAAAATTCAGTGTCAGCAATAATGCCGTTGCAGCCAAGAAGGTCAAAGAGGATGGGGAGATTTCCCAGGCGGCGATTGCCAGTGCAAAAAATGCCCAGATTTATGGGTTGAAAGTATTACGCAATTCCATTCAGAATAATAAAAATAATTCGACCCGGTTTATTGTTGTGACAGGGAAAAAAGTATATACCGATCAGGCAGACCGGATCAGCATCTGTTTTGAGATCAATCACGAAAGCGGTGCTTTATATCATGCACTGTCGCATTTTATTTATAATGGACTGAATATGACAAATATCCAGTCACGTCCGTTACAGAATAAAAACTGGGAATATCGTTTCTTTGTTGATTTTGAGGGAAGATTTGAGGATCATGCAGTGCAGAATGCGCTGCGCGGACTTCGGGACGAAACAATTGCATTCCGGATTCTTGGTACGTATTAGTCAGAATTGGTGAAAGAAGGTGGGCGTATGGCAATTCACACATTTGCAGCAATTTATATTGGCACATACGATGTGAGCCTGAAGGTATTTGAGTTTACAAACAGAAAAAAGTTTCATGAGGTGGATCACATCCGGTCCCGGCAGGAACTGGGAAAAGGCACTTATGGTACAGGGACAATCGGATATGAGCAGGTGGAAGAACTTTGTGAAACACTGGCGCAGTTTAAAGAGATTATGGAAAGCTACAAGGTAGACAGTTATGAAGTCTGTGCAGCAGCCGCACTCCGGGATACCACAAATGAGATATTTGTCCTTGACCAGATTTATCTTAGAACCGGATTCCGGGTAAAGGTGTTAAGCAACTCGGAACACCGTTTTATCAGTTATAAAGCGGTGGCTGGCAGTCCGGTGTTTGAGGAGATGATAAAGACGAGTGCAGCAGTCGTGGATGTCGGCGGGGCGAGTGTGCAGATCACATTATTCCGTGACGGGAAAATGATCACGACACAACACATGGAAACAGGCATTATGCGCCTGCGGAATCTGCTTGGAGACCGCGGATACTCCCTGAAAATGTATGAAAACCAGATTGAGGAATATGTCAATAAAAAACTCGAGGGATTCCGTGCCATGTATATGAATGCCCCGGTCGATTATCTGATCCTGATCAGTGACTATGCCGGCGGTTTGGTGAAAAAGATTGAGGAAAAAGGCGGAAAAAGCCGTCAGGTAAAGCTGGATAAATTCTCTAAATTTATCGATAAACTGCTCAAAAAAACGCTGGAGGAGATCACAGCGGAATTAAATCTTTCAGATGAGAGGGAACCGCTGATCATTCCGGCACTTGTGCTGTATAAGATGATGGCACAGAATGTGAATCCAAAAGAGGTATGGGTGCCGGGAGCAAACATTCAGGATGGTATGGCATTTGATTATGCACAGCACAATAAACTGCTGGCATCGACACATGATTTTGATGCGGATGTCATTTCGGCGGCCACATTTTTATCGGAGCATTACCACAGTTTTTCTCCACACATTCAGACACTTTCCAAGCTATCCATTAAGATTTTTGATGCGATGAAACAGGAACACGGACTTGGAAAGCGAGCGCGTCTGCTGCTTCAGGTGGCTACAATCCTGCATGACTGTGGAAAGTATGTCAGCTTTGCGGAAGCATCGGAGAGCACGTATCATATTATCATGTCTTCGGAGATTATCGGACTGACCCATCAGGAGCGGGAGATTGTTGCACAGATCGTGCGCTACAATACTCTTCCGCTGGATCCGTATGAGGAAGTCGCCGATGTGCTGAGTCAGGAAGAATATCTTTGCGTGGCAAAACTTTCGGCAATTCTTCGTGTGGCAAATGCATTGGATCAGAGCCACAAACAGAAATTTAAAAATATCCGGATCGCGGTAAGGGAGAGAAAACTCGTGATTACGGTCGAGGCATTTGAGGATATTGCGCTGGAACAGGCATTGTTTGACGCAAAGACCTCTTATTTTGAAAATGTATACAGCATGAAACCTGTTTTAAAAGAGAAGCGTATTTATAACTATTAGATCGGAGGGCTTTTATGGACACAAAAATAGATTTTAAAGATCCGGCATATTATGAAAACCGTGAACTCAGCTGGATTAAGTTTGACCAGCGTGTATTAAGTGAAGCAAGGGATAAATCCATTCCGCTTTTGGAGCGGTTGAAATTTGTCAGTATTACCTCTTCCAATCTGGATGAATTTTTCATGGTAAGGGTGGCATCCTTAAAGGATATGGTACATGCAAAATATAAAAAGCGTGATATCGCCGGAATGACCGCAACGGAGCAGCTTTCCGCCATCAATAAACAGGCAAGGGAGCTGGTCAATATCCAGTACAGTACATTCAGCCGTTCCCTGATGCCGCTTCTGCACAAAGAAGGGATTTATCTTCTGGATGCGCATGAAGATCTGAGTGAGGAACAGGCGCGTTTTGTGGATCGCTATTTTATGGAAAATGTATATCCGGTACTTACTCCGATGGCTGTGGATGCATCGCGTCCGTTCCCGCTGATCCGCAATAAAACATTGAATATTGCAGCACTTCTGACCGGAAAGAAAACGGAGGATGAGACCGTGTTTGCGACCGTGCAGGTGCCAAGTGTTCTGCCGCGTCTGGTACAGATTCCAAGCGAAGGGGAGACAAAATCGTTTATTCTCCTCGAGCAGATCATAGAACGCAACATCGGCATATTGTTTTCCAATTACAAGGTATTGTGTGCATATCCGTACCGGATCATGCGAAACGCAGATCTGACAATTGATGAGGATGAGGCATCAGATTTGCTGAAAGAGATTGAAAACAAATTAAAGATGCGTCAGTGGGGAGAAGTTATCCGTCTGGAAATTGAAGAGAAGGGAGACAAAAAGCTTCTGAAATTTTTAAAGACCGAGCTGAAAGTATCGGATGAGGATATTTTTCAGATTGCAGGACCGATTGATCTGACTTTTTTAATGAAAATGTATGGGATTGACGGATATGACCATCTCCGCTATAAACCGTATACGCCGCAGCAGGTGCCGGAAATTACACCGGGAAGTGACATTTTTGCCGCAATCCGCAAAGGGGATATTTTTCTGCATCATCCATACGAAACCTTTGATCCGGTTGTGGATTTCATCCGGCAGGCATCCAAAGATCCGGATGTCCTGGCGATTAAACAGACACTGTATCGTGTCAGCGGAAATTCCCCGATTATCAGCAGTCTGGCACAGGCAGCGGAAAACGGCAAGCAGGTGTCGGTTCTGGTTGAGCTGAAAGCCCGTTTCGATGAGGAGCACAACATTGTATGGGCGAAAAAACTGGAACAGGCAGGCTGTCATGTGATCTATGGTCTCGTTGGCCTTAAAACACACAGCAAGATCGCACTGGTGGTCCGCCGGGAAGAGGACGGAATCCGCCGCTATGTTCATCTGGGAACCGGAAACTATAACGATTCGACGGCAAAATTATATACGGACTGTGGAATCTTTACCTGCAAAGAGTCGATTGGGGAGGATGCCACAGCGGTATTTAATATGTTATCCGGATATTCCGAACCGCTGGCATGGAATGAACTGGTGCTGGCACCATACTGGCTGCGGGATAAATTTTTGCGGCTGATTGGTAGGGAAACAAAAAACGCGCAGCAGGGAAGGGAAGCCCGTATCGTGGCAAAAATGAATTCCCTCTGTGATCCGGGCATTATTGCGGCACTGTATGAGGCATCTGCAAGCGGTGTAAAGATTGATCTGATCGTGCGCGGAATCTGCTGTCTGCGCGTCGGAATTCCTGGAGTGAGTGAGAATATTTCCGTGCGTTCCATTGTGGGAAATTTTCTGGAGCACAGCCGTATTTTCTATTTTTATAATGACGGCAATCCGGAAGTATTTATGGGAAGTGCGGACTGGATGCCGCGAAATCTTGACCGGCGTGTAGAGATTGTTTTCCCGGTGATTGAGGAGGAACTCAAAGAAAAAGCACTGCATATTCTGCATGTGGAACTGGAAGATAATGTGAAAGCGCGTGTGATGCAGCCGGATGGTACGTATGAAAAACTTGACAAGCGGGGCAAGGTTCTGATAAACTCACAGGAGCAGTTTTGTGCGGAGGCAAAAGCAGCAGTGCCGGATCAGAATCCGGGAAATAACCAGCGGCTGTTTATTCCGGCAGAACCGGCGGAATAAATTTACAGAAAACAGTTGACAATACCGTAATCAGGTGGTATAGTCAAATGGTTGTTAAGAAACAAGTAGAGTATCCACTCTCACCTAAGCGCAATCGGGCGACTTAGTGTTCATACTTTTAGCATGTTATATGAATGTTAGATGTAATAGTGGATAGTCTGCCTATCCACTATTTTTTATTGGAGGTACAAAACCATTAGCGAATTAATGATTAACGAACAGATCAGAGACAGAGAGGTTCGTCTGATCGGACCGGATGGCGAGCAGATTGGTGTTGTCTCATCCAGAGAGGCACAGAAAATTGCAGATGAAGCCGGTCTTGACCTTGTCAAGATTGCTCCGAATGCAAAGCCGCCTGTATGCAAGGTAATTGATTACGGTAAGTATCGTTATGATCTTGCACGTAAGGAAAAGGATGCAAAGAAGAAGCAGAAGACAGTGGAATTAAAAGAAATCCGCCTGTCACCAAACATTGACACCAATGATTTGAACACCAAGATGAACGCTGCAAAGAAGTTCCTCGCAAAAGGCAATAAAGTCAAGATCACACTTCGTTTCCGTGGTCGCGAGATGGCACATATGAACAGCAGTAAGCACATCTTAGATGATCTTGCTGAGCAGCTTTCCGATATCGCAGTAGTGGAAAAAGCACCGAAGATCGAGGGAAGAAGCATCGGTATGGTGTTGGCAGAGAAGAGATAACATTTATTAAGGAGGAATACACAATGCCAAAAATTAAGACAAACAGAGCAGCAGCAAAGCGTTTCAAAGCAACCGGAACCGGAAAGTTAAAGAGAAACAAGGCTTACAGAAGACATATCTTAACAAAGAAAACAACAAAGAATAAGAGAAATCTCAGAAAAGCAGCAATGATGGATCAGACAAACATCAAGAACATGAAGAAGATTTTACCATACATCTAAGATTTGTTAAGGAGGATATAGGAAATGGCAAGAGTTAAAGGCGGATTAGGCGCTAAGAAAAGACATAACAGAACTTTAAAGTTAGCAAAGGGATACAGAGGAGCTCGTTCCAAGCAGTATCGTGTAGCTAAGCAGTCCGTAATGAGAGCCTTAACAAGTTCTTATTCTGGACGTAAAGAGAGAAAGAGACAGTTCCGTCAGTTATGGATTGCTCGTATCAA
>OOAQ01001546.1_pt1 | contig 15667 bp, 10 predicted proteins | sample 1671051 | NCBI WGS metagenome assembly OOAQ01 (sample SAMN06348117, study PRJEB24527) | human gut metagenome | biome: human gut; feature: ankylosing spondylitis patient; material: feces | host: Homo sapiens | place: China | collected 2015-10
CAGCAGGATGCGAGCGACAGCGAAGCAGACGCTGGGAGCCGCAACCCGGGCAGTGTCACCGAAGGTGACTGAGAGGGCTACACCACCAAACACCACAGCGGCGTCGTGATGAGCCAATTTCAATACCCGCGCCCCTCCGGGCGGTATGATTTTTCTGCATACCTTGCAGAAAAAGAGGCCAAGACCCATTCTGTCAGGTCTTGGCCTCTTTTCTGTTTCCTTTATAGGCCGAACAAATCGGCGTGTGTGCCGGTGCGGTACAAATACAACTCCGTATCTGTCTGGTAGTAAATCAGCAGCCAATCCGGCTGTATATGACATTCCCTATGGGGAATGCAGCTACCCGTCAAGCTGTGATCTCTATTCTGTGGCGGGAGCTGTTCAGGAACGGCCAGTACATTGACGACCTGCTGAAGCAAAGCCATATGTAATGCCGCTTCTGACACACTTTCAAATCTTTCTTAAATCTAGTGGAGCATTTTACTTCAAGCACTTTCATCCTCCAGCAACGAGCTGATCAGATTTTCAACCGGCCCGTTGTAGGTATGACCGCCGCCGTTATCCAGTTCTTCAAAGGCTTCCAGCGTGTCGGCATTCGGTGTTTCACTTTCATCCGGAATAGCAGCCCCCTGCAAGTAGGCAATAATATACAGCAGCTTGTTTTCCGGCACTTGGTCAATCAAGCTCTTCGCCAATTCTCTTATACTCATAACACACCCATCCTTTCGTGTAAAGTTTCAGGCTTATAAGTATTATAGCACTTTTTTTCTTTATTTAACAATCCTGCGTACCTTTTCCCAAAAAGCAAAAGCCCCACGACACACGCCGCTTTTCAGCGGTATATCGTAGGACTTTTTGGAGCTGGTGACAGGAGTTGAACCTGCAACCCACTGATTACAAATCAGTTGCGCTGCCATTGCGCCACACCAGCGAGTATCGTTTGCACAGGGTACTCTAGTAGAATACCAGAAACCTCCCCGCTTGTCAATATCTTTGTCCGGCCCGCTGTCGGCCCATGCAGCGCTGTTTCAGGGCGTTTCGAGACATCCGCGAGGCGATTCACGCAGATACGGCCACATTATGGCCGGAATGTGATAGAATAAAACAAGCTTAATATTTATGCTTCTTTCACAAGTTCCTGCCGCTTCGTCTTGAACTTCTGTGCAAAACTCACATTTTTCAGAGGAGGTTTCTATGATCTCTTATCGCAAGCTTGCAATGCGCGTTCTGGGGCATCCGCTGCGGGTGCCGTTCCCCCGGCCTGCGTCCCACCGAGTGACGGCGCTGGCGCTGACAGCCGCAATGGTGGCCGGCATGGCCGCACCGGCGTATGCGGATACCTATTACATAGGCGATGGTGACATCACAGTCACCAAAGACAAAAGCGGCACCTATGTCAAGCACTCGGGAAATCCTACTGCTACAAAGGACAGCGACGGCAATATCATCATCAAGGGCGGCAAGCGCTCAGAGGATACCACCGCCTCCGGCGGCGGCTCTTCTGAAGGCGGCACCTCCGCAGCCTCTCCCGCCCAACCCAAGTTGGCCACGCCCCCATCAGAAGACAGCGACAGCGAAAACGAAGACATGGTCTACCTCGGCGCCCCCAAGGGCAACGTGTCTTCTGACGACGGCAACGAGGAAAACGAAAACCAGACCGGCGACACCACCGGCGGCGAGGAAAACAAGAACCAGCCTGACGACACTACCGGCGGCGAAGAAAGCAAGAACCAGCCTGACGACACTACCGGCGGCGAGGAAAACGAGACTGATCCCACGAAAAAGGACCAGACCGGCGGCAAGAACACCGGCGCGGGAAGCTCTGACCCTGAGAGCAAAGGCTCTGAGAGCGGCACCTCCGGCTCGGCGGGCGGCACTCCCACCACCGGCAGCGAGACCCCTGCCGAAGGCACGGAAGGCACGGAAAGCACGGAGAGCAGCCTCTCTACACCCAAAAGCCAGTTCACGTACACCGGTGCATCCCTCAAGGTCGCCGACGCCAATGACGACGAAGAGACCCGGAACAAATCGACTACGGTCTTGGAACGCGCGGCGGAAAACTTCAGGAGCACAGCCGAAAACGTCACCAACTATGTCATCCGCATACAGAAGGCCACCGGCGGCGCTTCTACCGATGGCAACGGCGGCAGCGGCATCTTCAGCGGCAGTAATCTCACCATCTCCAGCGGCACCATCGAAACCGCGCAGGGCGGCGACGGCAATGCCTCCGGCGGCATGGGCATCCGCAGCGGCGGTATGCTCACCATCTCCGACAACGCCACCATCGGAACCGCGAAGGGCGGCGACGGCACGGCGGACGACGGCACCGGCGGCACTGGCATCTACAGCGCCGGTAGGCTCTTCATCTCCGGCGGCGAGATACAGAACGCTACCGGCGGCAACGGAGGCAGCGGAGGCAGCGGCGGCAGCGGCATCCGCGGCGATTACGTTGTGAATATTTCGGGCGGTATCATTAAAAATGCCGAGGGTACGGGCGGCGGCGCAGGCATCGGCGGCGGCGCGAACTCCTTCCAGGATACCACCATCAACATCTCCGGCGGCACCATTGAAAAGGCCACGGGCGGCGTCGGCGGTGGTGCAGGCATCGGCAGTGGCAAAGGCTCTACCGGCGAGACCAAAATCGACATCACCCAGGATGCGCTCGTGTACGCGTATGGCAGCGGCGGCGCAGCCATCGGTTCGGGCGAATCCTCCACCGGCAAGACGACCGTCAACATCCACGATACAACTGCCGGAAAGGGTGTCAAACATGCTTTTGCCTACGACGGTGCAGGCATCGGCAGCGGTCATTACGCCTCCGGCCAAACTTACATCACCATCCGCAACGCGTCTGTGAGCTCTCTGGAGTCCTCCGCTGATTCCACTAATAACCCGGGCGCTGGCATTGGCAGCGGCAAAGGCGCCAAGGGCAACACCGCCATCACGATAGAAGGCAGCACGGTAAAGGCCGTCGGCGGCAACGGCGCAGCCATCGGCAGCGGCAGTGAAGGAGACTTCTACAGTCCTCCTACGGGTACGCCGAACGCCCTCAAGACCATTATCCATATCACTGACAGCAACGTCACAGCCTCCAGCGACTCCAGTGCAGCCATCGGCAGCGGCAGCTATTCTACCAACGCCACGGACATCGAGATCACCGGCGGCACCATCAATGCTTCGAGTTATGATGGTTCCGGCATCGGCAGCGGCGATAGCGCCAAGGGCGACACCGACATCCACATCACCAACAGCGATGTCACAGCCAAGGGCTTTATCGACGTCAGGTATGTAAGCCACGGCACAGGCATCGGTTCCGGTATCAATTCTTCCGGAAAGACTACCATTGATATTTCCGGCGGCACTGTTAAGGCCATGGGCAGCGGCGACGGCTACAATGGCAGCGCGGGCATCGGTTCAGGCAGCGACTCCACCGGCGACACCAGCATCACTCTCCGCGACGGCGTGACCGTTACGGCCACCGGCGGCGGTAATTCCTCCCTTGGCGGCGGCGGCGGCGCAGGCATCGGCAGCGGCAGCGACGCCAATGGCAACACCACCATCCTCATCGAGGGTGCAGCAAAAGTTACCGCTACCGGCGGCTCCACCGCTGCGGGCATCGGCTCCGGCCACTATGTCGGTGACATCAACGATCCCTCTGTGGGCAGCACCACCATCACCATCCGCAACAGCGACGACGGCCGCGTCATCCCCATCATTGAGGCCAAGGGCGGCAGCAATGAGAACGGATCCTGCTGGGCTTCCGGTGCCGGCATCGGCTCCGGCGGCAACACCCTTAATAAGACCACCATCAACATTGAGGGCGGCGAAATCACGGCCACGGGCGGAGTCAGCCTTGACTCTCGCAATCACTCCGACGAGCGGCTCAGCGGCGCAGGCATCGGCTCCGGCTCCAACGTCTCCGGCGAGACCGAGATCAATATCAAGGGTGGCACCATCACCAAGGTCACTGGCGGCAAATACGGCGGCGCAGGCATCGGCAGCGGCAGCAGTGACACCAAAGACGACAGCAAGAAGGGCGCTGTCACCATCAACATCACCGACGGCACCATTGAAAAGGCCGAGGGCAAGAACGGCGGCGCCGGCATCGGTTCGGGCTATTACGGTCGCTCTTCCACGGTCAACATCTCCGGTAACGCCGAACTCAAAGACGTCAGGGGCGGCAATCTCGCTGCCGGCATCGGCTCAGGCTATGACTCCGACAAGGTGGACGTCGTGATCGACGGCGGCACCATCAACGCAACGGGCGGCGATTCCGCTGCCGGCATCGGCTCGGGCCTTAATAGCCGCAGCAGCGTGACCATCAAGAGCGGCACGGTCAACGCCAAAGGCAACCAGCATAGCAACAACTTCGGTTCTTCGGGCATCGGCGGCAACTACGCCGATGTCACCATCAGTGGCGGCACCATCACAGCCACCGGCTATGACACCGGCGCCGGCATCGGCGGCAGCGACAACAACAACTCCAGCAGTATCACGATAACCGGCGGCACCATCACCGCCACCGGCACCAGCGACGCCCCTGCCATCGGCGGCGGCAGCGTCTCCATCAGCAATACCGACTCCGCGCTGGACATCACCGCAACCGCCCCCGACGCCGACAATGCTATCCAAAGCAGCGACGGCAAGAAGCTGGACAAAGTCATCCAGCTCGCGGAAAACGGCAAGAAGGGCCTCGTGAAGCTCGTAAAGAGCGGCACCACCAGCATCTCGCGGCTCTTCCACAACGGTGTCTACGCGGACAGCCATTCCACTTCTCACTCCCCCGACCGCGTAACGCCCGAGATGAGTGAGGCAGAAAAGGCCAAGTACGGCGACATCGCTTCTGTCCACAACTGGAAAGTCAGCGACCATCAGGAGCCGACCTGCGGCAAGGACGGCTACATCGATTACATCTGCATGGTGGACCACTGCGGCACCACGTTCCGCCACACTCTCCCCGCCACCGGCCAGCACACCTGGAACGAGGGTGTCGTCACGAAGAAGCCCACCTGCACTGAGCTGGGCGTGCGCACCTTCACCTGTACCGTCTGCCACAATACCCGGACTGAGGCCATTGAGGCCCCCGGCCACGAGTACGGCGAGTGGGTCATTGACCGGGACGCTACCTGTATCGAGGAAGGCTCCAAACACCGTGATTGCATCCGCAGCGACGCTACCCAGACCGAGAGCATCCCCGCCACCGGCCAGCATCAGTGGAAAGTCCTCTCCACGACAGCGGCTACCTGCGGCCAGGACGGCACCGTCACCTACCAGTGCGAGGTCTGCGGCGATACGAAGACCGAAACGCTCAACGCCACCGGCCAGCACAGCTACGGCGCGGGCGTCGTGACCAAGGCCGCGACCTGCACCGAGACGGGCATCATGACCTATACCTGCGTCGTCTGCGGCGACAGCTACACCGAGAGCATCCCGGTGGATAAGACCGCCCACAAGTGGGATGCAGGCGTCGTCACGAAGGAGGCCACCTGCACTGCCAACGGCGTGCGCACCTTCACCTGTTCTGCCTGCGGCGATACCCGGACTGAGGCCATTGAGGCCCTCGGCCACGAGTACGGCGAGTGGGTCATCGACAGGGACGCTACCTGTGTCGAGCAAGGCTCCAAGCACCGTGACTGCATCCGTGGCGACGATACCCAGACCGAGGCCATCCCCGTCAGCAAGACCCACACCTTCGGCGAGTGGGTCATCACCAAAGAGCCTACCTGCACCGAGAAGGGCGAGAAACAGCGCAGCTGCACGGTCAGCGGCTGTGTCGTCACTGAGACGCAGGAGCTGCCCGCCCTCGGCCATCAGTGGAGCAGCTGGACGCCTGTCGAAGGCGACAGCAGCCGCGAGTACCTCATCTGCGAGGTCTGCAATGAGGTGGAGTACCGCGATGTCTCCCACAGCAGCGACAACAGCACCATCTCCACCGGCCTGCGTGTCCTTGACCCGGCTCAGGCCAACATCCTCCAGAACGTCCAGCTGGTCCAGCTGAACCAGATCAGCGATGTTCTCTACATTGATGTCACCCATGAGACGGCATCCCTGCATGGCGTCCTTTCCGATTTGACCGACCTCCGCTCTGAGCGCATCGAGACCGTTGTCTTCTCCACCGAACGCTGCACTTCCACCCTCTCCCTCTCCGATGTTGCAGCCCTCGGTGCGGGCGATACGCCTTTCACCCTCAGCCACAGCGGCTCCACCGCCAGCTTCATCGTGGGCGGCGCAGACCACACCGCACTGCTGAGGTAAGCACATTGCCATTCTCTATTCCTTCCACATAACGACCAAGGCCCCCGCAGTTCTGTTCCAAACTGCGGGGGCCTTGGCGTTTTATTATGATAAAATTTTACTTCAGCTCCCGCTGTACGGCAGCGAAGTCCTCGAGGGTCAGGGCCTCGGGGCGGATGCGGGCGTCGAAGCCCGCCGCCTCGATGGCCGCGATGACCTTATCTTTCGGCAGGCCGAGGCCGCTGGCGATGGCGTTGGCGGCGGTCTTACGGCGCTGGCCGAAAGCGGCACGGATGAGGGCAAAGTAGCCGTCCTCGTCCTCCACCTGTACGGCGGGAGTGGGGCGGATGTCCATCCGCACAACGGCGCTGGTAACCTTCGGGGCCGGGTAGAAGCTGCCCGGCGCGGCGGTGAACATCAGTTTTGAGGTGGCGTAGTAGCTCACGGCACAGCTGATGGCGCTGGACGCCCGGGTGCCGGGGGCAGCGGCCAGACGGTCGGCGGCCTCCTTCTGCACCATGACGGTGAGGTTCTGGATGGGCAGGCGGTCGCCCAGCAGCTTCATGACGATGGGGCTGGTGATGTAGTAGGGCAGGTTGGCGCAGACAGCCACCGGCATCCCGGGGAACTCCTCCTCGATGAGGGCGCGGAGGTCTACTTTCAGAACATCCTGCAATACCAGCTTGAAGTTATCCACGCCCGCCATGGTCTCGGCCAGCAGGGGCGGCAGGCGCTCGTCCACCTCGATGGACACCACCTTGGCGGCGCGCTGGGCCAGCTCTTTGGTCAGCACGCCGATGCCGGGGCCGATCTCCAGCACGCCCCAGCTCTTATCGACGCCGCTGGCGTCCACGATCTTGGGCGGCAGGCCGGGATTGATGATGAAGTTCTGTCCAAAGCCCTTGGAGAGCGCGAAATCGTATTTTTCGCACAGGGTGCGGATAACGGAGAGGTCGGTCAGCTCCGGCATATTGGTTTTCCTTTCTGTTTCTTGCTAAAACAGCAAAACCTCTCCGTCACGCCTGCAGCGTGCCACCTCCCCTATCGAGGGGAGGCCTTGGCATTCCGCAAAGCTTACTCTCTTCGCCAGAGGTTCCCCTCGGTAGGGGAGCTGTCTGCGAAGCAGACTGAGAGGTTGAGCTATTTACACGACTAAAGTTATTTTTAAGAAGTGTTTACTGCGCACTTGCAGCCTCCTGCTCCCCTTCTGCACCGGCCTCGGAGGAAGCCTCTGCCTCCCCTGCGGCCTCGCTGGAAGCGGTGCTCTCGGCTGCGGCCTCCGAAGAGGCTGCGGCGGAGTCGGCGGCGATGTCAGCGTCGTTCACGCCGCCCACGGTGGTGACACCGGTGAGCTGCTGTGCGCAGCTGACGGCGCGCTGTATCTGCGGGTCCGTGTCGAGGGTGTAGTCATAGTAGCTGACCTGCTCGTCGGCAGTCAGCGGGCGCTCCACGTCCACGGTCAGGCCGGTGCCGTCGAAGCAGGAGCCGTCGCCGCAAATGAGCTTTGCCACCGTGACCACGACAGCGCTGCCGTCCGAGAGGCGCTGGGGGCTGCTCTGGATGGTGCCTTTGCCCATCGTGGTGCTGCCCACGAGGCGGGTGCCGCACAGGGTGCGCAGGCTGGACGCAAAGAGTTCTGCCGCACTGGCGGTGTTCTCGTTCACGAGGCAGACGGTGGGCTGGCTGATGACCGAGTCGCCGGTGCTGCTGCCCAGCAGGGTGCGGTTGCCTGCCTTATCCTCCGCGTAGGCCAGCACGCCTTCCGGCGCGACGAGTTCGATGCAGCTGATGGCGTCATCAAGGATGCCGCCGCCGTTGTCGCGCAGGTCGAAGATGAAGCTCTGGGCGCCGCTGGCGGTCAGGCTGCGGAGCGCAAAGTCCAGCTCACTGGGGGTGGAGTTGTCGAACTGCCAGATCTTGATATAGCCCACATTGCCCTGCACCAGCGCGGAATCGACGCTGTTGGCCGTAAAGCCGGAGTGGGTCAGATCGGCGGTGTGCTGGGCGTTCTCGCTGTCCAGCCAGCCTACATTGACGCTCGTGCCACTCTCGCCCCGGAGTTTGTTCTGGACAGCCTCCACGCTGCCCAGACTTTTGATGTCTGCGCCGTCGATGGTGGTGATGTAATCACCCCGCTGGAGGCCGGCCTCCTTGGCAGGAGACTCGTCATACACTTTGATGACCTTGGCGTAGCCGGACTGGTCGATGGCCAGCTCCACGCCGATGCCCATCAGCTTGCCGCTCTGGGCGTTGAGCAGGTCGGTGTAGGCCGAGGCGGTGTAGTAGCGGGCGTACTTGTCGCCGGTACCCAGCAGATAACCGGCAGTCAGACGGTCGTACAGCACGGTCTCGTCGATGTCGTAGTAGTCGTTGGCGCGCACATAGCGGTCTACCTCGGCCACCTTGTTGTACATGCTCTCCTTTTCCTTCACGCTGGTGACGGTGTGGTCAAACAGCCGCATCGCCACCAGCATCGTGATGGAAAAAGTGACCGTCATTGCCAGAATGACGATGGTCACGGTCATCCCTACGGAAATTTTGCGGTTCATTCAGTGTCCTCCCCAGTTCAGACCAAAAACATCAGGATGACACTGCCCAGTACCGACAGCAGGAACACTCCTGCCAGAATCAGACAGCCCACCCGAAGGATACGCTTGCGTTTTTGCTCGTTCATTTCGCCTTGTGGCCTCCTTTGACCCCTCGACTTCAATTACAGTTGTGTTATCTTATCGGAATATAACCGCGGGGGTTGACCGCATTGGCCTTGGAGCCGCCCTTCCACACCTCGAGATGGAGGTGGTTGCCGGTAGAGTTGCCGGTGGAGCCCACATAGCCGATGAGGTCGCCCTGGTTGACATACTTGCCCGCCGACGTTGCCACCGAGCGCATATGGCCGTAGAGGGTGGAGTAGGCGTTGCCGTCTGTCATTTTGCCGTGATAGATGATGACATAGTTGCCGTAGCCGCCGCTGGACCAGCCGGCCACCTGCACATAGCCGCTGGCGGCTGCGTAGATGGGAGTGCCTGCGGGGGCGGCAAAGTCGATGCCGGCGTGGAGTTTGTTGACGCCGGAGACCGGGTTTTTGCGCCAGCCGTACTCGCTGGAGATGCGGGTATAGCTCCTGAGCGGGCAGATAAAGCCGCTGAAGCTCAGCTGGGGCTTGCTGGCCGCTGCCGCTGCGATGAGCTTCTGGATCTCCTTCTTGACGGCCTCGTAGTTCATCTCGTCCGACTCGATGGCCGCCTGGGCGTTCTTCTGGGCCTGCTGGGCCTCAGCGGCGCTCAGACGGGCCTCCTTGACGCTGTTGTTGAGCTCGTTCTGCTTGGACTGCATCTGCTTGTTCTGGGCGTCCAGCTCAGCCTTTTTGTTTTGCAGCTGGGTGCGCTCCTCCACGAGCTGGGTGCGGTCGGCCACGAGGGCTTCCTTCGCAGCCTTCATGTTGTCGAGTATCTCGGTATCCTTCACCGAAATGTCCTGCATGACCTCATTGAAGGTCAGAAGCTCGTACAGATCGTTCACAGACCGGAGCATGGCGACGCTGCCGCCGTCCCGCAGCTCCTGCATCGCGGCCATATGGCTCTTGAAATCGTCCCACTGGTCGGCGATCTCCTGCTCTTTCCGGGCGATCTCATTCTGCTTGGCGGTGATCTCCTGCTCTTTAACGCCGATGCTGTTCTGCACCTCGGAGATCTGGCTCTTGAGGACGCTGATCTGGCTCTGGAGCACCGAGACTTTTTCCTTCAGCTCAGACTCGAGGGCCTTGGCAGCAGCTTCCTTCTTTTTGGCGTCGTTCAGCTCCGTCTTATGCTGCTTGATGGACGCAGAGATCTTGTCCAGCTTGTTCTGCAGCGAGCTCATGCTGGTGGCCGCACTGGCCGGATAGACCGTCACGCTCAGCACGAGGCAGGCGGCGGCCAGAAAGGCGCAGGCGGCACGCATCATGGCCGAATGGCCCGACGGCTTTGCGTGGCGGGGCGGATGATGCAGGACAAAGCCTGCAGAATGCTTGTCGTGGTACACAGTAGGCCCCTCCTTACACGTTCAGGTGCTTGCGGATGGAGAACATACTGCCCAGACCGCCCACCAGAGCGCCGCCCGCGAGGCTGTAGGTCAGGATGGTGGGCCAGACATTTTCCAGCGGCACCAGAGCCGTACCCATAAGCATCTGCCACAGGCCGCCCAGCGTGGGCGACAGCTGAACAATGTAGGCATAGCCGCCGATGGTGGCAGCTGCCGTCAGGATGCCGGAGAGCAGGCCCATAGTCAGGCCCTCGATGACGAAAGGCAGGGTGACGAGGGCGTTGGTAGCGCCGACATACTTCATGATCTCGATTTCACGGCGGCGGGCAAAGACGCTCAGCCGGATGGTGGTACCCACCGTGATGATGCTGACAGCCATCAGCACCAGCACCAGACCGCGCCCGACCTTGGTGACAGCCTGCTGGACCTCCACAAAGGTCTTGGTCATCTCGATGGGAGCCGTGACGCTGTAGACGCCGCTGATGTTCTCGAACTGCTTGCTGATGGTCTCCATCTGGCTCAAATCAGACAGGGAGACGCGGTAATTGGCCTTGAAAGGGTTGTCGTTCTCGAACTCGTTCAGCAGGGCGGCATAGTCGGACATATACCCCTTGTACTGGTTGAGGACGTCTTCTTTGGACATATACTGCACCCGGCTCACACCTGCGGTGCCGCTGAGGGCATTGCCCACAGACTGGATGGTGGCGTCATCAGCCTCGGGGTCCACGTAGACCACCATCTCGTTCTGGCTGCCCAGATAACTCACCATGCTGTCCACATTGACTTCAATGAGGCTGGCGAAGATGTTCAGGGTCATGCAGACGCTGAGGGAAGCGATGCAGGCGATGGTCATGGCCCAGTGCTTGCCGAGGTTGCGCACGCCGCGCCGGGTGAGGAACCCAAACGTAGAGATTTTCATACGTGTACCTCCTCGCCGAAACTGGCCGGAACATCGGAGATGATGCGGCCATGCTTCAGGGTGATGGTGCGGCGGTTGAAGCGGCGCACCAGTTCATGCTCGTGGGTGACGACAAGCACCGTGATGCCCATCTCGCTGACGCGTTCCAGCAGTTCCATCATCTCAAGGCTCATCTCGGGGTCGATGTTGCCGGTGGGCTCGTCCGCAATGACGAGGCGGGGGCTGTGGGCCAGAGCGCGGGCCACGGCCACGCGCTGCTGCTCACCGCCGGAGAGGAACTCGGGGTAGACCTTTGCCTTATCTTCCAGATGCACCAGCTCCAGCATGTAGTTGACGCGCTCTTTGATGTCTTTTTTGCCGATGTTGGTGACATGCATGGCAAACGCCACATTCTCGTAGACCGTCATGGTGGGGATGAGGCGGAAATCCTGGAAGATGATGCCCATCTGGCGGCGAAGGAAAGGCACTTTGCCCCGGCGCAGCCGGGCGACGTCCTTGCCGTCCACCATGACGCGGCCCTCGGTGGGCAGCTCTTCGCGGAGGATGAGCTTGAGCAGAGTGGACTTGCCGGCACCGGAGTGGCCCACCAAAAAGACGAACTCGCCGTCGTCTACATGGAAGTCGATGTCCTCCAGAGCGGGAGTATCACTCCGTTTGTATATCTTGGTGACATGTTCAAAATCTATCATGAGTATCTTGCTCCTGAAAAATTTATTTGGCACAGAAGTTCCAGGCCATTACAAAAGAAACCGGCCAGCATCGGGGTCGAGCGGCCGGTTTCGGCGTCCGCAGCCGGAGCGGCTGAGACGAAATATCAATATTTGGCCGGGTTGTTGGACAGGTACTTCTTGACCATGAGCGCTACCTTGAACACGATAGCGTCGTCGAACTCACGCAGATCCAGACCGGTCAGCTTTTTGATCTTTTCCAGACGATACACCAGCGTGTTGCGGTGGACGAACAGACCGCGGCTGGTCTCGGAGACGTTCAGGTTGTTCTCGAAGAAGCGCTGGATGGTGAACAGGGTCTCCTGGTCCAGGCTCTCGATGCTGCCCTGCTTGAACACTTCGCGCAGGAACATCTCGCAGACCGTGGTGGGCAGCTGGTAGATAAGACGTGCGATGCCCAGATTGTCGTAGCGGATGATCTGCTTCTCGGTGTCGAACACCTTGCTGACCTCCATGGCGATCTGTGCTTCCTTAAAGGAAGTAGCCAGGTCCTTCACGTTGGCGATGGGGGTGCCGATGCCCACGACAGCCTTGATGTAATGCTCGCCGGACAGGGTATCCACGATGCTGGCGGCCAGCTTCTCCATATCAGTGCGGTCGATGCCCTTGCGGATCTCCTTGACCAGGACGGTGTCCGTCTCGCTGATGTTGAAGACGAAGTCCTTCTGCTTGTCGGGGAACAGGCTGCTCACCACGTCGTAAGCGGAAATGTCGCCGCCGCTGGTGACGCGGACGATGAACACCACGCGGGAGACGTCGGTGGCAAAGTGGAGCTCACGGGCCTTGGCGTAGATGTCGCCGGGCAGGATGTTGTCCAGCACCACGTTCTTGATAAAGTTGGCTTTGTCGAACTTCTCGTCGTGATACTGCTTGATGCTCTGCAGGCTGATGGACAGCACAGCGGCAAACTGGCCCGCAGTCTCGTCCGCGCCTTCCACAAAAACGGCATAATCGTTATGCTTTGCGCTGGAGAACTGCTGGTAGGTGTAGCCATCCCGCACGAAGCGGTCACCGGCCGTCAGACGCTCTGCCATAAAGCCCTCGCGCACCTCGCCGATCAGATTCAGCTCCGAGCAGGAGATGACAGCGCCGGTCTCATCCACAACGCCGACCACGCGGTCGATCGCGTCCTTCATCTGGTAGATCACGCTCTGAAATACTCTATTGGCCATAAATGGATACCCCTTTTCCTCTCTTGTGCAAACCGCAGGTGGGCTGGATTGTGATTTTTAACAATTTCGCCGCATTACATTTTATATTTTACACAAAAGAATTTACTTTTGCAACATATTTCACCAAAAAAAATTCTTCTTTCTTGTTGAAATTATCTTTCGGGGTCATTTTCGGGCCAAAAAGGGCCTTTCTGCGTGGTTCTGAGAGCTATTTTACCGGTAAAATGTGATACTTTTTTGAAAACCGGGTGAAAAGCCGTCCTTTACCCCGTGGTAATTTTCGCCACCTCGTCAGCTGTCAGCTCCCGCCACTGGCCCGGGGCAAGGCTCTCGTCCAGCGCAAGCCCGCCGATGGCGTCCCGGTGCAGGGCGTTGACGCCCGCACCGTAGACGCCGAACATCCGCTTGATTTGATGATACACGCCCTGCCTGAGCAGGACGCGGACCGTCAGCCCGTCGGGGGTGAGGGCGGACACTTCCGCCGGCGAAAGGGCCGTGCCGTCGGCAAGGGTGACGCCTGCGGCAAAGCCGGCCTTCATCTCTTCCGTCAGCGGGGTGTCGATGACGACGGTGTAGGTCTTGGAGACATGGCGTTTAGGCGCAAGGATGTCGTGGGCAAAGCCGCCGTCATCCGTCAGCAGGACGAAACCGGTGCTGGTCTTGTCCAGCCGCCCGGCCGGGAACAGCTCCCGCCGGGGATAGGCATCCCCCACCAGATCCACGACTGTCGTGTCCCGCTTGTCGGTGGAGGCGCTGACGACGCCCTCGGGCTTGTTGAGCATAAGGTAGACGAACTGCCGGTAGGCCAGCGCCTTGCCGTCCACCGCCACGGCGTCAGCCTCTTTCAGCTGGGTATCCCCTTTCTTGCAGACCGCGCCGTTGACCGTGACGCGGCCTTTCGCCAGCAGTGCCTTCGCCTCGCTCCGAGTGCATTGGGCCGTCTCGGCTAAATATTTATCGAGTCTCATGAAAACTCCTTCTGTGTGCAGAAAAGAGGCCGTTGCCTGCGGCAACAGCCTCTTTTCCTGTAAAATCACGTTTAGACGCTCAGATTTGCGTGCTGTTCCACAGCATCCGGGTTGGCGTCAAAGATGGGCTTGAGGATGTGAGCGATGAATTCCTCCACCTGCTGGGGAGCACGGCCCACAAAGTTCTCCGGCACAAGGCCCGCCACGATCTCTTCTCTGGTCAGACCAAAGGCCGGGTCGGCGGCGATGCGGTCCACCATGTCGTTGGGCAGACCTTCTTCCTTGACCTGCTTGCCGGCGGCGATGGCGTGCTGGCGCAGACGCTCGTGGAGCTCCTGACGGTTGCCGCCCTTCTCCACGGCCTGCATCATGATGTTCTCGCTGGCCATGAAGGGCAGCTCGGCCATCAGGCGGCTGCGCACGACCTTCGGGTAGACCACGAGGCCGTCGGTGACGTTGAGCATGATGTTCAGGATGGCGTCGGTGGCGAGGAAGCCCTCAGCCATGGCAACGCGCTTGTTGGCGCTGTCGTCCAACGTGCGCTCGAACCACTGCGTACCGGTAGTGAAGCTGGGGTTGAGCACATCCACCATCAGGTAGCGGCTCAAAGCGCAGATGCGCTCGCAGCGCATGGGGTTTCGCTTGTAGGGCATAGCGGAGGAACCGATCTGGTTCTTCTCAAACGGCTCTTCCATCTCCTTGAAGTTGGCCAGCAGGCGCAGGTCGGTGGCGAACTTCATGCAGCTCTGGCCGATGCCGGCCAGTGCGTTGAGGATGAAGGCGTCCACCTTGCGGCTGTAGGTCTGGCCGGACACCGGGATGACGGCCTCGCTGTCGAAGCCCATCTCCTCGGCGATGGAAGCATCCACGGCGCGGATCTTGTCGGCGTCGCCCTTGAACAGCTCCATAAAGGAAGCCTGGGTGCCTGTGGTACCCTTGACGCCGCGCAGCTGCAGAGTTGCCAGACGGTGGTCGATCTCGTTGAGGTCCATCACCAGCTCGTTGGCCCACAGGGTAGCGCGCTTGCCCACGGTGGTGGGCTGGGCGGGCTGGCAGTGGGTGTAGGCCATGCAGGGCATATCCTTATACTCCTCGGCAAATTTTGCTAGCTTTGCCAGCACGCCGATGAGCTTCTTGCGCACCAGCTCGAGGCCCTGACGCATCACGATGATGTCGGTGTTGTCGCCGACATAGCAGCTGGTGGCACCCAGATGGATGATGCCTGCTGCCTTGGGACACTGCTGGCCGTAGGCGTAGACATGGCTCATGACGTCGTGGCGCACCAGCTTTTCCCGCTCGATGGCGACTTCATAGTTGATGTCGTCCACATGAGCTTCCAGCTCGGCCACCATCTCGGGGGTGATATTGGTCAGGCCCTGCTTCATCTCGGCCCGGGCCAGCGCCACCCACAGGCGGCGCCAGGTGCGGAACTTGTTGTCGTCCGAGAAGATGTACTGCATCTCATCGGAGGCATAACGGGTGGAAAAGGGGCTGATATAACGGTCATGCTGAGACATGAAGATGTCCTCCTTGGGTAAGTTTTACGAAACCTCAACCTCTCAGTCTCGCTCCGCTCGACAGCTCCCCTACCGAGGGGAGCCTCTGGCGAAGAGATAAAGCTTTACG